>OCZT010002707.1_pt1 | contig 18254 bp, 16 predicted proteins | sample 1539031 | NCBI WGS metagenome assembly OCZT01 (sample SAMEA3539308, study PRJEB22396) | soil metagenome | biome: tundra; feature: field; material: soil | place: USA | collected 2010-05 | depth 0.15 m | reverse complement strand
CGGGTTGCATTCCTGCAGAGCCCGTTTCCTTCCTCAAGGGGAAATCAAATATAGCTATATTTTAGGATGTTTTCAAATTATTTATATTATTTAAAGCTCTAGGGCATTACATGTGTAATGGTGTTCTCTTTGCTCACTTTATTACTTTGTCTCGTCCTAGAAAAACCTTACACATTGTATCATACTGATTTAAGTTTACATATTACTGCACTTGTCTTAAACTATTGAGTATTTGTTTAACAGATGGAGTTGTAAATACTCCATTTCTCCTACGAACAAGTTTGGACATTTTTTCTGTTCTTGTCAATTTATGTTTGTTCCTAATTGGAATATAGGCATATACATGGATATCAGTATTATACCTACCAATGCTCCTACAAAAATAATGAGTATCGGTTCGAGAAGACTGTTCATCGTCTTTATTCGCACATCAAGCTCCTCTGAATATTGGTTATAAAGCTGATCATAGAGAATATCGAGTTTATTGACTTCCTCTGCGACTCTAGTCATAGCAATCATCTTTTTATCAAAAAATGGATATACTGCCATTGCTTCTGCCAACGATATCCCATTTGAGATTTTAATCTTGATTTCCCTTAATGCTTTTTCGATCGGGTAAAATCCTATTATTTTCTCTAAGAGATCAATCGCATCAAGGAGATGGACTTTTGAACTAATAAGCAATCTCATTGTCTGACAGAATCTTACTTTATAAGTTAGATTTACTATGTTTTTCACTATTGGCAACAATAGGATTATTTTTGAGGAGAATTTTCTGTACCATTCTTTTTTACGGTTCATATATCCTATAAGAAAAAGTCCTATTAATATAATCAGCAAAATCCATACATAAGTTAATAAAGAATGGGATAGACTTATTATAGTTTTGGTTAATGGTGGTAATGTACCTTTAAATCGCTTAAATACATCTTCAAACATAGGTACAATATAATTCAGCATAAAAATCAGACTGAAAACAGTGGTAATAAGTACAAGCGCTGGATATGTCAAAGCTCCTGAAATCTGTCGTTTCTGTGATATCTTCTTTGTATAATAAACAGAAAGCTCTTTTAGTACCTCAGTTAGTGCCCCACTCTCTTCTCCAATACTAATTGAGGATACATCATAAAATGAAAATATACCTGATTTAGATAATCCTCCTGAAAGAGATGACCCGTTTATAATAAATCCGATTACAATATTGATTTTGATAATTTCTTTTTCTTTTGAAGTGCCACTTACAATAATTTCAAGCGATCTTCTTATATCCATTCCTGACCCGATCAGAACAGACAATTCAGAATAGAAGTGTGATTTGAAATTATTGTCATTACTAAATAGAGAGATGGAAATTTCTTTGTTCCAAAAATTCTTTTTTCCGGTTAGTTTGTCTCGGGAGACTTGCTTTTCAGAATTGGAGACAAGAGCAGTATCAATTTTCATTTGTATATATCTGTGAATTAACAATTATCCTACCTTCATACTGCTTAATAATATTTATTGGCAAAACCTGGTTTGAATAGAATACTGAGAAGCTAATAGATTGCAATATTGAAGAAGCAAAAGGATTAAACTCAATATGTATTTCGCCAATTTTTAAGTGAAATGTATCGAAGGATCCGGAATTATTAAAAACTATCAAACTGTCATAAAATGATAGAGATTTATCCTCGTTATTATCCTTATAAAAGGTAAGCCTATGGTCATTAAAATGTATCGAGTCTGATTCAGACATTAACCTAGATAACAGATATTCAGTACGAATAATCTCCTCATAGTCAGACATTATTCTATTATTGTTCTTTTGTGCGTCAGAAAAGATTGTAAAAAGTTTTACAACTAAGCTAATTAATATTGCACTTATTGCCAGTGAAATAATCACTTCAGTCAGTGTAAAACTCTTTAACCTTCGGTTAAGCCCTTTTTTTGTCATTTTTCTATTCCTTACTTATCAGTAACTTTTTTTATATCATAGTCTGAAATGATTCTTTTTGCAGAATAAATCAACTTACCTTCTATATTGGTAGCCTTTACCTCAAGAACAAACAAATCATCATAATTTTCATACTTGGTTAAGATCTTTGAAATTATTACAGGGTTGTTATTATCTTTAAGCTTAGAATATTCTATATCTTCCTTGTTATTATTTAAACATTGTTTGACCCAGAAATATGCATAAGGTTTAATATTCGAACCAATCTCTTTAGTGACTTGAAAAAGAGACTGAATTATTATGGTCATAATCAGTACAATGAGCATCATGGAGACTATCGTTTCAATTAATGTTGTACCTTTAAGTCTTAAATTCAATTTACCCATCTTATAAGAGATTTTTTTGAATTTTGATTATTAATTTCAATCCCTGAAAAGCAGGAGGGTAGCTTGCTGAAATTAATGATAGCATTTAATAGATGGTTAATGTAATTTGTACGAGAAGCACTGAAGGAAAAGAGATTACAATAAAGTGAACCAAATAACTCTCCATCAAGTTCGACTGAACCATTGCAATACACTTGTCCATAAATTACTGCTGTTGGGGATATACTGACGAATCCACGATTATCATCAGTTATGACTATAATTGCTCCGGAGATTATAGAGTTTCCATTAACAATAACAGATTGGTTACTTCCTGTTAATTTACTGTCTTGATCTTGTATCAGGCCAAGAACACTTGGATACTTTAGATAAGTACCTTTTTCGACATTTATCGATTCCAATGCAAACCCCTGGAATGAGCCTGAAAAGCCATCTTTTATAATTATATTCCGTGCCATTATAATCACATTTTCTAAATTTATGGAATTATCTAGTGTGATTGTACCTGAAGATTTTATGATAAGATTGCCTTTCAAATTCATCCCTGAGAGAGTTACGGAAACCTTGTCATAATACTTAATGGTCTTATTATAAAACGAGTTGTCAATTGTATGAATGTTGTTTGATTTTATACCAGATAAAGTGAAGGTGTAAGATATATCATTAAATAAGGATTGGATTGTTAGTGGAACTTCAGGATCTATTTCAGGTAGTATCTTATTACTACTCTTTACATTTCCCTCAGTTATCTTCTTAAAGGCGAAAGGATGGCCTTCAACGGAGGCAGATTTAATTTTCCCTTCCGGAACATAACATGTGCCTTTTAATAATGACTTACCACTCAGCGAAAGATTAATTCCTGAATCTGTAAGATAGAGAGCCAAATCTTCACCGCGATCCATATCTGCTCCAAAAAGACCGATGTGACTGACATTCGACCGGTTCCATTTAGAACTAGCTTCGATCAAATCATAGCAACCCCATTTTACTTTTTTAAGTGTTACAATTGCTGAGCTGTCACCATATATATCCAAACTACAGCTATCTCTGTTCAAGAACAAATCCGGGACCTCAGAATAAATCTTAAAGGCTGAAGCCACATTTCGTTCCAGTTCATCTTTTTTAATACTATCGAAGAATATTTTACTAAATATATATCCTCTCATAATTAGAAGGGTGATAATCGTAATGGAAATTATCATCAGAAATAGTGTATAATATAGCATACCTCCTTTAAGCTTCATTATTAGTTTTCAGGATTAGATAGTTTACATTTCTTTGAAACACTCTCCTTACTACTTTCCCGATTACGGAAAATTTTTAAATGTCTTAACGGTTTCCCCGGCTTTTCCGTTGAGTTAGTAGTTTTTATCTTCATATTGGCAGTACCCTTGCCATTATCCTTAGGAATTCCATTTTTGTACAACACTACTTTATCAATGGAACCATCAGTTTTCCATGATATCCATTTACCGTTTCTTAATCCGTATTCGAATGTGCCCGATAATATCATTCTGTCTTCTAGAAATACTTGGTAACTTCCATCTAGTAATTTTCCGCTGTAATCCCCGATGTTCTTATTTATCTTTCCTCTTAAATACCAGAAATATGTTTTTCCAAGGTTAATCTTGATTCTTTTATCTTCAGATAATATATGTGCATTAATAATTGAATCTCCTGAATTCAGAATTACCTCCCTACTGTCTGTAGTTAAGGTATTTCTCTGACCGAGACAATAAGCAAATGGAAAAAACAACAATATGACTATTGCAGTTCTCATACTTTGATCTTTTGTGTTTTGTCGATTCTTAATAGTTTTTTATGAAAATCCAAAAGAATTGAGTCATGGTATATATGTATTATTCGGAGTCCCTTGACAGTATCTCCCACGCTAATAAGGTAGGAATGATCATCGATAAAAGTCAACCCTATAAAAGTTACTTTATTCCCCTGTTCAATAAGACCAAGGTATCTTATCGAGGGTGGCTTGATCTGCTGCGGATTTATTGACTGTTTGTTTCCTTTGAAACTGCTCTCATCAATCTTTATAGAAATGTTCCCCTGTTCAAAAGGGTCCCGATAATTCAATAGAAGATTAAGTGTATCATAAGAGTTCGAACTGCTTTCTGAAACAATTGGCCGAGGTCTGGAATTATTATGATCGATTGAATGGTTAGTGATGGAAAAAACTCGAAGCAGGATAATGATCCAGACAGTTAGGGCTAAAGGAATAAGTAATATATTTAATTTTTTCTTATACATAAATAATCAGGTAGTTATCTAAAGGCAGTTTATTTTGCATCCTTTATAAAAAGATTTCTAGTTGTAAATTGAGTGACATACGCATCGTTACTGGCACGAATTCTCCACTGATAATTTCCAGATGGCAGAGTTAAGGTGTACTTACAGGAGTCAATTGATACATCAAGGTTTAGTTGGGTAATGTTTGTGAAATCAGGACTTACAATCTGCAGATCGTATCTGGTAGCTCCATCTAGGTTGTCCCACCAGAATAATATTTCGCTTGTAGATGAGGTTGTAAATCCATCTTTAGGGCATTCTATAGTTATTTCCGTATTACTTATATCTTTAATGAATATATCATCGCATGAGGAAATAAGACTCCATAGCAATAATATTAAACTTAATTTTATTTTCATTATTTGTGTGGTATTAATTCTTCCAAATACAATTTCAATCTGGTAAATGATAAGCCACTTTTTTTATCAGTATATCTGTAAAAATCTGACGAACATATATGACCTAATCCTTCTTCATTTTCAATTTCTCTTACTAATAGCAACAATTCAAAAAACTTACCCTGAAGAACGATTGCCTGATTAATAATTGAATAATTTGCTTCTTCAGCGATTTCTTGCTTTGACATTTCAATTATTCTTATGCCTACTCCCGGGAAAGTTCTATTAACTATCTCAAGAAGTTTTTCCTGTTGGTTAACCTCATTTGTTGATCCGGATTTGATTTCAGATTCAAGTTTTGTAAGTTCTGATAAAAGGTTCTCCTTGATTTGCCCGGCATTACTAATCTTTGTAGTAAGGTTCCTATTCTCATTTAATATTTTTCTTTCTTTGATTGTCTTTTGAAAGACGGTCAGATAACAGGTCAGAACAACAATTAGTGTTCCCCAGAGTAAAAGTTGAAGCTTCTTATGGTTTGATATTTTCTGTTTCATAAAATTATTCGGTTTCAATTTCAAGTTCGAAGGAAGGAGGATCAATTCCCTGATCGCTGTAATTAAGTATTTTGACTTCTTTGATCCATCGGCATGACGTGATTCCTTTTATCACCTGGTCAAGATATCCAGCCGTACTAAGTCTACCCGAAATAGAAATCACATTTTTTTTGAATATATGTATATTCCCATTTTTTAATGACTTTTCTGCAGGACAGATGATTAATCTATCCAGAGTCACATAAGCAGGAATTACATAAGCTATTCGATCAGAATAATAAGCAAAAAACTTAACAATGCCATTGCCGTTAGCATCAGCCATTATCTTTTTCCCCGTGATGATCTTTGTCAAAGAATCATCCTCCTGAATTAGAATTTTACCTGCTCTGATTTTCAGATCAAGCATTTGATTCTCTAATCGATATTTTGTATATAAAGAAAAATTAATCAATAAGGAAAGAAATATAATTATCAGGATTGATAATCCCGCAATCCTAATTGTCTTTTTACTTAGAAACTCTTTTCGCTGCCACTCCAAAAATGTAATATTACTGCTTATTGCATCGTTACTTTGAATAAACTCCAGACAGTTACCAAGCGCGACCAGGTATTCTGACAATACTTCACTCTCAGCTAAATGAATAATTCGGGGGACGTTATTCTGTTCTTCTCTTTTTAATGAAATAACTATCTTGTCCCTGATCCTGAATTGATAATTAGGAATAATAATTTCATCCTCGGGGGGGATTAATGAAGGCAAACTTAAGATACCAAATGGGCCCAATATTATATCATATGGATAAAGACCTAGCTCGTTGAAAGAATCGATTATCTCATTGATTTTCTCTTTACGTGAAACGGAAAAAATAACTTTTCCAGCTTCCCCTTGATCAATTTTCTGGATATATAGGTCGGATAATTTTGCATTTGGAAGTATCTTAGTAATAGTTTCATCGCCATCTTTTGAATCGACTAATTTATGGATTATTCCATATCCGTCAATTGAGAGAACTAGGGGAGAACCAACTGCTATTTGATCTTTTGCTTCTGAAATATTATTATATTTTGATGTTTTAATTATTCTAAACAATTTTCCTACCAGAGAAAAAACCGTCAAGCCTATATTTAGCTCCCCATCTGAGTTTAACCAAATACTAACTCCATTGCACTCTTTTGAGGTTTTCAATAATATCGATTCGATCTTAATCATGCTATTTAGTTCAAAATCGTGGGTTTAATAAAAATATTGAGTTTAGTTTTAGTTGTTGATTCGTCCCTGGATGAGAATAGCCATTTAATAAGTGGTATTCTTGAGAGAAAGGGAGTCCCTGAAGTTGATTTATCCTTTCGGTTCTCCTCCAAGCCTCCTAGAAGAATCATTTCTCCATCTTTAACCCTTATCTGGGATTTGAATTTTCTGGTTACTTCTCCAGGTGGAGCTGTTGTTGATATTCTTGCAGTAAAATCGGACTGTTCAACTTCAATTTTTAGGGTGATCTGGTCATCACCTGAAACCTGTGGAGTGATTTTTACGACCAGATCTGCTGATACTGATTTGTAAATTTGAGAAGTTACAGTTTGTGTATTTATTGATCCTACTATATTGGATTGCTCTTCAACATAATATGCTGTTTCACCTATGCTCATCTCGGCTTTATGCCCATTAAGGGTAGATAAGATGGGGGTTGATCTTATTTTTACTAAGCCTTGTGTTTCAAGAGCTTTTAGCGAAAGATAAAAGTTTGGTGTTACTTTTCCAATCTTAGCCCATCCGAAGCCATTAAATCTGCTTATTAAGTTATTTATCGAAGACGAATTCAAAACAATATCGGTTGAAGGAAAAACTGTACCTGTCGATTGTTCTGTGGGAGCATTACCTATCCCGGCTTCAATGCCTGTACTCACAGTATTTTTATTAGTGTAATCGATAATTAGAACCTCTATTGAAATCACAGGAACACGCTTATCTATTTCACGGATGAATTTTTCAGCCTCCATGACTTTCTTAGACGACCCGCTTAGAAGTAAACTGTTCTGCTCCTTGTATTCTATGGTCTGGAGATCTGATAAAACATCTTTAGGAAAGAGGGACATTATACTGTCAACGCTCCTGTACTGAAGCTCTATCATAGATTGGGTCATAAGGTCAGAAGTTTCTTTTGTCCCAATCATGTAAATCCTGCCTGATTTTTTACAAACAAGACCAGACCCACTTAGAATGGTAATCATGGCTTCAAAAAATGATACTCCTGACAACTGAGTATTGATTTCTCCTTTAAGTGATGATGTAATTATATAGTTGTTTCCTGTTTTATTGGATATTTCCTTAATTACATCCAAAACCGGAACCTTATCTGCATAGATGCTCAAACTGTCTTTTCCTAATACTTTAACAATCAGATTTGAGCTTCCTCCTTTCTCTGCTTTTAAAGGCAAGTTGTTTATATCGTTCTTCTGAATTGAAGGATCAACTTTATCTATCTTTTTTTCGAAAAGGAAAACATTTGTATCACTAGATTTTAACACCAAATTATTTGAATAAGCTATTTTGTCAAGTGTTTCTTCGAAGGGAAGAGAAAGGACAAAGGCACTAATTTTTTGAGAATTTAGACCAGGAGCAGGAATTACGTTCATTCGAGAAGCAAGTGTAAGTTTTTTTGCAAGGTTCCCTAGCTCTTCTCCTTCAGTCTCAACTGTTAGCTTTCTTGTTGAATCGTTATATGCGATGACACATACAGGAGATACTGTTGGTTCATTAAATTGTTTTATGGATATTATATTGCCTAATGATGTCAGGTCAAGACGATATTGATTACAGAGAAAGAGTAATACATCTGATATGTTGACATCACTAAAATTATTAACGACCTTTTGTGTGAGTTCAGGTGAAATGTTCATATTAATTCCGGAACTTTTAGCGATAGCCCTTAAAAACTCATTCAACGTTGCATCTGTAATGGATATATTAATTTTCTGATTTAGTCCCGGTACACTATTCTCTAGGGTAGAAAGATTTGACTTTATGGAATCGTAGATCGTTTCCCACTCTTTTGATTCCTGTCCCTTAATCAGAGATGACGATACGGCCATTATAATAAGAAATATCGCTTTTCTAAAAATATATGATACCATGGCTACTCTCAGTCTATTATTCATCACTAATCAGAATAGGGTAAATCTCATCCAAAGAAGTTACTCCTGCATTAAATAAATCGTAGGATGATTGCGATAACTTCATGACATTAAGCTCATCAAGATGTATCCTTGCATCAGTTTGTGATAGTTTAATCTCCTCTCTGAGAAAATTATCAATTCCAACCACCTCAAATACTGCCTGTCTACCCGAATAGCCGCTATGATGACAGCTATCACATCCGACCGGTTCATAAAATTCTTCAGGAATATTAAACGATCCTGGTAACTTTGGAATTCTATTACTAATTTTATCAACCGGTCGCTTACAATAATTGCAAAGTTTGCGGACTAACCGTTGAGCCACAGCAAGGTTTAATGTTGATGCTACAAGGAAGGGTGGAATTCCCATATCAATGAGTCTGGTTACAATACCCCAAGCAGAATTGGTGTGAATTGTAGAGAGTACTAAATGCCCGGTAAGAGCAGCCCGGATAGCCATCTGTGCTGTTTCACTATCACGTATCTCGCCAAGCATTATTATATCAGGATCTTGTCTGAGAAAGGTTCTTAATGCACGTGAAAAAGTTAACCCTATATCTTCCCTGAGATGTACCTGGTTTATCCCTGAAATAGTATATTCCACGGGGTCCTCTATAGTAAGTATATTCACATCACTTTTATTCAGAAAATTTAATGTTGCGTATAGTGTTGTTGTTTTACCGGAGCCGGTCGGTCCACTGATTAGTACAATACCATGACTTTTACGAACTCCTTCCAGGTAAGTGGATAACTGTGATTCCGCAAGTCCAATTTTAAAAATGTCTATCTCAGATGCTGATTTTCTCAAAAGTCTTAGTACTACCTTTTCCCCATAAATAGAAGGAACAACTGAAACTCTAATGTCATTTTCCCGGTTACCCGATTTATAAGTTATCCTTCCATCCTGAGGCATCCTTTTTTCAGCTATATCCAGGTTTGCGAGGATTTTAATCTTATTTATTAATGCAGGATAATCTTCTTTTCTTATAATAAAACGCTCTATCAATTTTCCATCTATTCGAAGTCTTACCCTTCCTTCCTTCTCTGAGGTCTCTATATGAATGTCACTTGATTGAATATCGTTAGCCTCATTAATAAGGTTTTCAAGGAAATTTCCAGAATTTACATAAGTCCCTGACTTTGTGGAATTGCTACTTCTACGGATATAATATTTAGATAAACCTTTTGTAATTTCATGATTATCAATAGGTATTAATGTAACATTTTTCCCGAAAAGTATCTCTAGTTCTTCCTTAGTTGATAGCAGGTCAGTGGTGCTGTTGCAATAAAATTCAAGTGAGCTTTCATTTGATCTCAGTGGGATAATTGAATAATGCCATGCTTGTTCAGAGGTAATGATCTGAATCAGGTCTGTTGCAGGGACAATCATCGGATTATCCATAAATGATAAGTTTAAAAATTGAATCATTGAACCTATCATATACAGGTAAAATAAGCTCAATGATAATGATGAGAATACAAAAGACTGCCATAAGTCCAGCAAATGGGACAAATTCTTCCTCAATGATCAATAAGTGCTTCAATAACAGCCAGATAATAATTGAAAAAACAAGACCACCGATATAGTAAAAAAGAAAGCTGTGCCATGAAAAAAAGAGCGATAAAAGAAGAATAAAAAGGACGTCTCCAGTTCCAATAATCTTATTTAGGATTGATTTCAAATTTCTACCTTTTATAACATAGAAAAGATATAGTAGAGTTAATTGAAACACTATAAGAATCAAATTGTAATAAACGTTTTTTGCATATTGGATTAAAGACATGGATGTCAAAGCATCAATTATAAATAGTACACAAATAAGCAAAAACAGGAGCCAGTGTATCGCCCTGTATTTGAAATCCTGATATGCAATGGCCAACATTACTAAGCAAGCCAGAATTTTAATCAACATGTTAATCTTTTATAGTTTCTTTCAGGTTCTTGTTCTCATCAATTTCCCAAATATTATAAGTTCCATTTCCATTAAAGTCAACCACCGCAGTGGCTCGGATAATAAACGAAGTCGATGAAACTTGCTTGATCTCTATCAGGTAATTTGCAGCACCCCCGTTTGTAGTGAGCTTCTCCTGTTCAAATCCTATCTCTTCAAGATTATCGCAATATTTGGAATGTACATAGAAATAAGATTTCTCAAGCATGTACGCATGATTCAGTTGTAGCTGGGCCTCAGTACTTTTAGCTCTGGATATCAAAGGCATAAGATTTGGAAGTGCCAGTAGAACTAGTATCCCTATAATTATGAGTACAACGAGAAGTTCTGTTAGAGTAAAACCCGGAAGCTTTTTAATTGTCCTTTCTCTTTCTGTCATAATATATTAGATTTTAATAGTTTATAAAACTCCCAGGTCAGTTCGAAGTAAATTCATAATGCCGAGTCATGGCACTTTCTTCTTTCTTCCCTTATTAATTTGCTCAATTTGATATCGTTCATGGGACAAAAATTCAATTATTACTTTCTATTGCAGAGAAGTAACTACCTGCATCATAAATAATATCTATTTTATTTCTGAATGCGATCATTCTAAGAAGTTTGTTTGAACAGGATTTGTACCCGGGATCCAATTGCTTTAGCTGCATTAATAATTCTTCAGCCTTTCCCTTTTCATTCAACATCAGGGAACAGATTGCCATATGCCATAAGGCAGCCGAATAATAAAGACCTGATGAACTAACGTTTTGAAGTAATGCCATTGCTTCATGAGGCTTATTTAGTTCTATCAGACAAACTGACTCAAGCAAAAAACCTTCCTGGCTTGCAACCTTTGGTTCATGGATATGGGACATCGCCAAGAGAGCGGAATCAGGATGTCCTTTAATGTAATAACAGATTGCCTTTAAATATGAAGTATCGAAATTTGTTTCGCCTCTGACTATTAACGGAGTATAGGGAGGTTCAAGATCTGTAACATTAATTCTTATGGGCTTGTTAGCTTTTTCAAAAAAGCAATGTGAAATAAAAAGTGTTGTAAGAACAAAATAAATGGCGGCAGCTTTAAACCACCCAATATTTATTCCAGTCTTTTTATTGAAGCTTGAATTTTCTATCTCTTTGATATTATCTGATAGTTTATTTTTGACTGATGAAGTCTTTTTTGTAGATAAGAATTCATCAACCATTAACGCGATTTCAGGATCAAATTCAAACTCCTGAAGTTCACTTACTTCCTCAGAAACATAAATTCCTAAGGATCGTATTAATTCCAATGCTTCAATATAAGTATTATACTCCTCCATAAGTTCTGCATTCTTAAGCAATTCAACTTCAAATTGTTCCTGCTCCTGAACTGAGGAATTATTAAAAATGATATTCTCTATGTAAGTCAGATAGTTCATCGATTAGTTCCTTATAATCTTTATTTTCAATAAGTTCGTTAATTAGTTTTTTAATGCAGTTCTTTTTCTTGTCTGCGACTGCTTGCGGATTTTTAAATTTCATAATCGCTGCAATTTCTTTTAATGTTTTTTTTGCAAGAATGAGCTTTATGAGCTCTTTTGATCTTGTATCCAATTTGGCTATAAGGGAAAGATAAATCTGGTACTTCTTGTCCTCGATTGGATCGTATGGTATATCAATTAAATTATCTACTATTTTATCTGATAGTACCATTCTTGATTTTTTTCTCAACTCATGAAACCATCTATGTTTACAGACCGCAATCAGGTATGTAGAAAATTCGCAATCCAAACAAAAATTTTCATCATGGATTTTATCAATAATAATTAGCAGAGCATCATGAAAAACATCCTTTGAATCCTCTTCTGTACCATGATTCCTTAATACCCACCTTTTCACAACGGGAAAAACAGTTACGTTTAAGTTGTCAATTATTTTTTTGTTCCCTCCCTCGAGTCCAATAAATATCTCTTCATGAGTACTCATAAAAATTTTCATCAATTAATCGTACGGCCTTGTTTTGATTATGGCTTTCACAGAATCGTTCCTTTATACGATCAATTAATCCCAAAAGATGGGTTTTATAGAAGTGGGGGTAAAGGATTTTCTCTAGATATATTCTATACTCTTACCTATCCTCATATTAATAGGATGATTATCAATAGATTTTTAGATCATAATAAATAAATGCATGAAATGGAATTTATACTTGGAAGAATTCCAAGATGGGAATTGAAATTAAATAAGGTTAAAATTTCACTTTTCTATAATTAAACTATTTATGGATTAATGTATAAATAAATAAAGTATGAATATCTTGGAAAATTAATGTAACATGTTAAAATATAATACAATAAGCCTAATGAAAAGAAAGAATAACACATTTTGTTTTCCCATTTACATGGTTTTTTGGTGTAATCTGAAGTCGATCTTCCTGTTCACTTATAGAATTAATCCATATCTCAATGTTTAAATGATTTTTAAAATTATTACTACTATGAAAAGATTAATAATATTCATTTCGGGTTTTGTCATTTTTCTGACACTTAATATTGAACAAACCAAAGGCCAAAGCTTTAATGGCTTGCCTGAAGTTACTTTCCCGTCACCGGAAGCTGCAGCACTTTTTAAGTATATGGAATACCCTGTTGACTATTATACTGGTGTGCCCAATATAAATATTCCAATTTATGAAGTCAGATCAGGACAGTTAAGTGTCCCAATCAGTATAAGTTATCATGCTTCTGGTCGGAAAGTTTATGACGAGACTGGGGCTATTGGACTAGGATGGACTCTAAATGCAGGAGGCATGATTGCTAGATCAGTTTATGGGTTTCCTGATGATGACGACAGTACAACGAAATTCCCTTCACCTTGGATAAGCAGTAGTAACATTAAACCAGATAGTAATTATTACTATCTCGCTGGCGCAGATAGGCGAGATGCTTTTTACGCGTACAACTCTGTAATCCCTTCACCTGGTTATAAATCTTATGATACGCAATATGATATTTTTTCTTATGTTTTTAATTCTGTCTCTGGAAAGTTTGTTTTCAAAGATTCCTGTAACATTAAAATTCCAGTATTCTTACCCAAGGTACCATATAAAATTATTAAGCATAGTAATACTTCTGGATATCATCACTATTTTGATTATATAGAAATCTTAGATGATAAAGGTGTGTTATATCACTTTGGGAAATCAATAACCGACACATCAGAATATATAGAAACATCTAACAGTGGTAGTTCACATAGTTATAATACAGGTTGGTTGTTAAGTGAAATAATATCTGCAGATAAAACAGATACTATTTCATTTAAATACCGCACATTTTCTAGAGTAAAACAAACCTTATTTCAAGAACAAGGACTTAGAGTTTATGATAATGATGTTTATATGCCTTGGGGATATCCAGCTCCAAATTCTGAATTTATTCCTATTGATAGAGGACAAGATGAATTATTATCAATTGAAAGGCTAACTGAAATAAAGTTTAAACATGGTAAAATAATTTTTAATCTCGATAAAGATCAATACAATAATGATATAGATCAAATTAAGAGCATTCAAATTTTGGACGATAGCAATGATAGTATTAAAAAAATAGAATTATACAGATCATATCTGGACGCCGTAAATGCTCATCATTATGATATAGGAACAGCCAATTACAAGTTAGATAGTGTCATTTTTAAAGATAACGGACTAAAGAAAATTGAAAAATATAGATTTGAGTATTATCCAACAGTTACGAGTATAGATGCTGCTGCCCAAGATTTTTGGGGATATCATAATGGTGCTTCTGGAGACAACAGTTTAGTCCCATTTGTACCTACCTATGAGTATACCTTTCAACATAATCAATACTCTGATAGGACTTCAGACCTTGCAAGCATGGAATGCGGGGTATTAAAAAAAATAGTTTATCCAACGCTTGGAAGTACGGAATTCATATATCAAGCCAATGAATACATAGATAACACTGGGCATACAACTGATTGTGGAGGGTTGCGTATTTCTGAGATAAAAACTGGTGACAATAATGGAAATACACAGATTAAAACATATGAATATGGAACTAATCGATGCGGTTATGGCGCTCTTTTATTTACGCCCTCAAGTCAGAACATGACATATTCTGTTTCTTACTATGGTCTTAGTGATGCCTCTAAAATGTCTGTTGCCACCGGGTGGACAGAAACATATGGATCATGTAATGTATTACCAATTTACGGATTTTTTATGCAGAATCCTGTTTATTACCCAGAGATTACAGAATATTACGGAACTGAAACTATAAATACCGGCAAAACTATTTATAAATATAATTTCCCCAATAATTCTTCGATTGGATATTTTGGACCAAATGTTGATTATAACTATTGGGATAAGAGTACTTTAACAGATATAGTAAATTTTAAAAGCCGTATTTCTTCCGGCCTGGTTTATTATGATACTGTTAAATGGGTTTCAAATTCCTATTCCAAAACAAGCAATAATAATGAAACCCTCAAGGGATTGTGGTTAAAACGCTTAACAGTAGTAACACCTGATGGGGTCTGGGAAGGAAATTCACCTGATTCATGTCAATGGGTATATCCTGATACGACCTTTTGGGGTCCATGTTGGTATTATAGAAGAGGTGATTCATTTGAAAAAGCATGGGCGTCCCACAATAATAAGAATATTTATCAATTCTTTGATTATACAGTTTCTGTTGGGAAAACAGAAAATACAGCGATTTATGAAAAAGATTACACCGATAATGGAATTATAACCAACGTTAAGTATTTTACTTATAACCAACAAAACTTATTAAGCCGTACAAAACAAATCGAAAATATCAACGATTCATTAGTCACACAGACTAAATACCCATTTGATTTTTTGCCAAACACAGTTTATAATTCAATGATCAGTCGTAACATGCTTAACTATCCTATAGAACAAAGCAACTATAAGAATTCCTCATTAGTTGAAAGTGGTAAAACGGTATATCGTGACTTAGGGAATAATTTAATAGTTCCTGATTCGGTTTACAGGAAGGAGGGCACTAATCCTTATGAGCTACTTTTAAAATACCATGCATACGATATATCAGGTAACATACTGCAATATCAGAAGGCTAATGATAATAATGTATCATTCATCTGGGGCTATAAAAATTCATTTCCTATTGCCAAAGTCGTAAACTCAGATAAAACTAACATTTACTTCACAAGTTTTGAAGATGAGACAGGCACAACATTTACGGATCAAAGTGGAAAAAACTTGGCCCGATCAGGTGATAAGGTTTTAAATAATGGTAGTTTTTCATTTATAGGAAAATTCTCTCCTACTGACCCTTCAGGGTTACTAATGAGCTACTGGTATTGGAATGGCTCTAAATGGTTGTTTAGTGGTAATCTAAGTTATTCATCCACAATTACAACTAGTTGGCAGAAACTAGATGATATAAGGGTGTTCCCAGCCAACGCTGAAATGACCACATATACATATGAACCCTTAATTGGCATCACTTCTATTACAGATGCCAACAGCATCACAACATATTTTGAATATGATTCGTTTGGCCGATTAAAATGTACAAAGGATCAAAATGGTAATATTATAAAGGCATACGATTATCATTACCATAATTAGATCTTCAAGTCTGAATAAGCAGGTTTGCTGAAACATAAACGATACCTCGTATATAGTATTTGAACCCTTGAAAATAATACAAACCCAATTTGAAAATTTTATAAAAATGAAGACTAACCTACAATTAAGAATATTCCTGATAATACTTGCAATGGCGTTATCAATTAGTAATGTTAAAGCACAGATTAGTCCATTGGTTGGTCAATGTACTGTCACTGCTATTTCTCCAACCTCTTTAAGTGCCGGATCAGGGGCCGGTCAGGTAAGTCCTACGGTATCTGTAACCTCACAGAATAACTGCACGAATTATACTATGTCAAATAGTTATAGTTGGATTTCCTACTCACAAAATGGACTTAATGTGACAATATCAGTTCAATCAAATTCTGGATCTGCTAGAACTGGTTATGTATATATTGGTAGTCAAACACTTACAGTAAATCAGGCTTGTGGCAATCCCCCTACCGCCCCGACTAGAATTAGTACCGATAGAAACAACTTTTGTGCTAATGCCGGAGGTAATATTACATTGACAGCTATTGGGGGATCAGGTACTACTGTCCGATGGTTTACAGGTTCTTGTGGGGGTAATGCTATAGGTACAGGAAGCCCTTTAGTAATCACAGCACCAACAACTTCTACTACATATTATGCTCGTTGGGAAACCAGTTGCGGGAATTCAAGTTGTGCAAATATTGCAGTCACTGTAAATACTTTACCAACTCCTACGATTTCTGGTAATAATACTGTATGTGCAAGTAGTACAGGCAATGTATACACAACCGAATCAGGAATGAGTGGATATTCCTGGACAGTGACAGGAGGAAGTATAACTGCAGGAGGCGGATCTACAAATAACTCTGTAACAGTAACCTGGGGCACTTCTGGGACAGGTCATGTTAAAGTTAATTATACCAATTCAGGTGGATGCACTGCTGCAGCTCAAACAGATAAAACTATAACAATAAATGCAATACCTACACCTACTATTAGTGGTCCATCCGCTGCATGTTTAAATTCAACTGGTAATGTATACACCACAGAATCAGGGATGAGTGGATATTCATGGACTGTGATTGGAGGAAACGTCACTTCAGGGGGTGGATCAACGAATAATTCAGTGACAGTTCTTTGGTTAGCCGTTGGTACTGAACATATTAAAGTTAATTATTCTAATTCATCTGGCTGCACAGCATCTTCTCAAACAGACAAGCCCGTAACAGTAAACGATATACCTATACCCACTATTTCAGGATCAGCCACAGTTTGTGCATATTCTACAGGCAACGTTTACACAACTGAATCAGGAATGACTGGCTATTCATGGACTGTGATTGGAGGAAGCGTTACTTCAGGAGGTAGTTCAACCAATAACTCAGTGACAGTAACTTGGAATACCTCTGGAACCGGCGATGTTAAGGTTAACTATACTAATGGAGGTGGTTGTACTGCAGCAAATCAAACAGACAAAACGATAACCATTAATGCATTGCCTGCGCCTTCAATTTCTGGTTCCTCTTCGGTATGTGCAAATTCAAGTGGTAATGTTTACACTACCGAATCAGGAATGAGTGGATATTCCTGGACAGTAACAGGAGGAAGTATAACTTCAGGAGGTGGATCTGCAAATAACTCTGTAACAGTAACCTGGGGCACTTCTGGGACAGGTCATGTTAAAGTTAATTATACCAATTCAGGTGGATGCACTGCTGCAGCTCAAACAGATAAAACTATAACAATAAATGCAATACCTACACCTACTATTAGTGGTCCATCCGCTGCATGTTTAAATTCAACTGGTAATGTATACACCACAGAATCAGGGATGAGTGGATATTCATGGACTGTGATTGGAGGAAACGTCACTTCAGGGGGTGGATCAACGAATAATTCAGTGACAGTTCTTTGGTTAGCCGTTGGTACTGAACATATTAAAGTTAATTATTCTAATTCATCTGGCTGCACAGCATCTTCTCAAACAGACAAGCCCGTAACAGTAAACGAT
>OCZT010002706.1_pt1 | contig 18254 bp, 18 predicted proteins | sample 1539031 | NCBI WGS metagenome assembly OCZT01 (sample SAMEA3539308, study PRJEB22396) | soil metagenome | biome: tundra; feature: field; material: soil | place: USA | collected 2010-05 | depth 0.15 m | reverse complement strand
ACCAGATTGAGCGGCTCTTTCGCCGCCTGAAAGGCTTTCGTCGCGTCTTCACCCGCTACGACAAGCTTGACGTGCTCTTCCGCGCCTTCGTTCTCCTCGCCCTGTGCTGGATTAGTGTTAACAGGCCCTAGCGCGGACGGCGGTAAAGTGCGACCCGTCGGTCATCCGGCTGCGCCGGAGATCGACAGCGTCAGGTCGTGGCGCATGCCGGCGTGGTCCAGCGGCAGCGAGACGACGAGGCGGCCCTCGGCCACCTCGGCGTGGCCGTCGGCGGAGTAGGGATTATGCGGTAGCACCGGGCAGGTGATGCGCGCGCCAGCGGGGACGGTGAGCTGCCAGTTGTGATGCCCGACGCTGGTGATGCCGGATTTCTCCCATTGGGTGGCGGCGGCGATATCCGCGCGGGTGCCGTCGGAGAATGTGACCGGGCTTTCCGGATAGGGAATGAAGGTGAGGTGCACCGCCGCCGGCCGGCCATCCGGCGCGGCCTGCACGAGGGTGGCGCCGAGTCGCAGCGTGCGGTCGGACAGGATCTCGCAGGAGAGCTCGGCGATGGCGCCCCCGGCGGTGATGCGCTGCGTCCAACGGTTCGGCGCGGGCTCGGAGATGACGCAGTGGTCGGGCGTGTAGGCCAGCGGCACATCGGGTGCCAGGTTCGTGTCGCGCTTGGCCCCGATCGGCGTGAGGAGGCCGGTGTCGCCGACCGTCAGCGTGCTCCAGAGCGGCTGCAGCTTCGTGTTGCCGCCGCCCAGGATCAGGCCGGAATCGCGGTGATAGATGCTGAGGAGATTCTGCCGGTCCTGGATGAAACGGTTCGGCGTGCGCGCGCAGCAGTAGGCGGAAAAGCTGAGCAGCCACGGGTCCTCGCGCGCGATCAGCGCGTCCTTGCCCATGCGGTGCCGGCGGTCCGGCGCACTGGTGAAGGCGAAGGCGGCGTCCGTCTTCGGCAGAAAGAGATAGAGGTATTCCGCGGCGTCGAGTTCGGCGGGATCGCGTGCTACGACCATGGGCCACTGGTGGGCGAGCATGGCGCGGCCGGCGTCGGTGACATACAGCCCAGGGTGGATGGTGACCTGCGCCGGGTGATAGCGCACTTCGCCGGAGGGAGGGTGGACCACTTTGAGGGGGAGGTAGGGATTTCGTTCGTCCACGGTCTCGATCATTGCGCCATTGGGATAGAGGTAATTGAGGTGAAAAACGTTGCCCCGCTCCAGCGCCGGGAGGACGGCGTCGTCGGCGCTGAGGGCGTGGTAGATGCTCAGGGCCTCAACATAGACGCGATTGTAGAGCACGACCGGGCCGCGGTGCTCGGTCCACCAGCCGTGCTCCGACTGCGCGGCGACGACGAGCTGCATGTAGTCCCGCGCCTGCTGCTCCCACTCGGGTCGGCCGAACTGGCGTCCCGCGATGAAGAGGCCGGCGGCGTGGTGGCAGGGAATGTTGTGAATCCACGGCCTGACCTCGCCCGGCTGGAGGGGCGGTGCGCCGGTCAGCGGGCCCGGGTAGATGTTGCTGCGCGAGGTGAGCTCGGTCGCGGCGATGCCGCCATAGCCGAGCTTCAAGCCCTCCGCCCAGATGTCGCGGTCGGCGGGCGCGAGGTCCGCCGCCATGACTTGGTACGTGATCATCCAGCGCAGATAGGTCCACGGCATGTAGATGGGGCCCCAGTTGGAACCGTCCTTCTTGTCGAATGGGTACATGCCCTTCGCGTCCTGGCGCGCGCGGAGGTAGCGTCCGCCCGCGGCGATGTGCCCGAGCAGTTGTGGATCCCGGTAATGCGGGCTGCCCTCGCAGTGGTAGAGCAGCGCGAGCGTGAGAATGCCATTCTGGTCGCCCACGATCCACGGCTCGGAGCCGAACTGGCCGTTGGGCCGGGCGGTCGCGAGGAGGGGCGGGAGCTTGGCCTCGAGCGCGCGGACCAGATGGGCGCGAAGGGCCTCGCGGCTGAAGGGTGGTGTGGAGGCGGCGGGGAGGGGCATGGGTGGCGGGGCTGACGGGGAAGCGGGGCGGGTCGCCGCGGAGGAGGCGAGCAGGAGGCGCGGAAACACCAGGAAAACGACCGGCAGGCTGGCGGCGAGAAGGGAGGTGTCCTTGAGAAAAATGCGGCGGCTGGATTTCTTCATCACGGCTGGGCCCGCCAACCTGAGCCGGCCGCGGTCCCACGGCAAGTGCCTTGCGGGTTCTCCACGTGGCTGAGGGCGCTCTGAGTTTGGTAAGGTGATTGGCTAAGTATTTTTTCCCCTGCCTGCCCGTTGGTTTCAATTCGCCCAGTCGTCGCCATGATTCAACGATAACGAAAGCATGCGCCTCTTTCATTTCTCCGAAGATCCAGCGATCGCCAAGTTTGATCCCCGGCCGGTGCAGGTCGCGTCCGACCGTCCCGCGGGTCGGGAGTGGCTCAATGGCCCCCTGGTGTGGGCCATCGAGGAATCGCACCAGCGCCTCTATCTCTTTCCCCGCGACTGCCCGCGAATCCTGCTGTGGGCCACGCCGAAAACGACCGCGGAGGACGTGGCGCGGTGGCTCGACGGCAAACCCAAAAGTGAACCCACGCGCCAAACCATAGCGGGTCGTAGGCCACTGTGCCAACTGCGCGGCTATTTTTGAATTTGCGTCACCGGTCGGCTTCTCGGCTACAACCCTCCTGAAATCGGAGCTAAACTCGCCTACGTCCGCTGAACACCCCAGCGCCTTGCCCGCCTCGTGGCGCTTGTCCTCGGTCAACGGCGAAGACACCCACAGCCTCTTTCATCTGTGATGAGTCCGGGCCAAACTAGAGTAGGGATGCGACCGCCCAAGCTATGTCGGGCACCGTTCTCCCGGCTCGGCTCCAGCCTGGCAAGCCTAGGCAAACCCTTTTGGTCGGCTCTTTGGGCGGCTCGCATGGGAAAGACGCGGACGCCGGCCAACGGGAGCGGGGCATTGCCAAAGACCCGCGTTGCTGTCGCATTGACCGGCATCCCGGCCCGCGTCCGGAGCCTGCGTTCCCTCTGCCCCCTTCCTTATGACGAAGCCCGAGTTCATCCGTCAGTCGCTCACCGGTCCGATCAGTTCGGTCAGCACGCCGTTCGACCGCGACGGGGCCATTGACCAGGCGGCCCTGCGCGCCGGCGTGGAGTTCGCCGTGACGGAGGCGAAGAGCGGCACGATCCTGCTAACCTACGGCGACAGCCTCTACAGCGTGCTGACCGATCACGAAATCGCCGAGGTGACGCGCATTGTCGTCGAGCAAACCGCGGGCCGGAAGCTGGTCGTGGCGGCGGGCTGCTGGTGGACGGGCGAGGCGGTGCGGTTTGCAGAATATTGCCGCTCGCTCGGCGCGGACCTGTTCATGCCGCTGCCGCCCAACTGGGCGGGCTCGTGCACGGAGCAGACTTTGGTGGATCATTTCGAGCGGGTGTCGCGGGTGATGCCCGTCATGCTGGTCACGGCGATCGGGCCGGGGGTCAGCGTGCCGCTTGGCGCGATTCGCACGCTCCTGCAGCGCAACACCGGCATCGTCGCGATCAAGGACGACATCTGCGGCGCCTACGGCCGGCGCGTGGCGAGCCTGAACGCGGGCCGGTGGGCGTTTCTATCCGGTGGCCGGAAGGAAAACCATTTTGACCAGCTGCCCTACGGAGCGGACGCCTATCTCTCGATCTACATGCGGTTCAAGCCGGCGGTGGCCCAGCGGTATTGGGCGGCGATCAAGGCCGGTGACCTCCCGGCGGCCGTGGCAGTGATCAACAAGTACGATATTCCCTTCATGGATTTCTGCGCCAGTCACGGGCTGCACTTTGACGCGGTGGTGCACGGGGCCATGGAACTGGCCGGGCTGGCCAAGCGTTGGCGGCGCCCGCCCTACAGCAGTTTGGACGATGCAAAGATGGACGCGCTGGAAAATTTTCTCGCCAGCGTCGGCCTGTAGCAAAATCCACCGGTCCCACGGTCACGCCCCCTTTGCCTGCCACGGCCAAACTTCCCTCCCGCGCCTGGCTGACCGTCGGCTTGCTGTGGGGCGCGGCCTGCCTGAATTACGTGGACCGCCTGATGATCACGACCATGCGCGGGTCGATCAAAGAGGCGATCCCGATGACGGACGCGCAGTTCGGGCTGCTGACCTCGGTATTCCTCGTGGTCTACGCGGTCTTCAGCCCGTTCGCCGGATTTTTGGCCGATCGTTTCAATCGCAGCCGCGTTATCATCGTGAGCGTGTTGATCTGGTCGATCGTCACCGCCCTGACCGCCTACGCCCGAACCTACGAGCAATTGTTCGCGACCCGCGCGCTGATGGGATTGAGCGAGGCGGCGTGCATGCCGGCCTCGGCGGCCCTGATCGTGGACTACCATCGCGGCGCCACCCGCTCGCTCGCCTCCGGGTTGCTGCTGAGCGGGGCCGTGGCCGGCGGCGCGCTGGGCGGCCTCGGCGGATGGATGGCCGACGGCCACGGCTGGACGTATGCGTACCGGATGCTGGGCCTGGTGGGGATCGGCTTTGCGATCGTTCTGCTGTGTCTGCTCCGGGATGCGCCCGCGCCGGAGAACTTGCCGGCGACCGAAAGCGCGCCGGTCCGGGTCCGGGTCGGCGAGGCCCTGGCCGGCCTTTTCACCAACCGCGCCTACCTCGTGCTGTTGCTCTACGGCTGCGTGGTCGGCGTCGTGAGCTGGTCGGTGGTCGGCTGGATGCCCACCTATATCAAGGAGCAGTTTAACCTCACTCAGGGAGCGGCCGGCCTGTATACCACGACCACGCTCAACCTGGCCGCGATCCTCGGCATGCTGGTGGGCGGGGCGTGGGCTGACCGCTGGAGCCGGACCCAGGAGCGGGCCCGCCTGCTCGTCCCCGTGGTTGGCCTGAGCGCGGCGGCGGTCGGCGTGCTGCTGATTGCCGGCGCCCACGTGCTGCCGGTCGCGCTCGCCGGACTGGTGCTCTACGGGCTCACGCGGCACTTTGCCGATGCCAACGGGATGCCGATCTATTGCCGGTTTGTGGACCCGCGCTATCGGGCGACGAGTTGGGGCGTCGCCACGGCATTCAGCTGTGTGGTGGGAGGAGCCGGGATTTACGCCGGCGGCGTCCTGCGCGACGCCCACGTGGACCCCAGCCGGATGTTCCAGATTGGAGCTGCCTGCCTCCTGGTCGGGGCGATGCTGGTGCTCGGCTTGTGCTGGGCCAAGCCGCTCGACGCGGCGCGGCGGGGCGCGCCGTAAAGCCCGGCTGCCGCCGCGGCCAAACTGAAATGGCCGGCCCTAAACTTTTGTCGCAAGGATGGAGAATAGGAACGCCCAATCCTGCGCCCTTGGAATGATGGGCGCAAAAAAGCCGGTTCGAGTGAGCCGGCTTTCTTGAGGACGAGAGTTGCGCCCGCGCCTGGGCGTGGGACGCCGATCAAATAGCCCGCCATCGCGCGAGGCTATGGCGGGCAGTTTTCTTGCCACTTTGGAAAGAAAATTGGTGGAGGCGGAGGGAGTTGAAAGCGCCTGGAGCGGATTCGTAATGAGTTGGCTGATACATAACTGCATCACCCATCGAGACTCCTTGTTTTCAACGATTGGCGGAAGTAGGCGCGATTCTTGGCCGGAGTCTGGCAGGAAGGTTGTTCCACATGACTGCATGGCCCCCTTGGCCTGCCTTGGAGGAGTGCCCGGACTCCTGCGCTAATCACTGCGTTGGTCCCCGTCCATGGTTATGGCCTCGGTCGGTCCGGTGGTGGCGCGACCGCTTCAACGATGTTGTCGTCGGCCGTGAGCCGGATGAGATGATGCGGCGGGACGACGAGGAAGCGCTGTTCATCCCAAAGCCCGGCGAGCAGGTCGTGCAGGAGCGACGCGTCGCCGTTCACTTCCTCGAAGGACCAACCGAGGCAGTCGGCGCAATGGCGGGTGTAGGCAAGGCCCTGTGCGGTGTGGCCCACGCCGAGGTCGACGTAGGCCGCCCGGCGGTAGTTCACCAGGCCCTCCCGATCCATTTCCACCAGGTAGTCGATGTTGTCGTCGTCAAACTTGCCGGCATATAATGCGCGCAGATACGCGGCGCGGTCGGGGCCCGGCTGGGTGCCGGTTTTGATCCAGCCCGGGGTATACCAGTAGGTGTCAGGATGCTCGCGGGCGTAGGCGGCGTAGCGTTCCTTGCTGCCGAGAAAGAGGGTCACGCAATCGTGCGCCCGGGCCATGATCAGCGGGCAGCGTCCATGGCGCAGGTTTTCCACGCCGCGGCTGCACAGGCCATAGACCAGCGCGATGGCCTCGACGTCGGGCAGCGCCTCGGCCCGGTCGATCGCAATCTGTACCTCGCGCTGGAGCCGCAGGGGCTCCTTGTGCAGGCCCTGCGGCAGCATGATGAGCTCGCGCACGTGGGGCATGGCCCGCGCAAAATGCCGCGTCTCGTCCTCCAATACGTCGCAGGCGATCACAGCAAGAGTGGGCGGCGTCATCGGGTATAGGATATCAAAGCTGCACCCAAGTTACAAGCGTGTGCGCTGCCCGATCTCGAGGCTAGGACCGCAGACGCGGCGTCGCTTGATCCGGTGGACGATCTGCGCTACCAGTTGTTGGCGGCGGCGCACTCGCCGATCCTCAGCTTAACCTGAGCCAGACGGTCAACGGCGCCACCGTGACGGTCGCCAGTAACGGGCAGCCAAACCAAAGCGGTCAGCCCCTGACTTTTGTAGCGAGGATGGAGAATAGGAACGGCCAGTCTCTGCCGCTCGCGAAGGTGATTGAACGCCGGCGCGCCGGCCTTGTCCAAGGGTAGAACGGCCGGGCTTCACTTGTGCCCTTGGAATTATGGACGCAAAAAAGCCGGCTCGAGCGAGCCGGCTCAAATGGTGGAGGTGGCGGGAGTTGAACCGATTCCCCACCGCGAAGCTAAGTCGCTAATCAGACGCGGACTTAGTTGAGGATTAATGTCTTAGAACAGGAAACAAAGTGCAGTGAAATGCAGGAAAGTGAAGGCAAAAACACAAATTTTGGCAACCTGCTGGCAACCTAAAGCAGCGAACAAACGGCGCCGGCTGACCTCAGCCAAAGCGGGCGTGCATCGCCGAGATGGGGAAATTGCGGCCGGGGCAGACGGTGCGGCCAGGGTCGATCTCACGATGGACAACGAAACGCACCGGCGTTTTCAACACGGCGCGTTTGAGATAATCAACCAGCGCAATAAAAGAGCGGAGCTGGGCGGGCGTGGGTTTGGTCTCTTCGTAATTTCCGACGCAGCAAATGCCAATGCCGATCTGGTTCACGTGTTCATCATGAACATGGCCACCCTGGAGCTGATTCAACCACCGGCCGCCGATCTCGATCTCGCCGTCACCGGACTTCGTGCCGTTGCCGATGACGAAATGATAGGCGAGGCCATGCTCCATTCCGCGCAGCCGGTGGGCGCGATCATAGATCGCTGCGTTGCCGGTACCGATTCCACTGTGGTGGCCGACGATGATCTGCCACCGACCGGGTACAATCGGAAGCGTGCGGGATAACAGGGATCAGTGCCGGCAGGACCGGCCGAAGATTGCCCGCCACGGAATCCGGCGGCGGCAACCGCGCCGCCGCCGGCGAATCCCTGCCTCGCGTGAGGCTGCCGGCCAGCAGGAAGCCGCACGCAGTCAGAAATTCCCGCCGGGTTCGTTGCATGGAGGTCATCAGTTCACCGCCTTGAAGCGTCGCACTAGAACTTGTAGCCGACGGAACCGAAGACTCCCCGGCGCATCCCGAATTGCGCGGCAGTGACCCCGACGCCGGAGCCATCGCGCAATTCGTAGGACTTATCCGTGAGATTCACGACATCGAGCCGGGCTTTCCAAGATTCGTCTTTGCCCACCTTGAAACTCCGTTCCACGCCGGCGCTGATCGAATAATAGGAGGGAACCGTGCCGCCGTTGGGAATATTCGAGCCGTCGGGCGCCGTAATGGATGTTCTCAAACCGCTGCCGTAGGTCGCATCCACGTAAACCATGGTGCCGCCATGCTGCTCGTCCCAACGATACGAGGCGCCGAAGGAGCCGCTCAGGGTCTGGTCGTGATCGAGATGGATCCAATGGCTCTGCACATAGGCCAGATCGTCAGGACTAAACAGGAACTGCGACGAAATCCAGTCCTTGCCATTGGCCACCGAGTGGGCGAGGTTCAGGTAGGTGGAAAAGCCGCCTTTGGTGTAGGAGCCCGTGAATTCCAGCCCATACACCTCTCCCTTCGCATAGTTGAAGGCGGAGAGGATCAGAGTTTGCCCGAACAGGCCGTCGTCGAGCTGGTCCTTGGCCCGCTTATAGTAGCCGTCGAGCCCCACGTGGAAACCCGCCCCAAGCTTCTGGCTGATACCAGCGTCAAAATAATCCGCCCGCTCGGCCTTGACCGGGTCGGCTTGGTCGGAGGCTGCAGCATTCGAGGTGTTATCGAACGCGATCACCGTGCTGGCCGGCACGTATTCCACCGGTGGCGGCGTGAAATAGCGCGCATAACCGGCGTGCAGGGTCGTCGAGTCCGACGCATTATAGATAAGATTGAGGCGCGGGCTGAGCTGGTTTTCGTGGTCAAAGGACGAATCGAAGACGTCGAAGCGCGCCCCGCCGTTGAGCGTGAGCCCGGGGGCAAGCGTCCATTCGTCCTGCAGATACAGGCCGGCAAACAGGGCGTGGAGTCTCTGGTTCTGCGCAATCGGGAAGGCCGGGCCGGTGGCATCACCGTTGCCGTTCACGGGGAAGACGGTCGTAGTAGCGTTGCTGGTGACGGATTCATGCAGCAGCATTGCTCCCGCGCGAACGCTATGCCGGTCGTTCAGCACATAACTGGCATCAAGCTGCAGGCCGGCGGACTGGAGCTTGCGTGCCACGTCGCTGGACACCCCGTTGAAATAAAGATCGCCGGTCGGATCCGGCGTAAAGTGCGCCTCGCTGTCGCGCCCCAAGGCGGAAATCTGATAGTTCAGGTTGCCGACCGATTTCTGATAGGTGGCGATGCCGAAGTAGTTCTGCTCATGCTGGTTTTCGTCCAGGCGGGCGGAGTCGAAGACTCCCGGCACCCAGGGCGTACCGTTCGGTGACGTGCCAGCCGTGAGCCCCGGGGTGTTCGGGACCTGGAACTTGCTGTCGGAAGCGCTTAACATGACCGTGAGGCGGCTGTGATCGTCGAGAAGGTAGGAGAAATAGGAGAATAGTTTACCCTGCTTCGTCGTGTCGTGGATCGCGCTGGCGTTCGGGGTCGGATTTTCGATGCCGAGGTCGTTGCGATCGTAGCTGCCGTTGATAAAGTAGCTCAGCTTGCCTTCCGAACCGCTGGAGGAAAAACTCGGACGGACGGTCCCGAAACTGCCCCCGTAAAGGGAGGCGCTGCCGCCCTGGCCGGCTGTGCCGCTGTTCGTGTGGATGTCCACGACGCCTGCTGTGCGGAAGCCGTATTGCGCCGGCAGCGAGCCGGTGATGAATTGCAGGCTGTTCACGAAGCGCGGATCGAGTTCCAAGCCGAAGCCGGAGATGCCCTCCGGGAGCAGCACGTCGTTGATGCGATACTGCAGGTTGGCGTGCTCGCCCCGGACGTGGAGATCGCCGTTGCCCGCCGAGTCTTGAGCCACCCCCGGCACGCGCAGCAGCACATGGCTGAAAGGCGCATCCGCGCCCTGGGGCATGACCTGAATCTGCTGCATGTCGATGTGGAAGGACGAGGCGCCCAGCTCGGGCACGATGCTCTCCCGGGCCTGGTCGAGTTTCCCGTTCACGATGAACGGATCGAGTATGACGGCGGAGTTGGGGCCGGGCGCGGTGGGCACGGTTTGAGCGCTCGCGGCGACTGCCGCAAAGGCCAGGATGACGGAAAGAGAAAGAAAACGATTTGGAAATGACATGATAGGTCTGGTTTGAATGAAGCACAGGTTCGCCTGGACGCGCGGCGTCCGGCAGGGATCGGGAAAACGCGCACCACGGACAACGCGGCACGCGGAACGCTACGGTTTCAACTCAGGCCCATGGCGGCGCGTGCGACGGCGCGAGCCAATAGCGAAGGCGCGCGGCCACCAGCCGGTCAATCGAGCACGCTACTGTGCGGCGGACCAGAAGCCGCGGCCGCAACAGCAGGCAAAAAAACAACAGCGCAATCACGCCATGGGCGAAAAGGGTCACCGCACACTCGTGGTCTGCGTCCCCGACTCGGGCATGGCCATGCCCGGCATGTTCGGGCGTCTGCTCCTGACCGTGCAGCCAGGCATGCAACTCCGGACTGGCCGCGAGCACATTGAGGAGCAGCACCAAAGCGATGCCCAAGACCACGGTCAGGCGGCTGGGCAACGAGAGCGGGCGGCTGAGGCTGAACATGGAGCGAAGGAAACTCAGTGATCAGTGTTCAAGGGCGACGGTGGCCACGCCCAGCAAGCAGAGCAGACCGCCGATCACCCGCTCGTCGAGCCGCTCCAGCCAACGCAGGCGTTTCACCGCATGGAGGGTCAGCCAAGTCAACGTGAGCATTCCCCCGAGAGTCGCCAAGGCGAGCACTGCACTGAGCCAGGCGATGCCCGGCCAGCCATAGGGTGCCGCCGTCAAATAGACCGGCAAAAACAACTCACAGGGCGACAGGGTGAGCGTGAGAAACAGCCCCCAAAGTGCTGCGCGGTCGGTGGAGCGGGGGCGCAGTTTTTCCGGATGCCCCTGACAATGATTGCAGTCGTGGCCATGCGGCGTGCGGAAGGCCAGCCAGACGCCGAGTCCGACGAGGATCGTCCCCGCGACCCAGTGAAAAGCCTGATCGAACCGTTCGTTGAGCTCAAAACCAAACCAGGCGAGACCGACCCCGAGGACGGTCGTGGCAATGACGTGGCCTCCGCCCGCCAAGGCCACGCTCGCGAGAATCCGGCGATGCGACCAGCCCCGGGCGCGGCCGACAGCCACGAAAGGCAGCCAGTGAGTGGGGATCGCGGCGTGGAGGAACGCGACGCCGAATCCCGTCAGGATGAGCGTGTAGAGAAAGGTTTGGTTCATAAGAGAAAAGGGCGGTCAGAGTCGCTCGATAGGAATTAGAAGCAGATGGGTTTATTTCCGGCCGGGTGGTCAGGGGTTCACCGCAGTGCAATTCATGGAGTAGAGGGCAACCCAGGCGCCGTCGGCGAAAACGTCGCCGACCCGCAGTCTTCCCTCGAAACGCAGGGGCTGGTCCATCTGGTCGGGCACGCCGGGGCCTTCGATGTGCACGGCAATAAAGCCGCAAAAGCGCGGCGCCTGGCCAAAGCAGCAGCTCATCTGGTTGGCCAGCACCAGACATTCCGTGACCAGTCCCCGCTCCAGTTTGGTCGGCAACATGAAGCCTTGGATACGAACCTCACGGCCATCATAGCTCTTGATTCCCGCAGGAAGATAGGCCCCGTATCCGTTCCCATTCGCAAGGGACGGTTGGACTCCGGGCGGCAGGGAAAAATCAAGCCGGTCGAAATTGAGATTTATCCGGCCAGTTGGCGGAGCGAGTTTGGCCAGTGCGAGCAAACGGCTTTCCTGCCGGGTGTGCTCGGCTTGCAGCCCGGCGAGTTCGCGCCGCGGTTGCGCAGGTGGGGCAGGATTGAACCAGGCCGCGACGAGCAATGACACCAGCAAGACCACCGCCACCCCGATCACGAGGCGGTGCAATCGCACGATCCAGGGGGCAACGACGGCGACTGCCCGCTGCCAGTTAGTTGACTGCGACTTTTTCCGCATCGAGTTGGTACACACCTATGAAGAAACTGTTCTCGTAAATCTCGCCCACGTGCAGTGTCCCGCTGAAAACCAGCGGCACGTCCATCTGCATGGGAACGCCCTTGCCCAAGGTTTTGACGCAAACCCACTCGTTGGGCGCCGGCATCATCCCGTAGCAGCAGACCATGGGATTGCGGACGATGAGAAACTCTGTTGCCAAACCGCCCTCCACCTTGAGCGGAAGCATGAACCCGCGCACCCGCACATGCTGCCCATCGAGCTGTTGCAAGGGGGCGGGAATGCGTTCGAGCGAGCCGGGCTTGGCCGCGGCTCCCGGGGCCGGCGGATCCAAGCGATAGGAAGCCAGTTGCCCGAAGCTAACATTCCAATAGCCGTCCGTCTCACGCTTGAGCGGCTGGTTCGGCGTCGCCGCCGCGATCTGTGCGGCTAGCGCCATCGCCTGCTCCTTGGTCAAGCCGGGCTTGACCCGGCTGGAAACGACGGCCGCGGCGACGGCGGAAGGCGCCGCCGCCGGTTGGACCGCCGGCGCGGTGGGTGTCGGGACCGCCGGAGCTGGGGCCGGGTCAGGGGGCGGAGCGTTGTCACCATACTGTCCGCCTCCGGAGCAGAACGGGCAGCCGCCGCCCTGCATGTAGTCCCTAATGGAGGACTGGGCCAGCGCCAGATTGGCGGCAAATAAGGTGGCGCCGCAGAGCAGCACCCCTACGCGAAGTTTTGAAATTATAGTTGTTTTCATGTTCAGTCCTTATCGTTGCCCTTGGGGAAATTGAATTTCACATCCGCGAACGTCGTGCCGCGGATGGTGATGGTTTTCAGGGTCGCATCGAATTCCGGGGCGGCCTTGAGCCAGTCCACCTGGCCCTCGAAGAGCGAGGTGTCGCCGACGGTTTCGCCGGTCGCGGGATTGGGGACGGCCGAGAGCGTGATTGTCTTAGGCTGGCCGTTCACCACCGCGTCGATCTCGATCGTCAGGACGCCCGAACGGATGAAGTTCTCCAGTTCGCCGTCGAATACGTACGCCTGCAACTTGCCGGTGGCGGCATCGCGGACGAGTTCGACGTGGTAAACCTCGTCGCCCAGCACGACCGGTGTGCCGTGGTGCGGGGGTTTGTGTTCGTGGTGGGGCGGTTTGGCCGCGGCGCTGGCTGCCGGCTCGTGCTTGCTGCAGCCGGTCATCATGGCCAGCGGGACGAGGAGAAGGATCGGAGCGATTCGGATGAATTTCATGGGAATGGGACGAAGGTGATCAGGATTCCGGCGCAAGGTTCTCGGCAATGTCCGTACGGTAGGCCTTCCAAGCCGGCAGGAGACCGCACAACGCGCAAAGCACGATCATGCCGAGGGTGGACCAGAGCATGACGGGATTGTAGGTGAAGGTTTCGAGCAGGACACCGGTTTGGGCCCGGATGACCGTCGCCACCGCGGTCACGATCACCGCATAAACGGCAAACGCGCCTGCCATGCCCAAGGCTCCGATGACCGCGGCCTCAATCACGATGGCGCCGAAAAGCGTGAGCCGTCCCGCGCCCAGCGCGCGCAGGATCGCAATATCGCGGCGACGGGCCGCCATCGAGTTGTAGATCGCCACCAAGACCCCGGTGGCCGACACGAAAGCCACCAGGTACGCGACCAATGTTAGCACCTTATCGAACCAGCCAATTTTCTGAAACAGTTCGGCCATGATCGCCCCGATGGGATAGGCAAAGGTGAGGCGGTTGCCCTGTTTGTTGTACATCATGTCGAGCATGAAGCCCGCCGTGGGCGACTTGAGTTGAATCAGTACGGCGCTCACGTCGGTTGCCGCCCGCGGGTCGTGGCCGCTCATGGTCTGGAGGCCGTGAAGGGGAATCCAGATCACCTTGTCGGCAGGAGTATTCGATGGAGCGAGAACGCCCGTGACCGTGTAGGTTTCCGCGTGCTGGTTCTTCTCGTCGAAGATAAGACCGTGGAACGGATGAAACGTGTCGCCGACTTTCAGTCCCAGTTTCCCCGCCACGAAATCTCCCAGGACGGCTTCCTTTGCCGCGGGATCGAACGGCTTTCCCGCGCTCAACGTGAATTTCCGGCCCGGCACGTATTCGACGTCGGTAAACAGTTCCGGCACGGTGCCCACAATCCGGTAACCGCGGAGATTATCGCCCACGGCGATGGGAATCGCCAGCTTCACCGCAGGATGATTCTTGATGAACTCGTAATCCGCGGCGGCGACATTGCCTGGCGAGGCCTCGAGGTGGAAGATTGCGTTGAGGACGAGCTGGAGTTTCGAACCGCGGGCACCGAGCACCGCGTCGAACCCGGTGTTCACTTGCGTGAACGTAGTCTGCGATTGGGTTTTCACCACCCAGACCGACATGAGCAGCCCGCCGGCGAGGGCAACGGACAGGGCCGTAATAAACGTGGAAAGCGCGTGCTGCCGCAGGCTGCGGGCTACGATGAGTGCCAGGGTGGTCACTGGGCGGCCTCCTGCATCGCGCGGTTGAGCGCAGAAAAATCGCGCACATCCTCAAATGTTCCGAGCACTTCGGGATCATGGCTCACCAGGAGCAGGGCCGCCCCGTTTTCACGGCAGGTCTCACGGATAAGAGCCAGGGATTCACGGGCGTTCTTGTGGTCGAGATTGCCCGTGGGCTCGTCGGCCAGGACGAGTTTCGGATGGTTGGCCAGCGCCCGGGCCACAGCCACGCGTTGCTGCTGGCCGGTGGAGAGCTGGCGCGGCCGGTGCCCCAGCCGATGCCCTAGGCCGACGCGTTCGAGCATGGCCTTGCCGCGGGACCGGTCTGAACCCGGGCCAAAGGCCATGCCGAGCAGGACGTTTTCCAGGCAGGAATAACCCTGCAACAGGTTGAAGGTTTGGAATACATAACCAATCGAACGTGCGCGCAGCCGGTCGCGCGCATGTTCCCGAAGTGCGACCATGTCGCGGTCGCCCAAGCGAATGGAACCGGAGTCGGCGGCAAGAATGCCGGCAATCAGGTGCAGGAAGGTGGTCTTGCCGGAGCCGCTTTCGCCGCGCAGCGCGAGCTGCTGGCCGGCCGCGAGGGAAAACTCCGGCACATCCACGATAGTCTTTCGCTCGCCCTCAGGCGAAACGAAGGACTTTTTAAGCCCGCTAATTGCCAAGAGCGGAGCCGACGAAGCCGTCGCGTTCATGGCTGGGACCCGAACGGGCAGGCAGAAATTGACAATTTGAAGTGATGAAAAATTAAGGACATGGCTGGGCTAAGTTTCGAAACAGGAGCCGGCCGGGCAGACGCACCCAAGCCGACAGAATCAGGCCAACATCCGCGCGAAACCGCGCAGACGGACACCAATTTACTTAGCGCAGCGGCGGCCCACACAGGGGCGGCAGCCAATAACGCGGACTTTGCCGACGCACGTCCGCTTCAACCCTCACGACCAAATTTATGAACCGCAAAACGCCGGCAATCACTACGATGGCCAGGGACGCGGCGATCACGCCGTTGGCAAACATCACGACGGCGCAACCGTCGTCATCCTGATCCGGTGCCTTTTGGTCATGCCCGCCTGACTGTCCGTGCTGGCTCGTGCCGTCGTGGGAATGCAGCCAGGCATGCAGATTCGGGCTCGCCGAAAGAACCGCCAACATCATCACCATCACCACCGACAAGAGTGCCGTAGCCCGCAGGCCAAGTGACGGCAATCGGTTGGTGGGATAAGTATTCACGACAGGCGGACCGTCTGACCAGTGATCCGATGGGCCTACCGTGTCTTGGCTTCGATATTTTTCAAGTGCATAGAAATTGCCCGTTTGCGGCGTTCGCACGCAACGAACGCAGTGGGAGGTGCTAGCGGCTTTTCGCTCGTCGAACATTACTCTACAGAAACAGGGCAAAAGCGCCCGCCAACGCTGACCTATTTCGAAATGCCAACTTGGTGTAGTCTCGGAGCACAGCAGACACCCGACGATGAACACCCGATCAGAGTCCTTTTTTATCGAGCCGGCTGATCCACAGCAGGAAGCCCGGACGATGGCTTTAGACGTCATTGGCCGCCTGTTGATCTGGATGGCGGATGGCCGAACGCTTGAGGACCGCGGTCTCCGCGCCAGCGTCGCACTCTATTGCATCCGTCCCGATCTGGTTGATGGCACAACGCTCGAAGAAATCGGCGTATTGGCCGGATGCTCGCGGCAAGCGGTGCGCAAGCTAACAATTCTGTTTCGCCAGACAACGGGCCTGCAACCATGAGCATGGACCCCCCACTCCTGCTGGCGCAGCCACCTGGTGCGAAGGAAAGCAACCGGCTGCACGCAGAAGTCGAAAAGTTGAGCGTTCAGTCCCGCGACGCGCTCCACTCGGCCTTAGTGGCGGCTTGGAACGCCGGTCAACTGCTGGTGGTGGAAAAGCGGAATGTCCGTCGCTCGATGGGACCTGGCGCATGGTGTCTTTAGCTTGAACGGTATTTTACCGGCACCCCGCGCACGGCGCAGCGCTACATGCTGCTTGCGAAAAGTGTCTCGGATGTCTCGTTCCTCCGTGGCATGAGTCTGCGGCAGGTGTATTTCCGGCTGGGCATTGCGACTGAGGCAAAATCACCGGGCCGCAGCGTCGTCCTTCGCGCGCTTCCCCGGCATGCAACATTAGTGATGCGCTTGTTGGGCGTCCTGGACACCAAGGCTGACCAGCTTTCACCGGAGTTGCGGAAAGCTTACCAGCAAGACTTGCGACCGCTCTACGAACGTTTGCGCTTACTGTTTGAGCCCGGCTTTCGAGCAAATCCGGTAGAACACTATCTGTGGCACAATGGTTAGGGATTTCGGCAACATCTGTTGCCTAATAGGGCCACGGCAAGGAGGCTCGGGACGAGAGGAGCGCAGCAGAGCCGATGGCGATGCGGAGCAACGAACGCGCCCAAGGCTCCGTGCCCGTGCCACATCATCCCCGCCCTAACGAGGACGAGCCGAGACAGCGCAGCGCGGCGCGTCTTCGTGGCGGTCGGGAAAGCTGCCTAGGCCGCGGCCGATTCACCCCTCGCGCGCATCTGCGCCCGTTGACGCCCACGCTCAAGCGACAGACGGCGTTTCGCACTTGCGAATGCCCTTCCGTTGCGGCCAGCCGCAAGGGGTAGGGTGTCTCAAGCAAACGAAACGAGACTTCGTTTCGTAAGTCACAGCGGTTGACGCGGCCGTTTGGACGATGATCCAAACGAAGATTCAGTTTAACCTAAAGAATGCGAAACAGTATTTCCGCGAGCATTTGGGTGCTGGCGACTACTATTCGGAGGGACAGAAGATTGAGGGGAAATGGCTCGGCTCGGGTGCCGAAAGATTGGGTTTGAAGGGTGTCGTCGGTGAGCAGGCGTTCATCGCGTTATGCGAGGGCAAGCATCCAGAAACCGGGCTACGAATGGGTCAGCGGTTGAACTCGGTGCGGCGGGAGGGTGATGGCATGAAAGCCAATCGGCGCATCTTTTTCGACTTCACGATTGCACCGCCGAAGAGCGTTTCAGTGATCGGGCTTTACCAAGATGAACGTATTTTGGCGCTGCATGACGGGGCGGTTCGGCAAACCATGCTGGAGCTCGAAATGCGCGCGGAGGCACGGGTGCGCAAATCAGGTCAAAACGGCGAGCGTGTGACAGGTAATCTCGTAACGGCCTTTTTTCGGCACGAGACGAGCCGGGAGCTCGATCCCCATCTTCACACGCATTGTGTCGTGATGAACGCCACGTTCGATCCAGTGGAAAACCGCTGGAAGGCGCTGCACCCGGCCGGAATGTATCGCGCGCACCGGTTCGGTACGAATTTTTACCGCCATGAACTGTGCAAGGGACTCCGGGCGCTAGGCTATGAAATCGAGAACCATGCCCGCGGTTTTGAAATCAAAGGTGTGCCAAAAAGCGTGATCGCCCGCTTCTCGAAACGACACCGGCAAATCGACGAGGAAACCCGGGAGCGACTGAGCAAGGGAGAGAAGGTCGGAAACATCAAAGACCTGCGCGAGCGGGTGGCGCACGGCAACCGGCGTCGGAAGTTGAAGGACTCGGCGGCCGACCGGCTGCGCTCGGCGTGGAGCGGCGAAATGCAGCCAGAGGAACTTGCGGCCCTGCGGACATTGCAGGCGGTAAAACCGCGCGCCGGCGAGAAAGCCGACTTGGCAGGCATTGTGACGTGGGCTGATGAGCACTTATTCGAGCGCCGGGCGGTCGTGCACGACCATGAACTCATGGCCGCTGCACTGGAGCGCGGGCGGGGCGAGGATTTCGACCTCGGGGCGCTTCGTCAGGCCATCGATCAACGCGACTATCTGCGGGAGAAGGGCACAGACAAGCTCGCCTCACGCGAAGTCTTGAGTTGGGAACTCGAAGTCGTGGTCGCAGCTCACGACGGTCGGAACCAGCATGTAGCGCTGAATCGGGAATATCGGCCGTCGGCCTCTCTTTCGGCCGAGCAGGCTGCGGCCGTGGAAAAGATCCTGCGGAGCCGGGATTTCATCACCCTGTTTCGCGGTGGTGCGGGCACCGGGAAAAGTTTTGCCCTGAAGGAGGTCGAGCAAGGTTTGACGGCAGCGGGTCGCCCGGTGGTCGTGCTGGCTCCGCAACGCCAGCAGGTGCAGGATTTGCAGGCCGATGGATTGGCGGCGG
>OCZT010002705.1_pt1 | contig 18261 bp, 16 predicted proteins | sample 1539031 | NCBI WGS metagenome assembly OCZT01 (sample SAMEA3539308, study PRJEB22396) | soil metagenome | biome: tundra; feature: field; material: soil | place: USA | collected 2010-05 | depth 0.15 m | reverse complement strand
GTCTTGGCGACAACCGGGAACTCTTGAATCTCATTCAGGCTTTGGGCGGGCGGTCGCCGCTGAGATCTTGGCGCTGGGCGGGAGAGAAAACGAAATCGCAGCGCAGTTCCACGGCGCCCATTATTGCCCACTGGAATTTACGGGCGACCCTTCGCAGATCGATTGATCGCGATAACAACCCCTTTGCCCGACAAGAAATGACATGACTGGCTGCTTTTTGGATTAGGGTGCTACAGAGCCGGACTAAAAAGGGGGAACCGCCATGCCATTTGGTAAAGACGATGTTGCTTTTCTAGAGTCCATGGACACGCCGACCGTTTGCAACGTGATCGAGCTCGTTGCGCCCGAGCGGCGCGGGCATGGCTACACCACCCGACACCTGCATTGCCCGTTTCCCGATCTTCCGCCCAAAGTAGGCTTCGCTAAAACCGTGACCATGCGCGCCAAGGACCCAGTCCCGCTTGGCGGTGAGGGTTATATGCAAAAGCGTCATGATTATCTCGATTACGTTGCCTCGCAGCCCAATCCAAGCTGGATGGTGATCCAGGATCTTGACGACCCCGCGGGCTACGGCGCCTTCTGGGGCGAAGTGCAGTCGAACGTGCACAAGGCGCTCGGCTGCCACGGCGTCGTGACCAATGGCTGCGTCCGCGATATTCCGATGATTGCCCCGGGCTTTCAGCTTCTGGCAGGCTCTATCGCGCCCTCGCACGCCTTTGTGCATGTCGTTGATTTCGGCGGTGAGGTGACGGTGCACGGCATGGCAGTGAAAAATGGCGACCTCATCCACGCCGATTGCCACGGCGCGGTCGTGGTGCCGATGGACAAGATTTCTGCAATGCGCGGCGCGCTCGACTTACTGATAAAGAAGGAAGCGCGCATCATCGAGGCAGCGTGTGCCGCGGACGCGACCGTGGAGAAAATCAAAGCCGCAATGAGCGGATGAACCGGTATTCGGCGAAAGCTCGGCGACGACGCCTCGCATGTAGAATTTGTTTTTCAACAAGCGCCAACCGAGATGTTGTGTGTACCGGAAACCTAAACCCGGAACCTCTTCTTCGGCATGACCAGCTCCTTTCCAAGCCGTTCTCTCACAACGTTTGGTCTAAAAAAGCCAGGTCATGTCAGGGCTGCATCACCAATATGTCTGGATTTGATTTACAACAGACACAGGATTACCCTTGAATCAGGTTGACGTTCCCGTGATCCAAGTTAAGAGGAAAACGGTCACGCGATAAAAGAAAAAATAAATTATAAATAGGGAGAAAAAGATGGCCAACATTGAAAATGGCAATCTGACGCGACGCACGCTTCTGAAAGCTGGCACCGCCATGACCGCGGTGCCATTCCTCGGGATTGCGGCACCCAGTGTGCTGGCCCAGGCGCCGGCTAAGTCGCCGACCAAAGTGCTCGATTTCATGACCAATGCCGACGTCGCCAAGGCCGAGCAGGAAGGCCAACTCGTGTTTTACTGCCACGAGAATGAGGCCGGCACCGCCGGCATCATGGAAGGCTTCCGAAAGGACTTCCCGAAAATCAATACCAGCTATGTGCGCGCGCAAACCGGCGCGCTCTACAACAAGATCCTGTCCGAACGCTCGGCCGGACGTTTCGATGTCGATGTGATCCAGCTGTCCGACCTCTCTCCGGCTTTCGATTTCCAGAAAAAAGGCGGTTACGAGCACTACGTCTCGCCGGAATCCTCCGCTTACAAGAAGGACCATCTCAGCGCGCCGAACGGCTATTTCTTCTGGACCGGCGTCGATCCCGCCGGCATCGCTTACAACTCGGAGAAACTGACGGGCGCTCCGCCGAAGGGCTGGAAGGACATCCTCGACCCCCGCTGGAAGGGCAAGATCAGCTGCAAGATCTCCGCGTCCGGTCTGCAGTTCGTGCAGTGGTACACACTGCGCAAGATTTATGGCGACGGTTTCTGGAAGGAATTCGCCAAGCTCCAGCCGCACGCCTTCGATTCGCGCGTGCAATTGTTCGATCGCCTGTCCAAGGGCGACGACATGATCACCGCGATCGGCGAATATCCGGCCTACATCCTTTTCAAGAGCCGGGGCGCCAAGGTCGAATTCGTCGCACCGCCTGACGGGTTGGTGGCGACACCGCTCGTCGTCGGCGCGGTCAACAAGGCGCCGCATCCCGAGGCGGCCAAGCTGTTCGTCGACTGGGCGATGTCGAAGCGCGGCCAGGCCTGGTACCAGACCAATCCGAACCTCTATTACGGTTCGGTGCGCACCGACGCGCCGCCAATGCCGACCGGCGTGAAGCTCAGCGATTTCAAGCTGCTCTATCCTTCCGACTGGGATGAGTACGCGGCGCAAAGCGCGACGTTCTTGAAGGAATGGAACGGCATGCTCGGCCTGTGACGGGGCCAACTGTGGGATCGACGGGATCCTGGTTCTCTGCGCAGAAAGTGGCCGGGTATGGTGTCGCGGCGATTGCCGCGGTGTTCGTCCTCTATCCGGTTTACTTTCTGCTGCAGGCCGCCTTCGACGTCGGTGACCCGCAGGTTCGGCCGCCGACCGCTTATGGCGTCGATAATTTCAACGGTCTGCTGCAATACCCGCAGATCATGCTCAACACGCTCACGGTGTCGCTTGCCGCCACCGTGATGGCGCTGGTGTTCGGCTTCGTGATGGCGTGGATCCTCACGCGCACCAACGTGCCGGGGCGCCGTTTGTTCGAGCAGTTCATGGCCGTGCCCTATTACCTGACGCCGCTCCTGGGCGCGCTGGCCTGGAGCCTGCTCGGTCAGCCTGAAAGCGGCTTCATCAATGGAATCTGGCGGGCGCTCGGCGGCCACGGTTACCTGATCGATATCAATACCGCCTACGGCATCGCCTGGGTGATGGCGCTGTTCGAGGGCTCGGTCGCCTTCGTCATGATCGCGGCGCTGATGAAATCGATGGACCCCTCGCTCGAAGAGGCTTCGCAAGTCATCGGTGCGAGCCGCATTCGCACGATTATGCGCATCACCTTGCCGCTGGTCGCGCCCGGCGTGCTCGGCGCCGCCATCTTCGTCTTTGCCGAAATGCTCGGCTCGTTCGCAGTCGCCCTCGTGCTCGGCCTGCCCAGCCGCTATTACGTCATCACCACGGCGATCTACCAGATGATTCAGCAATACCCGCCCAAGATCCAAGTCGCGGCGGCCATGGGCGTGTCGCTGTTCGCGGTAATGTTCGTCATGCTCTACGTGTACCGGCGCGTCGTGATGTCCGGCAGCTATGTGACGATCACCGGGAAAGCATTCCGACCGCGGGTGATCGACGTCGGGCGGCTGCGCTATGTGCTGCTCGGCATCTGCCTGCTCTATTTATTCGCCGCCGTGGTCCTGCCGCTGGTCACGCTGTTTTTCGCTTCGCTGCAGAAAATCGCCGTGATCTTCCCGACCGCCGAAAACTTTACCCTCGACAACTTCCGTACGGCCATGACGATGAATGCCGTACGCTCGGCGCTCAGCAATAGTCTACTGCTCGCGTTTGGCACCGCCACGATCGGCGTCGTGCTGATGGGGCTTCTGGCCTGGCTAATTTACCGCTCGCGGCTGCCTGGTAGCGGGTTGATCGAATACGTCGTCATGTTTCCGCAGGCGGTGCCGCGGCTGGTCTTCGCCTTCGGCCTGATGTGGGCCTGGGTGATTTTCCCGATCCCGATCTATGGCACACTGTGGCTGCTGTTGATCGCTTATCTCACGGTATTTCTGCCGCTCGGCGTGCGCACCATCGCTGGCGTTATGCTGCAGATCGACAAAAGTCTGGAGGAATGCGCGCAGATGTGCGGCGCCTCCTGGGCGTTCCGCGTGCGCACGGTAACGGTCCCGCTGCTGATGCCTGGCCTGATCGCCGCCTGGCTGTTGCTGTTCATCGCCAGCGTGCGAGAGCTCGGCGCTTCGATCCTGCTGATGGGCCCGCATTCCAAGGTGATTACGCCCTCGATCGTCGAATCCTGGTTCGGCACCAGTTCCGAACTCACCGCCACTTTGGCGCTGATCCAGACGCTGGTGATAGCGCTTGCCATGATCGTGCTGGTTGCCTTCACGCGCCGCGTCGGCGCGCAACCGCTCGACTAAGGATGTCAGGAAACGCCCACATGCCAGCGTCGCCGCCAGGACCGCCCGCATCGGGCTCGCCACCGACCCCGCATATCGAGGTCGAGGGCCTTGAACTTTATTACGGCAGCGTGCCAGCGGTGCGCGGGGTCAACTTCAACGTCATGCCCGGTGAACAATTGACGCTGCTCGGACCGTCCGGTTGCGGCAAGACTACGACGCTGCGCGCGGTCGCCGGCCTCGAACAGCCGACGGCGGGCGAGATTCGCATCGACGGTGTGCCGGTGTTCTCGGCCGCTCGCAAGATCAATATTCCGGCCGAAAAGCGCGGCCTGTCGATGGTCTTCCAGTCCTACGCGATCTGGTCGCACATGACCGTGTTCGACAACGTCGCCTACGGGCTGCGGGTGCGCAAAGCCGGCGCAGCGGAAATCACGGAAAAGGTAGATCGCGCGCTCGACATGGTGCAGATGCGCGAATTTAGTGGCCGACGCGCGTCGCAGCTCTCCGGCGGCCAGCAGCAACGTGTGGCGCTGGCGCGTGCCTTCGTGTTCCAGCCGTCGGTGCTGCTATTCGACGAGCCGCTGTCAAATCTCGACGCCAAGCTGCGCGCCGACATGCGCATCGAGCTTCGCGACCTCCAGCATCGGCTCGGCATCACCTCGCTTTACGTCACTCATGACCTGGAGGAAGCACTGGCGATGTCGGACCGCATCGTGGTGTTGCGCGATGGACTGGTCGAGCAGACCGGCACGCCCGACGAAATCTACAGCCTGCCGCGGAGCGCCTTTGTTGCCGATTTCATCGGCTCGGCTAATTTAATTCGTGGACGCCATCGCGCCGATCTGGCCGTTGACGATCTCATCGCACTGGAGACGTCGGACGGCCACGTTATCTATGGCATGGCCTATGGACGTCCGGTGGGCTCGGAACTGGTCGTCTCGGTGCGCACCGTGCACCTGCGAATTTCTTTGGAACGGCCGGCCGCGACAAGAAATGTTTGGCCGGCGCGCGTGGAGAAGACGGTATTTCAGGGCGACTTCAGCCAGGTTCACATTGGCTGGGGTGATCAGCGCCTCGTCGCCCGCTGCGCCGCGATGGAGCCGATTGCGGCGGGCCGGGATGTCTACGTGACTGTCGAGCCGCGGCGTGTTGTGCTGCTGGGCGCAGCAGCCTTGTAGATAGAAACGTTTGGCTTCATAGCGTTAAGCGGGCGGACGCAGCCACCTCTCGGCGACCGCGGAAATGCACTGCGACCATTAAATGTTTACGTCCGAGCAGGCAGGCAAGCGGTATTTATATTCCGTAACCTGCCATTCTGCGAATCTGAGGCAGAGACTCTGAACAATGGCGCCGGGACAGGTCATTAACCGCTTGCCGGATCCACCAGGTGGCGTAGGTCGCGAACTTGTAGCCGCGCCGGTACTCGAACTTGTCGACCGCCTTCATCCAGCGCCCGCCGGGATCTGTGCGGGGGGCCTTGCACCAGCTAGAGCGTGAGCAAGAGCCTAAGTCGGGGTTTGTGTTCACGAGTGAGCGCGGCGGACCTATGAGCCGCTTCAACATCAATAAGATGATTGGTTGCCCACCGCACCAGCGGCCTCGTTTGCGAACCGTTCGTGAAAAGGTCGCGCATCAAATTGGCACATTAAATGTCTGCACGCGTCTAAGTTCGTCCACGCGCGTATATTGGACCTATATTGGACCCCGACGCCGCTCGAAATGCTAAGTAATTGAATTGTATGGCGCTCCCTAGGGAAGCGCGTGAATTGAGCAGACTCAATAGCTTGCACGTAGGTTTGGGCTTAGAACCCGTCATTGGATTTCAAGGCGTTTCAGCAGCGGCGCCCAAACCTATAGGCCCCCTGCTCTGACAATCGCACATCCTAACGGGTTGGCGTTCAGCGCGCCCAATCAACCTCCAACCAGCCCGTTATGAGCGGTTGGGCGGGAGGCTTGATGTCATCTTCGCCTCCCAAGGCTTAATCGCTGTCGTTCAACGACCGTCACGACGCAACGGAATAACCTTCCCGGCCCCCGCAATTCAGCCAGATAATTTGCGTAAGCGTGCATCATGCGCCGCGCCATTCGATGACAGCGGCTGTTCTTTATGCGTCATCGCGAGATCGAACACATTGCTAACTGGCGAAACGCAACCTGACATAGCCGCCGCGATATGTGACGAAACATGATCCGCAGCAGCTATAAGAGCGGCATCCACCTTGTGAATGTAGCCTTGAGTGACGCCGCTCATGGCGTGGCCGATTAGCGCCTTGATTGTGGGAACGGTAAGACCCAAGTCTTCTGCAGTCGAACAAAACGCATGTCGCAGGCCGTGCGGCGTTAGGCCTGGAATGGAATCGCCAACAATGCGTCGCCACGCTTTTGGGAGACCCTGATACGGTTTTTCAGGTGAATGTTGGGAGGGAAACACATGCTCGCTGTTCGTCTTAGAGCGAGGTTGCTGAAGAGCGTCGAGTGCCGCAACACCAGCCGGACGAATGCTCTCACCGGTCTTGCTATCTCCAAGGCGGAGAGCTCGGCCTTTTTGATCGACTTCATTGCGCTTCAGATTCTCGACTTCGCCACGTCTGCAGCCAGTCAATGCGAGCACACGAATGGCCGAAACCGCCTGCCATGGCTCCTGGTTCTTCTCAGCTTGAGTGAGGCAATCACCTAAGGTCTTATAACCAGCGTCATCAAGTCGGACTTTTCGTTTCTTGTAAGCAGGCCGTACGACACCAGCGCATGGATTATCAACGCGATAACCCTGGCTAACCGCGTAGCTGAATATCCCACCCAGTAAACCAAGGGTGCGAGCGCCTGTACCACGACCCCCAGACACGATGGCGCGACCTCGCTTCTTCGTCTTGATGTCGGCCCGAGTCTTGCCGCCGACCACATCGGACAGAAAACGATTTATGTCACCGGTGGTAATTTCCCTCACGCTGCGCCGTCCAATGAGCGGGACTATATGCCGCTCTATCCTGCCCTTGTCGGTGTAGAGCGTGGTCGATTTCTTGTTCGTGCCACGCCGCGTGATCAATAGTCCGCGTTCCGCCCTTTCGAGATACTCACGGCACAGTTCCGCGATGGTCATAGCACCGCGCTCTGCCGACTTGCTCTCGACCGGATCGCCGCCCTTCGTTACCTCAGCTAATGCGAGTTTCGCCGCCGTCCTCGCCTGTTCAGGCGTAAGCACTCCATATCTGCCCAACGTAAGGCGGCGACTGCGACCATGCCGATTGCGATATTGAACGAGGAAGGATTTGGCGCCGCTGGGCTTCACGCGCAGACCAAACCCCGGCAAATTATCGTCCCAAACAAATACGTCGCCGTCTGCGTTCGGTTTAACTGCATCGGTCGTTCGTTTGGTCAGGCTAGGCATGGCGCATCCGAGTAAGCACTGGGTAAGCAGAATGAAGGAAACCAGAGCTACTTCAGGAAACGCTATCAGACGCGCATTTGTCAATAAATGAAGTAAAAATAGAGTGTTAAGAACGTCTAGGAACCGTGGGGCATGTTAGGGAATGTTGCGTCCCGTGCCCTCCGAAGGCAAAGGTCGGACGTTCGAATCGTCTCGGGCGCGCCAGTTACCCCCGCAATTTCAAATATTTATGTATTACCGCTCAAGGGCTCTTGGTCCTTGCAGGGTGTGGCGGCACAATTTTGGCACAGTTGGCTTCGTGCGTGAGGAGAAATGCGATGGCTACCATTCGACAAAAAGGACCGGAGCAATGGCATGCGCAAGTTCGGCGCACGGGCTGGCCTCCTGTCACCGAAACCTTGCGCACGCGCAAAGACGCAGAAACTTGGGCGCGCGATGTCGAGTCGCAAATGGACCGCGGCATCTTCGTCGACCGCTCCGCGGCGGAACGAACGCCATTCGGCGAGATCATCAAGACCTACATCAAGGAGGTCACCGAGAAGCGTCCGGGCGAAGCATCGCGCGCCGCCGAGAAATCGCGACTGGAACGGTTCATGCGGGACGAACCGAAGCTGTGTGCCTACGCAGGCGCTCATCTGCGGCCTGAGCATTTTGAAGACTATCGTGATCGGCGCCTCACTCAAACTGTGACCCGCGGCAAGCCAGGCGGACGCGGTCAGTACAAGCCGGAAATGGTCAAGCCCGGCCGCTTCCGCAAGGACGGCAGCCCGCGCGCCAACGCGGCCACGAAGGCGCCTCCTAAACCTCCGAAAAAAGTGGAACCCGGCACGGTCAAACGTGAACTGACGGTCCTCAAGAAAGTCATAGACCACAGGAAGCGAAAGCTCGGTCTCCTGATAATCCGCTAAACACCGAGGATGTGAAAAGGCCCGTCGTCAACGACGAACGCGACGTCCGGCTTGAGGATGATCAAATCGATGCGCTAGTGGATCAAATCTGACATTTGAATCCCGAATGGGATTGCCGTCGTACTTACCGAATGTGGTCGTAGGTCTTCAGACCGCCATAAGCCGCTTCGTAGCAGTGGCTAATGATAACCCTAAACCCTTCACCTGGCTCGCAGACCAAAACAAGAGCATCGTCGCGGTCACGCGAGGGTATCAAGTGTTAGATTCGATCCACTAGTTCGTGAATGCTATCAGTCGAAGAACCCCTGGGTCGGACCGATAGTCGACTTCGCATTCGAAGAGGGCGCCAGAAGAGGAAATCTCCTACGCTTGCGTTGGGACGATGTCGATCTCAAGGGGCGTAGCATTCTTTTGCGTCGAGTGAAAAATTCCCGAAATCCGGAAGAGATTATCAACGTTCTCGTTGGTCTCTCGCCGCGTGCGCTCGAAATACTGAAGGGTCTGCCTCGTTCGCTGGATGGTCGTGTATTTCCAATTACCGCCAACGCTTTGAAGTCGGCATTCAATCGCGCGCGACACAAACTCGGACTTGATCATTACCGGTTTCACGACACCCGCCATGAACTGATCTCGTCGCTCATTGAGGCTGGCTGGTCGGACACACAGGTGATGGCGCAATCCGGTCACCGCGACCCGAAAAGCCTGAAACGCTACACCAACCTTCGGAAAAAACACCTCGCGGATGCCCTCACTGCAATCCCGTCGCGCAGGTCAAAGAAATGAAAATCCAGTCCGAAGGGCGTCAATTCTTCTCGCTCATGTTTCATCTGGCGGAGAGGGAGGGATTTTCGCGGCTTTCCCCGAACCTCAACGTTTTCAATGGCTTCGAGCCGCCTCCATATCACCTTGTGTACCAGCTGCGTGTGCTGAAGTCGAGCTCACACCAGAGTCGTCTCCCAGGCTGGCCGTCCGATGTGCGTGTCAATTGGATGGTGCCAATAAATTAGACTTACCCATTGTGGCTGCGGGAGCGCGGGGCGCACGTGACCAAGGCCGCCTTAGTTGGCACCCTAGAGTGATCTCAGGCAACGTCATCCAAGCGGACGAACGCGTATTCGAATTTTGGCTCAATGCGCCCGAGTTATCTCTTTTGCACCTATTTCGTCTGGATGATCGGCACGAGCAAATAAGACTGGTGCAATTCTCCGGTATGAAGCGACACTTTCCTGCCGAAAACGTCCATCGGTCGGTTGTCGGGGTCGTTATGGGTCATGCCACCAGTGCCGCGGGTCGCGTAGTGAAACTTCTTGGCGAAGTCCGACAATTCGCCGGTGTACTCATAGTCCTTGCCGCGCACGCTAAGCGCCAGCCGCCATCCCTTAGGCACCACGATGCAGCTCGACACGATCTCGACGTCGGCTTCGTAGACTTCGCCGGGCGTCAGCGGTACCGCCTTGTCGTGGGGATGATAGGGCCTGTACGGCGTACTCTTGGTCGGATCAAGCGCCCGGTGAGAGACCCTGAGCCAGCCGTTGGCGATCGGCGTATTCGGATCGGTGGAGCCCATGAAGGTGAGCTCCTTGCCCTGCGGGTCGAACACGCGGACAATTAAGAACAGGTCGGCGTCCGTGGATGACGAAGAGACGAACAGTTTGGCGGCCATCGGTCCGGTAATCTCGGTATCGTGCTCCAGCGGTGGGGTCCAGAAGGTCACGCCATCACCGAGCGCTTCGTATTCGATCTTAGCCTCCGCCGCGAGCGGCCTACGGCTCAGCGTCTTGTTCGCCGGATCGAGATAGAACTTGGTCCATTGCGTGCGCGCGAGCGGCCACTCGTTCTCGTATCGCAGGACGAACTTTTCCCCCGGATGGCGGATGTTGAGGGTCACGGGCGGAGTCTTCTCCCAACCATTGTCGATACCTTTGAGAAAGTGATCGAAGAAGCGTTTCTGCAGCGCTAGGCCGTAGCCGGACGAGAACAGCGACCAGTGAGAGTCGCCGTGGACTTCTAGCCACTTCTGCTTTGACGCACCTTCGATAAAGCCATTGAAGTTTCCGCGCGGGTGGATGCCCTGGCCACCCCAATTAGCGCAGGACAGAAACGGCACCTCGACCTTGGACAAATCGGTGGTCTGCGCGCGATGCCATTCATCGTCGAGCGAGTGCTGCTTGAGGGCGTGGTAGGTATTGATCCGATTGCGGGCGAGTTCCTCTTCAGAGAGCGTGACAGGACCAGCTACTGACTCGCCCGTATTGGGGTTTTTCTTGGCGTGCTCGCCCTTGCCGTACTGAATGTTGACCACTTGGTGCTTCGCCCAAGTTTCCTGGAACTGACTGAGAATACCACCGTGGTAGCCAGAATCGCGGTAGCGATCGTTCTGTCCCTCCCACGGGATGATGGCCGCCAGGTGGGGCGGGTGCTTGGCGGCCACGCGCCACTGGTTGCTAGCGTAGTAGGAGATTCCGAGCATGCCGACCTTGCCGTTACTCCACGGCTGCGTGCCAGCCCACTCGATGCACTCGTACAGGTCCTGCGTCTCGCGCGGCGAATTGCAGTTCATCACGCCGGGCGACCAGCCGGCACCGCGCGAATCGACGCGGATCACAACATAGCCGTGCGGTACCCAACGCTCGGGATCCGTCACCTCCCAATTCTGGTACTTATTGGTCGAACCCTCCAGTATCTCCGGATGATCTGCGACCATCTTGTTCCACTGGTGTGGATAGCCCTCCTGGTAGGAGAGTCCCTTGGCATAGACACCGTAGGTGAGGATGACTGGATAGCGGCCGTCCGCGATCGGCCGGAAGACGTCGGCGCGCAGCACGAGACCGTCGCTCGCCTCGATCCCCTCGTGCCATGTGATCTTCATGCCGTCCCGTATCTCCGTTCGGGACTCGACATTGGGACTCTGAGCCATTGCGCCTCCTCCTCGGCGCCGCAAAGACGCGGCGCCTTCGTTTCGCCGAAGCATAGCACCGACGCGCGCCTAAGTCTTTTCGAGGCGCCATGCGGTGCCATAGCGCTTCGCCTCATGCTGCGTAATAATGTCGGGCCTTGCTCCTATTCGGAAATTTGCAATGACAGACACAATGATTGACGCCCGCCCGCTTATCCATGGCTCCTGCGATCCAGAATTCGCCTCGGTTCAGGAAGCGTTCGCGGACAATTTTCGCCGCAGAGGAGAGATCGGTGCAGCAGTCTGCGTCTACAAAGACGGCAAGAAAGTCGTGGACCTGTGGGGCGGCTTTAAAGACGTCGAAAAAACCGAGCCGTGAGACAAGGACACCATCGTCATCATGAATTCGCTCGCCAAGAGCATGACGTCGTTGTGCGTCCACATCCTGATTGATCGTGGAAAGGTTGATTTTGATGCGCCGGTCGCGGATTATTGGCCCGAATTTGCGCAAGCAGGCAAGCAAAGCGTCCTCATCCGCCACATCCTCTCGCATACTGATGGCGTTATCTATTGCGACCAAGCCTCGCCGGGCTCCTGGTTCCGTTGGGAGGAGCACATCAGGGCGCTGGAGAAGCAGGAGCCGGCGTGGGCTCCCGGAACCTACGGAGCATACAATTCGATCAATATTGGCTATTTGCTTGGCGAAGTTTTGCGGCGCGTCACCGGTGAAACGGTGGGCAGCTTCTTACGCAAGGAAGTGACCGAAAAGCTTGGCGCTGACTATCACATTGGGTTGCGGCCTGACGAAATCGCCCGCGTCACTGACATGCACCAGAACCCCAAGAACGGCTTCTTCCTGGTCGCCGCCGATCCCTCGTCGCCGCTCGGCCGCGCTTTCCGATCGGCGCCGAAGATCGGCTACTTCCAGAACAGTCGGGAAATCCGCGAGATTGAGGTGCCGTCATTCGGCGGACACGGCAATGCACGGGCGATGGCCCGCATCTATGCAATGTTAGCGGCGGATGGGACGCTCGACGGCACTCGCATTCTTAGCGCCGCCGCCGTCGAACGCACGCGCTGGCTCGTTTGGGAGCGTGACTGCATCATGACTAAACGCTACCTGCGCATGGGCTTCGGATTCATGCACAATGAGCCGAACACGTTACCGATGGGAATGAACATGGCAGCCTACGGTCACTCCGGCACTGGCGGCGCGTTCGCTTGGTGCGACCGCGACCGCAACATGGCGTTTGCCTATTGCACCAACTTTCAGCGCGAAGGCCCCGGCATTGGTGCACGCGGGGCGGTACTTTCATTAGCCGCTGGTGGCGGGACGCCGCCGCCGTGGCTGACGTGATGTTTGCGGACTTCCGGTCGGCTACCGTCCACGAAGAGGGCAAGTTGCGGCTGCGCATCTATTGCTTCTGTGAGCGTGCCGTTGCAGGACAGTGGCCAGCCCACGACGGTAAGGCGGTAACCCGAAATCTATAGTCTTGCCCAGTCTTTTGGAGTTTTGAGCAACCGCACGTCCGGCGTTAGGCGCGGACGGCACCCTGCTAGCCGCGCTGCGCGTATCAGGAATGCCAATTCGGCGCACAGCTGCAGGAGCGGCTGGGGGCATGACCGAAGCATTTTGCGGGAAGCTGGGCTCGCGATTTCTTGTTTCGCTTGAAAGCCTCGCCGCTTTTCGGCTTACTGCAGGCGCTCGTTCGGGACGGCACGCGTCGTTCGGCCCAACGCGTCATGGGGAGAACCACGATGAATGTCGAGGCTATTGGCCGTTCGACGACCATGCAGACCGCCGTGGCGCGGCCCTCGACTATGATCGAAATCACCCGTGTCGAGAAGATCTTCACAACGGTCCGCCAAGAGCGCATTCACGCGCTCAACGATATTTCGTTGTCGGTGGGCGAGCGCGAGTTCGTCACTATCGTCGGCCCAAGCGGCTGTGGTAAGACGACGTTATTGAAGATCCTCGCGGGCCTGCAGCGTTCGAGCGCCGGCAGCGTCACCGTCGCCGGCACTCCCGTCATGGCGCCACGCCGCGACATCGGCATCGTGTTCCAGAATCCGATTCTCCTGCCGTGGCGTACGGTGATGGAGAACGTGCTGCTGCCGGCCGAGGTGCAGGGCATTCCGCGCGACAAGGCGCGCGCCCGTGCGCGCGACCTGCTCGCCATGGTCGGCCTTTCCGATTTCGAGAACAAATACCCGATGGAGCTGTCCGGCGGCATGCAGCAACGCGCCGCCATCAGCCGTGCCTTGGTACACGATCCAAGCATCCTATTGATGGACGAGCCGTTCGGCGCGCTCGACGCCATGACCCGCGAGCAGATGAACCTCGACCTGCAGCGCATTTGGAGCGAGAGCGGCAAGACTGTCGTGCTCATCACCCACAGCATCCCCGAGGCGGTGTTTCTCGGCGACCGCGTTGTCGTGATGACGCCGCGGCCCGGACGCATCGCGCGAGTGGTCGAGGTGGCGATCGCGCGGCCGCGCGGGATCGACGTCATGGGCGATCCGCTGTTCGGCCAGCTCACCAGCGAAATCCGCCGGCTTCTCTATGGACAGCGCGACGGCGAGACGGTCGCGGGCGGTAAAGGCATCACATGACCAATAGCGTCAACGAGCTGCCGCCGGTGGAGCTTGCGGCGAAGCCGCCCAGCGATTTCCGCATCCTCATCCGCACGCGGCCGGAGCTGATCCTCGCCCCGGTGCTGCTGGTGGTGATTCTCGTGACCTGGGAATGGGGCGTGCCCTATTTCGACGTGCCGAACTACGTGCTGCCGACGCCGAGTGCGATCGGCGTCGCGCTGTGGCGCGGCCTCGACGCCGGCTTCATGGCGCGCGGCGGCTATTGGCTGCATACTTGGGTAACGGTGTGGGAGGTGCTGCTCGGCTTCTTCATCGGCAGCGGCGTCGGCCTGCTGCTCGGCACCGTCATTTCGCAGTTCCGCATCATCGAGGCGACGCTGCGCATCTACCTGGTCGCCATCCAGAGCCTACCCAAGATCGCGCTAGCGCCGATCATCGTGCTGTGGTTCGGCTTCGGACTGACCTCGAAGGTTGTGATCATCTGCCTGCTCACCTTCTTCCCGCTGCTGATCAACAGCATGGCCGGGTTCAAGGCGGTCGACCCCGAGCGGCTGGAATTGATGCGCGCGCTCGGCGCCAATCCGTGGCAGATATTCTGGAAGGTGCGCCTGCCCAGCGCCATGCCCTACATCTTCGCGGGCCTCGACATGGCGGCCGTATTCGCTGTGGTTGGCGCGGTGGTGGGCGAGTTCGTCGGTGCGCAGCGCGGCCTAGGCACCCTAATCCTGTCGATGAACGCGCAGATGGACATCGCCGGCACGTTCTCGGTCTTCATCATCCTCGCCGTCGTCGGCATCGTCATCCACAAGGCCCTGCGCATGGTCGAGCGCCGGGTGCTGTTCTGGTCCGGCGAAGAGCAGCGGATGATGGGTACATGATGCGGATGAGGGCATTCGCGTCCGGACTCCGTGCAGCGCGGGGGTAAGCGGGTGGCCCTTCCAGCTCCCATATTTCCCCGCTTCTCCGCTGTGGAGTATGAGCGGCGCTACGCGCTCGTCCGCGCGGAAATGCGCAAGCGCGGCCTCGATGCGGTGGTTGCCGCAGGCGATTCGGCGTTCCGCAACAGCAACCATGCCAATGTCTATTGGCTTACCAATTGGCTCGATCCGTATGCCGCCTACGCGGTCATTCCACTCGACGGCGAGCCATTCCTCGTCATCAGCAACGAGCTCTATATCCACAGCGCGCGCCGCGCCGCGGTGGTCGACGACGTGTTCGGCACCCTCACGCCCGGGCGCGCAATCGGCGAGCGACTCTGCGACCTTGGCCTTGTGCGCGGACGCATCGGGCTTGCCGGCGTGCGCAATGTTGGCCGCGCCTCGATGGCCTCTGAGCATCACCGTGACCTCCTCGCGACCATGCCGCAGGCGAGTTTCGAGGACGGACTCGAGGTAATGCAGTCGGCCCGGCTGATTAAAAGCGCTGAGGAGATCGCTTGGTTCGAAAAGGGCGCCGAGTTCACCGACCGCGCCATCGACGCGATCGCGCATAATTTGCGCCCGGGCATGCCGGAATATGAACTCTCGGCACACATCCAGGCGTCGTTCCTGCCGGACGGCGGCTCGCTGATGTTCCATTTCCTTGGTGCCACGCCGATGAACGACCCCGAGTTCATCTTTCCGTGGCAATATCCTTCAGCGCGGGTGATTGAGCGCGGCGACGTCCTGATGACCGAGATCAGCGCAGGCTATTGGGGCTATTGCGGCCAGATCCAGCGGCCGTTCGCGGTCGGCACAAAGCCGACGCCGGAATACCAACGCCTCTATGATCTCGCCGCTGAATGCTATGATCGCGTGTTCGCCGTGCTCAAGCCGGGCGCCACCGATTCCGACATCCGCGCTGCCGCGGCCTTCGTCGAGACGAGCGGCTGCCGCACCCGCGACGTGCTGGTGCACGGTTGGGGAATAACCATCGAGCCCCCACGAGCGGATCTGCCAGGGGCCATGATCAAGCGCGAACTGGCGCCGTTCACGGTGGAGCCGGGCATGCTTTTGGTGGTTCAGCCACACCTGGTAAGCGAAGATGGCAAGCGCGGCGTGCAGGTCGGCAACCTCGTGGCATGCGACGGACATGGCGCCCGCTCGCTGCAGAGGACGCCGATGCGTTTTTTCGAGACCGCCGAGCCATGCTAGGCTGAGATGCGAGCGCGCAGTCAGGGAGCAACAGCATGATTAATCGTCGTCATTTCAATACCCTCGTGGGCTCGGCCGCCATCGGCCTGGTGGTGGCGCCGCACGTTGCGCGCAGCCAGTCCTTGCCGGTCGTCCGGCTCGGCAATGCCGCCGGCATCATCGACCCGCAGCTCATCTTCCTCACCATGGGCCAACACCCGCGGCTCAAATATTACGAGGAGGAAGGCTGCAAGTTGGACATCATCAACATGTCCGGTTCCGGCCAGACGTTGCAGACGATCGCCACCGCCAATGTCGAGACCTCGGCGATCTCGCCGACGGTGTTCCTGCCGGTCTATGTGAAGAATCCCGACATCGACATCATCTTCCCCTATATCTGGCTGCGCCAGCCGCATTGGTCGGTAGCGGTCAACCCTGACTCGTCGATCAAGTCGCTCGCCGAGCTCAAAGGCAAGACCGTTGGCATTCGCAATCAGGGCGACACCGGCTACTTTGGTGCCCGCGCGATGTTTCGGGAGCTCGACATTGATCCGGACAAGGACGTCGAGTGGGTGTCGGTCGGCGACGGCGGCCCGGCGGGCGAGGCGGTCTACCGTGGTCGCGTCGACGCTATGGCGTTCTGGGACGGGAGCTTCGCGCGCATCGAGATCGCTGGATTTCCGCTGCGCCACCTGCCCAACTCGCCGGGGATGCAGAAGCTGTTCGGCAACGGTTATGCGGTGCGTCGCTCCGATCTCGCCAAGCGGCGCGAGCTCTACGTCGGATTCTTCCGCGCCATGGCGAAGTCGACCGTGTTCGCCTACGCCAACCCCGATCTGGCCATCAAGCTGCACTGGGACATCTATCCGGAAACCAAACCTAAGGGTAAGACTGACCAGGAGGCTTTTACGGAAGCCCGCAAGGTAGTGGATTCGCGCAAGGACAAGTGGTTCGCGGGTGCGTGGCAGACTGACAAGCGGTTCGGCGGGCAGACTTTGGACGAGTGGCAAGCGCAGGTTCACTTTGCCGGCCTCGATGGACAAGTAAACGACCTCAACAAGGTCTTCACCACCGAAATCCTCGACGAGGTCAACAAGTTCGACCGCACGGCGATCGAGGCCAAGGCCAAGGCGATGAAGATTTAGCTCCTGCCGCATGACGAGAAGACTGATACGCGGTTGGTTTTGGCACCTATCGCTGTCGCCGTTCGTGCCGACGAGGGCTTTTCCGAAATAGCCCTGCGGGCCGAATGCGAAGCGCGAGAGCCGGGACTCAACGTATCGCAACGGTCGGGATTAATCACTTACTCTGGGATACCTCGGTCCTGGATTTGCCCATTCGGGCCGTCCGGCATGACAAACGAGAAATTGGTAGACCCATGAATCGCTCCCCCCTCTACCTCACCGAGGCGGATGTCGCGCGCCTCGTCACGGTCGGCGATGCGATCGCGGTATCCGCGCCAGGTCTGGCGCAATCCAGCAGGCCAGAGCGTAATCGAGTCCTACGCCATCCCAGCCATGGCGCACGGCACGCCCCTCGCGACCGGGCCGTCCGACGAGCACGTCGGCGTGCCGGGCGCCTTTCTGCTCGACGTGGGCATCTCGTCCTCCTATCACATCGCGAAATTCTGGGGCCTGACCGAACATCCGCGCACCGCTCCGATCAGACAGAGCGAATCCGCCTCGATTGTCCCCGCCCCACGACGCCAGGACCATGCGACCGCGGAAACGTCGGGCATTGCGGGCGACCCCGTCGCCGACGCGCTCGAGGCGAAAAGTCTACGCACCAACCTTATCGACGTGCAGGCCGTGATCACCCATGCGCTGAAAGCCGCCGGGCTGATGAAGTCGTGAACGACGGACCGCGCATCCCGCCAATACGCTGAACTATCCTCCTCAAACCGCATCGAGTGCGGCGAGAGTCGGCAGCCCCGCATCTCGTGGGCTGGAGCAATCGTGGCAGAAAAGAAAATCTTAAGAAGAGTTTTTGGGCCCTAGATATTCCGCCTCACCTTTCTTACGCCCCCCGCCCGCACCACCCGCCTGTGCTCGGCAAGCCCCCTTTGACCGATAATTCTGCCGTTGCTCATATACGAAATCGTAGATTAGGGACATAAATGTCAGGAAACAAAAATCAGTATAGCGTCCTCGCCGAAGTCACCCAGGGGATGGCCATGGAGGAGCGGAAATGACGAGTAAGGGCATTATGACGAGTAAGGGCATTATAACGAGTGCGCAGGAAACTGTTATAGCCGCAGGGAAAAGTGCCGCTGAAGGAGCCAAAGCGCTTGCTGGCGAAGTTGC
>OCZT010002703.1_pt1 | contig 18266 bp, 13 predicted proteins | sample 1539031 | NCBI WGS metagenome assembly OCZT01 (sample SAMEA3539308, study PRJEB22396) | soil metagenome | biome: tundra; feature: field; material: soil | place: USA | collected 2010-05 | depth 0.15 m | reverse complement strand
CCAGGCGCGCCGGATCGAGCCGGCCCAGGTTCGATCCGGTGGGCGTCAGCAGCCAGCCGTCGTCGCAGCGGGCGCTGATGTTGCCGGTACTGCCGTGAGTGAGGCCGCGCTCGAAAATGGAGCGGCCGAGTTCGCAGATCTCGTCGCGCAGTGCGTTTTCGTTCATCGCGTATCCAAGTGCGGCGTCTCAATACCGTTGCAGGCCAGGAGCCGCCATTGCGCGCTCACGCGCGCCAACCGTGTTTTTGGTACGGATAGAAACCATCCGTACCAAAAACACGGTTCTGGATAAAAGCAAGGGCGGTTTGGGGTGGCTTTTATACAAGATCGCCGATTGCGTGCGGATGCGCTTTTCATCCGCGCGCAATCGGCGATCCGCGCGGACGGGACGCCGTCCGCGCAAGTGCTGACGATTATTCGTCCGCGCAACATCGCTACTCTGCGACAAGGGGAAAGGTAATATAAGCCGCCACGCATAATCATGCGTCAAGCTGTTCGAGCGACTTCACAAAAAAATCGCGGCTGCCGAAATTGCCCGACTTGAGCGCGAGCAGGATCGGATGCGCTCCCTGCGTGGCGGTCCAGGGCACGCCGGGGTCGATCTGCGCTCCGATTTTTAGCGCCGAAATGCCCAGCGCTTGCACCACCGCCCCCGCAGTCTCGCCGCCCGCGACCACCAGACGCGTCACGCCGCCCTCGACGAGGCCCTGTGCGATGCGCGCCAGCGCCTGCTCTACCAGAGCTCCGGCCTCGGCCACGCCAAGCTTTGCCTGCACCGCTTTCACTTCTTCGGGCGCCGCCGTGGCGTAGAACAGCACCGGCCCGGAATCCAACCCGGGCGCCGCCTGCCGCAGCGCCTCTGCGGCGACGTCCGTCCCGCGGGCGATTTCGAACGGGTCGATGCGGATCGCGGGGCGGCCGGACTCGATCCAGTGCGCCACCTGGCCGTTGGTGGCCTGCGAGCACGAGCCGGAGATCACCGCGGCGCGTCCCGATGTCCGCGGCAGTTCAGCGGCGTTCGCGCGCGGCGGCAGCAGGCCTGCGCGGCGAAAATTCTCCGGCAGGCCGATGGCGACGCCGGAGCCGGCCGTGACCAGAGGATGGTCGGCGCAGGCCGCGGCGATCGCATGCAGGTCGGCATCGGTGATCGCATCGACCACGGCAAGACGCACGCCCCCGGCCTCGAGCGCCGAGAGCCGCGCGCGGATCGCCGGATCGCCCGCGGCCACCGCAGTCCAGGCGACGAGGCCGACCTTGCCGCGCGACTGCGCCTGCAGCACGCGCACCAGATTCGCGTCGGTCATGGGCGTCAACGGGTGATGGCGCATGCCGGATTCGGAAAGGGGCAGCTCGCCGACGAACAGATTACCCATATAGATGGTGCGCGCATTGGTCGGGAATGCCGGGCAGGCGATCGCGATCCCGGCGCCGAGCGCGTCCATCAGCGCCTCGGCCACCGGTCCGATGTTGCCCTGCGGCGTCGAATCGAAGGTCGAGCAGTATTTGAAATAGAACTGGCGGCAGCCGGCGCGCTTGAGCCATGCGAGCGCGGCCAGCGACTGCGCCACTGCCTCGCCGGCGGCAATGGTACGCGACTTCAGGGCCACCACCACCGCATCGACGTCCTCGGCGAGCGCCCCCCCGGGCACGCCGATGGTCTGCACCGTGCGCATGCCATTGCGAACCAGGTTGTTCGCCAGGTCGGTGGCCCCGGTGAAATCGTCGGCAATGCAACCGAGCAGCATGGCTCAGCCTTTTTTGCGCGGCAGCTCGATGCCGGGAAAGATCTTGACCACAGCCGCATCGTCCTCGCCGCCGCGGCCTGCCGCCGCGGCCATCATGAACATCTGGTGGGCGGTCGCCGTCAGCGGCAGCGGAAACGCCGATTGCTTCGCCGTGTCGAGAACGATGCCCAGGTCCTTGACGAAAATGTTGATCGCCGACAGCGGCGTGTAGTCGCCGGCGAGGATGTGGGGAACGCGGTTCTGGAACATCCATGAGGAACCGGCGCTATTCGATATGACTTCATACAGCACCGCCGGATCGGCGCCTGAGCGTATGCCCATGGCCATCGCTTCGGCCGCCGCGGCGATGTGCACGCCGGCGAGAAGCTGGTTGATCATTTTGACCTTGGAGCCCGCGCCCGGCGCATTGCCCAGGCGATAGACCTTCTGCGCAATGGCGTTGAACACGTCCTCGACCTTGGCAAAATTTTCCGGCGCACCAGAGGCCATGACGGTCATCTGCCCGCTGGCGGCCTTGGCCGCGCCGCCCGACACCGGCGCATCGATCATGCCGATGCCCTTGGCCGCGAGCCGGGCCGCAAGCGACTCGGCGAACTCAGGGGCGACGGTGGCGCTCGCGAGCACCACCGATCCCGGGCGCATCGCCGCGGCTGCCCCGTGCTCGCCCAACAGCACCGCCTCGGTCTGCTGCGCATTCACCACCAGGGTCAGCACCACCTCGCACGCCGCGCCCAGTTCCGCCGGCGTGGCGCAGGCAACGCCGCCTTCCGCGGCAAAGGCAGCGAGCACCTCGCGCCGTACATCGCAGGCGTAGGTGCGAAAACCCGCGCGCAGCAGCGATCTGGCGACGCCCAGGCCCATCGCGCCCAGGCCGATGACTCCGACGCTTTTAGGCATGCTCCTCCCTTCCCTGATTATACGTGGCGACTTAAATCGCGCCCCCCGTTGTTGCAGAGTTGCGATTTTGCGCGGACGAAAAACCGCCCGCGCGGATCACCGATTGCGCACGGACGAAAGGCCGTCCGTACGCAATCGGCGATCTTGTATAAAACCCCCGCACTGTCCTTGCTTTTATCCATAACCGTGTTTTGTGTACGGATGGTTTTTATCCGTACACAAAACACGGTTGGCGCGCGCAGCGCGCAAATCCGCTGGTGGCATTCAAGACGCTGCAATAGCTGCCCGGGTTCACTTGGCGAGCCTCGCATTGGCCAGATCCAGGCGGTCCACGAGGTTGCGCACCAGCGCCCGGGTGAGCTGCAGTTGCGCGCCGAGGCTCATCCGGGCCAGGGCCCCCGGCTCGAATTCGGCGAGCAGGATGCCCGTCATGGCCTCCACCGTCGCGTGCCGCGGCATCTCGCCCCCCCGGATGTAGGCCATCTCGCCGAAGCTCTCGCCTTCGCTGATGGTGTTGAGCAGGCGTCCCTCGAGTGTGACCTTGACCTGCCCCTGAGCGAGGAAAAAGAAACTCTGCCCGGGCTCGTTCTCGCGGATGATCGCCTGTTTCGCCGCGACGCGCGTCCAGCGTCCCGCTTGCGTCAGCTCCCACAACTCCGAGTCGGAGAGCCCCGCCAGCATGTCCACGCGCTTCAACGCGACGTATTTCTCGCTGTCCATGATGGCCTCTGGCGGGAGCACGAGCTTGCCGACGTTGGAGAGCTCGAGCGCAAACTCGGCCCAGGTCTCGTAACGGAACTGCGGCTTCTTGCCCATCGCGCGCAACACGACGCGGTCAATCTCCTTCGGCAGCGCGGCGCGCAGGCTGCTCGGCGGTGCGGGGTCCTGATGCAGGATTTTCTGCACCAGCATTTCCAGGCTGTCGGCCGTGAACGGCCTTTGCCCGGTCAGCAGTTCGTACAGCACGACGCCGAGGCAGTACATGTCGCTGTGGTGGGTGAGCGGCAAGTCCTCGAGCTGCTCCGGCGACATGTAGTAAGGCGAGCCGATGCTGGCCGTCTGCACGGAATGGGCCTTGCGCAGCAAGGCGGCGCCGAAATCGGCGATCTTCACGTCCGTGCCCTGCTCGATCATGATGTTCGCCGGCTTGATGTCGCGGTGGACGATGCCCTCGTTGAACGCGTAGGCGAGCGCGCCGCAGCACTTGAAGCCGATCTGCAGCACGTCCGCGACGGGAAGCAGCGTGTCGGCACTGACATGCTGCGACAGGTCGCCGCCGCTGACCACCTCCATCGCGATGTGACCCGAGTCCTCCAGCACCACCGCGTCGAGAATCGCCACGATATGCGGGTGCCTGAGCTTGCCCGCGAGCGACGCCTCGTTCAGGAACTGCGAGCGGTACACGGTCCCGAACTCCGGGTCCCTGAACACCTCGGGCTCGATCACCTTCAGCGCGACCTCCTTGCCCGAGAACGTGTCCACGGCGAGATAGACCGTCCCCGTCGCGCCCTTGCCGAGCTGCCTGCGGATGTCGTACTTGCCGATCTGTAAGCTCAGCTCCATTTCGAATGGTTGCTCCATCAGGCTTGGTCCATTAGGCTTGATTCATCAGCATGGCGCCATTCTAACCTTTGCCATCCCCATTGGGGTAAGACCGATTTCACGCAACAGCCCCTAGCCGCACGCGAGCGGCTCGCCCGCCGGCTCGATCAGCCCGGCGCCCTGGTTGCGGGCGCTGTTGATTTTGGCGCTGACCGGAACGGCCTGCATCTCCTTGGCCGGATAGCTCGCGATCATCGGTTGCAGCTCGACCGGGTCGTGCAGCGCCGGATCGAGCCAGCGCGCGTACTGCGCGCGCGGGATGATCGCGGGCATGCGGTCATGGATGCGCGCCATCAGTTCATTCGGCTCGGTGGTGATGATGGTGAACGAGCGCACCTCCCCCTCGGGCCCGGTCCAGGTCTCCCACAGCCCGGCGAACGAGAACAGCTCACCGCCGTTGAGCCTGATCAGATACGGCTGCTTGCCGCCCGCGAGCGCCTTCCATTCGTAGAAGCCCGTCGCCGGAACCAGGCAGCGGCGCTGCCGGAACGCCGCGCGGAACGCCGGCTTCAGCGCGACGCTTTCGCCGCGCGCATTGATGGTCTTGTAGCCTATGGTCTTATCCTTCGCCCAATGGGGAATCAGCCCCCAACGGTGCCAGCGCGCCACCCTGTGCCCGCCCTCGCTGAGGATCACCAGTTGATCGGTCGCCGGCGCCACGTTATAGCGCTCGAGCGACGCCGCGTTCAACTCCGCCTCGACCTGAAACGCATCGTAGAGCGCCTGCGCATCGGTGACGATCTTGTAGCGGCCACACATGCAGCGATTATGCGGCGCTCGGCCGGAGCGCCGCAAGCGGAGTTGCGCCGGTTGCGGACGCCCCGGGGCGCCGCGGCTAGAGTTTCACGCAGACGTTGCGCAGCTCGGTATAGAACTCGAGCGAATGCACGCCGCCCTCGCGGCCGATGCCGGATTGCTTCGAGCCGCCGAAGGGGGTGCGCAGGTCGCGCAGGAACCAGCAGTTGACCCAGCAGATGCCGACTTCTATTTTCGCGGCGACGCGGTGCGCGCGCGCGAGGTTGGTAGTCCAGACGGTGCTGGCGAGCCCGTACTGCGTGTCGTTGGCGAGCCGCACCGCCTCGTCCTCGGTATCGAACGGCCGCACGTGGCAGCAGGGCCCGAAGATTTCCTCGCGCACCACGGCGGAATCCTCCGGCAATCCGGTCCAGATGGTCGGCTCGACCCAGAAGCCGTTGGCGAGCCCGCCTTCCATTTTCGGAATGCCGCCGCCGGTGACCACGGTGGCGCCCTCGTCGCGCGCCTTGTCGTAGTACGACAGCACCTTGTTGCGATGCTCCTGGCTGATCAGCGGCCCGAGGCCGGTTTTCGCATCCTCGGGGCGGCCGGGCTTCAAGCTCTCGGCCTTCGCTTTCAGCGCGGCGACGAACTTGTCGAAAATCGGCCGCTCGACGTAGACGCGCTCGGTGCCGAGGCAAACCTGACCGCAGTTGGCGAATACCGCGCGGCCCATGCCTTCCACCGCTGCGTCGAAGTCGCAGTCGGCGAACACCACGCCCGCGTTCTTGCCGCCGAGCTCGAACGACACCGGGCGCACGCGATCGGCAACCGCTTTCATGATCGCGGCGCCGGTGCGCGTCTCGCCGGTGAAGGTGACCGCGTCAATGCCCGGATGGCGGGTGAGCAGCTCTCCGGCCGAACCGGGGCCAAAGCCGTGGACGACGTTATAGACCCCCTTCGGCACCCCGACCGCGTTCATCACCTCGCCCAGCAGGGTCGCCGTGGCGGGCGTCTCTTCCGAGGGCTTCACCACCACGGTATTGCCGCAGGCGAGCGCGGGGCCCACTTTCCAGGTCATCAGCAGCAACGGCAGGTTCCACGGCGCGATCACCGCGATCACGCCCCTGGGCACGCGGATGGCGTAGTTGATAGCGCCCTTCTTGTCGGGCGTGGCCATCTGGAAGAATTCACCCGGCACGTTCTTCACCACGTCGGCAAAAATCTTGAAGTTGGCCGCGCCGCGCGGAATGTCGATGTGCCGCGCAAGGCTCGCCGGCTTGCCGGTGTCGGCCACCTCGGCCTGGAGAAACTCATCGAAGCGCCGGCTGATCTCGTTCGCCACTGCGTAGAGCAACTCGGTGCGTTCGGCCATTTCGAGCGCGCCCCACGGCCCGGCGAGCGCGGCGCGGGCGGCTTTCACCGCCGCATCCACCTCGGCCTCTCCGGCCTCGGAGACAAGTCCCAGCAGGCACCCATCCACGGGCGAGCGGTTTTCGAAAGTCTTGCCCGATCCCGCCGCGACGAACTCGCCGCCGATGAAATTAAGTATGCTCGCCGCCTGCTGCGCCGGCGCCGATGAAATCCTGCTCATGCGGTGTTCCTCTTGTCGATGACTCGGAGGCCATCATCATAAACAAACCCGGGCAAGCGCGCGCGGCCGGACGGGCGTCAAAGCATGCCGTGGCGCGCCTGTCGCAGCACAAAGCGCCCGGGATCCAGCGCATCGGCCAGATCGCCCTCGAGCGGCAAGGGCTCGCCTTCGATCAGGCTCGCCAGCATCTCCCCGGCCAGGGCTGCCCAGACCAGCCCGCGCGAGGCGTAAGCCGAGGCGCAATAAAGCCCCGGGCATCGAGGCAGATCGGTCAGTTGCGCGCCGGAGAGTGCGGCCTTCTGCATGCGGGCGGCATCCACGTCCGGCATCGCGCCGACGAGCGGCATGCGGTCCGGAGCCACGCAGCGAAAACCGACTGCACCGTCGAGCTTTGACGCATCGACCCTAGGCTTCGCATCCGGGAGCAGTTGCGCGAGGCGCAGGAGATTGGCCTCGTGGCTTTGCACCTGCGGCTCGGGATCGTCGTTGTCGCGATCGTAGGTGCTGCCCGTGACCACCACCCCGTTGGCGGCGGGCAGCACATATCCATTGCCGGTGAGCACGACGCGCGGGGCCGCCATGCTTGCGGCCGGCAAATACGTGACCTGCCCGCGAATGTGCCTGAGGGCTTGCGCGATGGAGGCGAGGCGCGTCGTGTCGTTCGAGTTCGCGAGGACGAGGACCGGGGCCGCCGCGATGAGCGTGCCATCCGCGGCGAGTGCCTGCCATTCGCCGCCGCTGCGCGCGATGGCGTGCACCGCAGTGCCGAAATGCGGCGCGACCGCCGCGCCGGCTGCGGCGAGCTGCGCGGCGATGAGACTCAGGGGACGCATCCATCCGGCGCCGGAAAACCACCAGCCGCCGCTCGGCAATCGGCACCCCGCCCGCGTTTCGGCTTCGGCCCGCTCCAGGTACTGCACATAGTCGGCCGGATTTCTTATCGCGGCAATCGCATCGATCATGCGCCGGTCCCGTTCGTCATCCCCCGAGAGCTGGAGCACACCGCAGCGCGCCCAAGCCAGCCCCTGACCGGCTCGTTCCAGCGCGAGCCAGCGGGAGACCGCATAGAGAAAACCGTTGCGCGCGGCCCGCGACAGGATGCAGTCGTCGCGCGAAATGTGCGGGTGGAAGACACCAGCGTAAATGCCGGGAGTTTGCGCGGCCGGCAGCGCGCGGCGCTCGATCAGGTCGATCTGCCATCCCCGCCGCGCCAGGCGTTCGCTGATCGCCGCCCCCGCCAGGCCTGCCCCGATAACGATGGCGTGCCGGCTCGTCGGCTCGGGTGCGTGTTGTCGCGGACGGCGCGACGGCCAGCGCGGTGCAAAGCTGCCACGGAGCATTTCGCGCTTGTGCCCGAATCCGGGACATTTTTCGAGCGCGAATCCCGCCGCCTCGAGTCCCTGGCGCACCATGCCCGCGCTCGAGTAGGTCGCGATAGTCGTGCCGGGACGGGCGAGCCGCGCCAGTCGCTGCATCAGTTGCGGCGACCACATTTCCGGATTGCACCGGGGCGCAAACCCATCGAGGTAAATGGCGTCGGCGCGCAAGCGCAGCCGCGGCGTCAGCAGGTCGGCGTCCCCGAATGCCAGCGTCAGCGTGAGCCGCTCGCCCTCGAAATGCAGCCGGTGCAATCCAGCCACGAGCGGCGGCCACACATGCTGCAACTGTGCGGCCAGCGGCGCGAATTCGCCGTAGCGCAGATGCAGCGTCCGCAGGGCGCCGCGATCGAACGGATGCTTTTCGATCGAAACAAAATGCAGGCGTTCGCAACGCGCCGGATCGGCGCGCCATTCGCGCCAGGTGGCGAGGAAATTGAGCCCCAGCCCGAACCCGGTTTCAAGGATGGTGAACACACGCGCGCGCGCCCACCTGCGGGGCAGATCGTTGCCCCCGACAAACACATGGCGCGCCTGCCCGGGACCCGAGTCCGCGCTGTGGTACACGTCGCCGTAGGCGGGCGAATACGGCGTTCCTTCACTGTCAAAGGCGAGTTCGGCGGGTTCGATGCGCATGCGGCACGACAGCGGAAGTATCTGCACCGTACAGGTGCGGATACGGGCGAAGCTTACAACGCCTGCCGCGCGATGCGCATGCGCATCGCGCGCATGTCGTCGCCGCGGATTTCGCGCAGCGCATAGCCGACGAAATCCGGCACCACTTCCTTCCTCCAATACACATCGAGGTCGGTGTTGTCCATGGGCTTCGCCCTGGAGGCCGCCATCGCGCCCGCCTCGGCAATGACTTGGTCGGTGAGTTTCTTGCCGGCGAGGAATTCGCCCGCCTTGGTCACGAGCGGATGCGAGGACACCGCGCCCAGCACCACGCGCGCTTCAAGGATGGTGCCGTCGGGCGCAGCGCGCGCTGCCACCGCGACGCCGAGCAGCGGGAAATCGAAAGAGCCGCGCCGGCGCAGCTTCCAATAGGTGCTCTTCCACCCGTCGGCTTTGGGCAACAGCACCTCGGTCAGGATCTCGTCCGGCCTGCGCGTGAGGTAATCGATGCCGTCGTTGTTGTAGAGGCTGGCGAGCGCGAGTTCGCGTTCGCCCACTGATGAAACCAGCCGCACCTTGGCGCCAAGCGCGATCAGAGCCGGCGCCGTGTCGGTCGACGACACCGCGAGGCAGCGCTTGCTGGCGGTCGCGACCCAGCAAGTCTTGCCGTCCTTTTTCATGCAGTAGTCGATCGCCTTGCGCCAATCTTCGTTCTGGTTGTAATAGTTGCAGCGCGTATCGAGGCACAGATTGCCGCCCAGCGTTCCCATGTTGCGCAAATGCGGCGAGGCCACCTGCGCTGCCGCCTGCCACAGGCCGCGGTATTTTTCGCGCACAGCGCTCGTTCCCACGACCTCGGTCAGCGTGAGCCCGGCGCCCAACGTCAGACCCGATCCGTTCGCGATTTTCTTCAGGCCTTCGACCCGCTTCAGGGATATGAGCGTCGCCGGCGTCTGCTGGCGGCGCTTCATGTTGGGCAGAAGATCGGTGCCGCCGGCGATCAGCATGCCGCGCGGCCCTTCGCCTGCGAGTATGCGCGCGGCTTCCGCCACGCTGGTCGGCGCATGAAATTGAAACCAGGGCAGGCGCATCATGATGCTATCGCTTCCTCCGGCTTGTTCGCCGGTTTCTTGTTTGGATTCTTGGTCTCATTGCCGTCGCCGCCTTCGCCCGGCGGCAGCACGAAGATCGGCTCGGTATAGGGCACGTCGGGGAAATGCTCCGGTCCCACGCGCGGATTCTTTCCTTCGCGCTTCAACTGCAGCGCGCGCAGAACTTTTTCCGGGGTGATCGGTACCTCGTCGATGCGCACGCCGACCGCGTCGAAAACGGCGTTGGCGACCGCGGGCATCACCGGCAGCAGCGGCCCCTGGCCGACCTCCTTGGCACCGAACGGGCAGTTCGGATCCGGATCCTCGATCAGCATCACCTCGACCTCGGGCATGTCGAGCGAGGTGATGCTCTTGTATTCCAGCAGCGACGGAAACTTGTGCACCAGGGCGTTGGAGAGCTTGGGCGGCAGCCGCCGGAACACCTGCTCTTCCATCAAGGCCTCGCCCAGCCCCATGTAGACGCCGCCTATGACCTGGCCGCGCGCGAGCACCGGATTGAGCGCGCGACCGATGTCATGCGCAATCCAGATCTTGGGCACGTTGATCCAGCCGGTATGCTCGTCGACTTCCACCTCGACCACGCAGGCGGTGAAGGAATACGCAGGCGACGGACCTACGCCCGCACCCTTGAACTTGCCCGGCGGCTTGGGCGGCGAGTAGGAACCCACCGTGCCCAGCGTGCCGAACTTCGTTTCCGCATAGACCACCGCCTCGGCAAAGCTCATGCTCTTGTTCGCATCACCGGCCGCGAATACGCGGCCGCGCGAGAGCACGATGCTCGCGGGCAGGACCTCGAGTTGTTCGGCCGCCGCAGTGACCAGCATTTCGCGCGCGCGCTCCGCGGCCTGCAGCGCCGCATTGCCCATCATTATCGTGACCCGGCTCGAGTACGAGCCGAGGTCGATCGGCGTGATCCCGGTATCGCCGGTGATACAGCGCACCTCCTTGGTGCTGATGCCCAGCGTTTCTGCCACGATCGCGGCAAGCACGTCGTTCGAACCCTGCCCGATCTCGGTCGCGCCGCAGAATACCGTCACCTGGCCGCTGCGGTCGAGCGTCAGTTGCACTCCCGAGTGCGGCATCTTGTTCCAGTAGATGGACACGCCCGCGCCGCACATGTACGAACCGCAGGCGATGCCGACGCCGCGGCCCAGCGGAAGCTTGCCCTGCTTTTGCCTCCAGCCGGAACCGTCGACCACCTGCCGGATGCATTCAGCCAGGCCGTTGCTGCCGATCTTGAGCCAGCTGGCGGTGAGCGAATTGGCCTTGGTGACCATGTTAAGCCGCAGATCCGCCGGATCCAGCCTGAGCTTTTCGGCGATCTTATCGAGCTGAACTTCCTGGCCGAAGCGCGGCTGGGGCGTGCCGTGTCCGCGCTTGGGACCGCAGGCGGGCTTGTTCGTAAACACCCTGCAAGCCTCGAACTTGAAGCGCGGCAGCTCGTAGGTGAGCGGCGTCAGCACGCCGGTGTAGAACGTGCTCGCCGGGCCGTGGGAACCGTACCCGCCGCCGTCGAGCAGGGTCTGCAGGTGCATGCCGGTAAGCTTGCCGTCCCTGGTGACGCCGGTGCGGAATTTCATCAGCACCGGATGCCGGCCGCGGTGCAGGTAGAACACTTCTTCGCGCGTCAGGCAGATTTTCACCGGCCGGCCGAGCATGAGCGCCGCTTTCGACACCACCATTTCATGATTCGCCGGATCGCACTTGCCGCCGAACCCGCCGCCGTTGTCGCAGGCGATCACGCGGATATGCGCCGCGGGCACCTGCAGCGCCCGCGCCAACTGGCGATGCAGATAGTGGGGATTCTGCGTGCTCGCCCAGAGCGTGAACTTGCCGTCACCGTCGCTCGCGGCGAGCGCGGCGTGCTGCTCCATCGGCATATGGGTGTTGCCTTCGAAGAAGAACAGGTCCTCGAATACGTGGTCCGATTTGGCCAGCGCCTCCTCGACATCGCCGAACTCGAACGCCTGGTTGCGATGGATGTTGCCCGACTCGCCGTAGTCGTGAATGCGCGTCTCGGGATGCGCCAGGCCTTCTTCGGGCGTCGCAATCGTCGGCAGGGCCTTGTATTTCACTTCGATCAGTTCCAGCGCCTCGGAGGCCGTCTGTTCGTCTTTCGCGATCACCGCCGCCACCGGATCGCCGACATAGCGCACGCGCTCGGGCGCAAGCGGGTACTCGTCCTGCGACACCGGCATGATACCGAAGGGGACGGGAAAATCCTTGCCGGTCAGCACCAGCTGCACGCCCGGATAGGCCTGGGCACGCGCGATGTCGATCGATTCGATCAGCGCATGCGGATGCGGCGAGCGCAGCAGCTTCGCGTGCAGCATGCGCGGCAGCTTCATGTCATCGGCGTAGCGCAACTGGCCCGTCACCTTGGCGCGGCCGTCGACGCGCCGCCGCGCGTGGCCGATGACCTCGAGCTTTTTCCCGGTGCTCATGCTTTGGCCCTCTGTTTGTTGATCGAGCGCGCAGCCTCTTCCACCGAATCGACTATCTGCTGATAGCCGGTGCAGCGGCACAGGTTGCCCGACAGCGCCTCCTTGATCCGGTCGCGGCTGGGATTGGGCTCCTTGTCGAGCAGTCCCTTCGCCGTCATCAGGACCCCCGGCGTGCAGTAGCCGCACTGCGAGCCCCCCAGGTCGGAGAATGCCGCCTGCAGCGGGTGCAATTCAGGGCCCGAGGCCAGGCCTTCGATGGTTTCGATGGAGCAACCGTCGCACTCGAGCGCAAGCTTGAGACAGGACAGGAGCGGCTCGCCGTCGACCAGCACGGCGCAGGCGCCGCATTCGCCGAGCTCGCAGCCGTGTTTGGTGCCGGTGAGGTCGAGGTCCTCGCGCAGCACCTCGAGCAGCGTCTTGTACGGCGAGAACGAAACTTCGACCTCCTCGCCGTTCACGCGCAGCGTAATGTGGGCCTTGCGCTGATCGACGCGTTTCAGCACGGTATTCATTTTCGACCTCCGGATATGGCCCTGGCGGGCGCAGTCATTGCAAGCGGCACGGCGGCAATCCCCCGCACCAGGTAGTCGGCCAGCCCCTCGGCAATCGCGGCGACGCTCTGCACGCCGTCGGGCCGGTACCAGCGCGAGGTCCAGTTGAGCGCCCCGAGGATGGCGCGCGCAACCAGCGCAGCATCGCAGGGCGCGAATTCTCCGCGCTTGACACCCTTGACGATGAGCGCGCGCACAGCGTGCTCGTATTTGTCGCGCTTTTCGATGATGGTCCGGCGCAAGGCTTCTGGCAGCATGTCGATTTCCAGGTGCGCGGTCGCGCCCTCGAGTTCGTCCAGCGTGTAGTGCAGGTGGGCGCGGATCACGGCGCGCAGCTGGTCCGCGACCGGGATGGTCGATGCGCGCGCCGCCTCCGCTGCCTCCAGCATGCGGTCGACGGTGCGGTCCTGGCAGAAGAACAGGAGTTCGTCCTTGCCGGCGAAATAATAATAAAGGTTGCCCGGCGACAGGTCCGCCTCTTCGGCGATCTCGCGCATGCCGGCGGCGGCGACGCCGCTGCGGCGGAATACCCGCGCCGCCGCGCGCAGGATGTCCAGCCGCCGCGTCTCGCTCTTGCGCCGCATGCGTTCCGAGGCGATCTTGTTTGAACCAGGATTCAAAATTTGAACCATGGTTCTAATCCTATACCCGGCACGGATGGAACGCAACCGGATTCGGGCCTTACCCGGAAAATCGGGATCTTGCCGGCGCGCAGCGCTTGCACATTCGGGCGAGTCCCGGATACACTGCGCGCGTACGCCAGCGGAAGTCCGCGCTGTCCCCCGGACGCAAAATCATAATAATTCCACCCTAGAAGGAGGTGTCATGAACACACGCAAGGTATTGTTCTCCGCTTTGTTCGCGGCGGGCTTCTGCGCTCCGGCGCTGGCACAGCAGGCTCCGGCGGCCGCCGCGCCAGCCCCCGCACCCGCAGGCACGGCCGCCAATCCCGCGGTCCCGATGGCGCCGCCGGCCTGGCAGCAAGGCCGCTCGGCCGACCAGGGGGGCTCGACGCTGCACCCGTTCGCGCCGCATCTCACCGGCAGGCCGGCCAAGGATCTCCCGCTTGACAAGCTCAAGGTGCCGGCGGGCTTCCGCGTGGAAGTCTGGGCCGAAGGCGTGCCCGAGGCGCGCTCGCTCGCGCTCGGCGACAAGGGCACGGTATTCGTGAGCAACCGCAATCTCTCCAACGTGTACGCGATCGTCGATAAGGACGGCAAGCGCGAGGTGAAGACGCTGCTCAAGGGCATGAATACGCCCAACGGCGTCGCGTTTCTGAAGGGCACGCTCTACGTCGCCGAGCGCGACCGCATTACCGCCTACGCCGGGATCGAGGATCGGTTGGACAATCCGCCGGAGGCCAGGGTCGTGGTCGACAACCTCGACCCCGACAAGGCGCCAGGCCACTTCTGGAAATTCCTCGCCGCGGGTCCGGATGGCAAGCTGTATTTCAACATCGGCTCGCCGCAGAACATCACCATGCCCAATTACACGCAGGCGACGATCACGCGCGTGGATCCGAAGACAGGCACGCTGGAGACCTACGTGCGGGGCGTGCGCAACACGGTCGGTTTCGACTGGCATCCGAAGACCAAGCAGCTATGGTTCAGCGAGCACCAACGCGACTGGCTCAGCGACGACACGCCTTCCGACAAGCTCAACGTCGTGACCAAGATGGGCCAGAACTTCGGCTTTCCGTACTGCCATCAGGGCGACATCCTCGATCCGGTCTACGGCAAGAACCGCTCCTGCTCCGAGTTCACGCCGCCCATGCTCAAGCTCGGCGCGCACGTCGCGCCCATGGGCATGCGCTTCTATACCGGCAAGATGTTCCCGGCAGCGTACAAGAACAATATCTTCCTCGCCCAGCACGGCTCCTGGAACCGCAGCATCAAGCAAGGTTACAACGTGATCCGCGTGACGGTCGATGCCAAGGGCAAGGCCAAGTCCGAGCCCTTCCTCACCGGCTTCCTGACCGACGAAAAGGCGGATCCGCCGATGTGGGGCCGTCCGGTCGACGTGCTGGTGATGCGCGACGGCGCCCTGCTCGTCTCCGACGATTACAACGGCATCATTTACCGGATCAGCTACAAGAAGTGACCGGCAGCTTTGCCGCACGACGCAGCGCGGTGGCGATGTTCGCCGCCGCGCTGTCGTTTCTGACCTTGGCATGCGCGCGGGTCGCGTTCGCCGACGCCGAGGCGGGACGGCAGAAGGCGCAGGTCTGCGTCGCCTGCCACGGGTCCGGCGGCAATTCGGTGAATCCGGCCGTGCCTACGCTCGCCGGTCAGCCGCAACAGTTCGTCGTGACTCAGCTTTTCATGTTCCGCGAAGGCAAGCGCAAGGACGCGCAGATGTCCCCTTTCGCAGCCAATCTGAGCAATGCCGACCTGAACGATCTGGCGGCCTATTTCTCGGCGCAGCCACACGCGCCGCCCTCGCATGTGATCGCGCCTGAAATTGCGGCGGCGGGGCGGCGCATCACCGAGCAGAACAATTGCGTCGCCTGCCACGCCAGAACCCTGATGGGTCAACAGCACATACCGCGGCTGGCGGGACAGCAGGCCGAATACCTGCGCACCCAGTTGCGCGGCTTCAAGGCGTCCACGCGCTTCGACATGGACGGCAACATGACGTCGGCGGCACAGGGCCTGTCCGATGCCGACATCGATATCCTCGCCGACTACCTCTCCGGGCTCGGCGCGTCCTGATCCTGCTATGAAACACGGCTCGCGCGCGATCGTGTATCTGGCGCTCGGCGCCATCCTCCCCGCGGCGCCCGCCGCCGCGCAAGATGCCGACGAGGGTGTCGTCGTGTCCGCCACCAGAACCGAGCGGCGCAATCTGGACATTCCGGCCTCGATCGACGCCGTAGTCGCCGAGACGCTGCGCGAGGGCCGGCCCAAGGTCAACCTGTCGGAGTCGCTCGGTGGCGTGCCCGGCATGGTGCTGCAGAACCGCGGCAACTACGCCCAGGACTTGCAGATGTCGATCCGCGGCTTCGGCGCGCGTTCGGCCTTCGGCATCCGCGGCATCAAGCTCTACGCCGACGGCATCCCCGCCACCATGCCCGACGGTCAGGGGCAGGCCGCGAATTTCAATCTGTCCACGGCCCAACGCATCGAAGTCATGCGCGGGCCGCTCGCCGCCCTGTACGGCAATGCCTCCGGCGGCGTAATCAATCTGTACACCGCGGACGGGCCCAAGCGTCCGACCGTCTCCGGCGACTTGCTCGTCGGCGCTTACGGCACCACGCGCGCCGGCGTGCAGGCAGGCGGCGAGTCGGGGGCGCTCAATTACATCGCCGATTGGTCGCAATTCCACACCGACGGCTACCGCGACCACTCAGCCGCGAACCGCCAGCAGTTCAACGGCAAGCTGAAATGGTTCGCCGGCGAGGACACCCGCGTTACGCTGGTGATGAACACGCTTTACCAGCCCGAGACTCAGGACGCGCTCGGGCTCAGTGCGGCGCAAGCGTCGGTCAATCCGCGCCAGGTCGATCCGTCCGCGACCAAGTTCAACACCAGGAAGACCGTGCGCCAGGAACAGACTGGCGTCACCGTCGACCAGCGCCTTGGTGCCGACGACCACCTTCGCGCGAGCGTGTATCTGGGCGATCGGCAAGTCCGTCAGTACCAATCCATAGGCGTGCCTTCGGGAACAACTGCCGCGAACATCAATACCTATTCCGGCGGCATCGTCGATCTGGGCACTTTTTTCGACGGCTACTCGATGAACTGGATACACGACGGATCGCTGTTCGGCCGCCCGCTGTCGGTCACCAGCGGCCTCGAGCAGGAACTGATGTACCAGCGGCGGCGCGGCTTCGACAACAACTTGGGCTCAATGGGCGCGCTGCGCCGCGATGAGGACGACAACGTCACCAGCAGCAACGTGTTCGCGCAGGCCGACTGGCGCTTCGTTGAACGCGCCAGTGCCACGCTGGGCCTGCGCCGGACGCTGGTCAGGTTCGACTCGCACGACCATTTCATCACCGCAAAGAACGGCGATGACAGCGGCAGCCTCGGATTCTCCAACACCAGCCCGGTCGCGGGACTCGCCTACCGCGTCGCGCCGGAAATGAGCCTGTATGCAAGCGCCGGCCGCGGCTTCGAAACGCCTACCGTCACCGAACTCGCTTACCGCAGAATCGTCACCGACACCGGCTTGAATTTCGCGCTCAAGCCCAGCCTCAGCACCAACGCCGAAATCGGGCTCAAAGGACGCATCGGCGACGATCAGAGGGTCACGCTCGCGCGCTTCGATACCGCGACGCGCGACGAAATCGTGATCGACATTGCTGGCGGCGGCCGCACCAGTTACAAGAACGCCGGGCGCACGCGCCGCAGCGGCTGGGAAGCCTCCTGGCAGGCGGTGCTGCCGGCGGGTTTCGATGCGCGTGCCGCCTATACCCTGCTCGATGCGCGCTACACCGAAGCCTTCACCAGCGGCGCCAATGCAGCCGTGGTGCCCGCGGGAAACAAGCTGCCGGGCGTGCCGCGCACCTCGCTTTACGCCGAACTGCAATGGCGTCATTTCGCATCCGGCTTCTCGGCTGCCCTCGAAGCGCGGCATAACAGCAGAGTGTACGTGGACGACCAGAACAGCGACGCGGCCGCGGCCTACACCCTCGCCAATCTGCGCCTGGGCTTCGAGCAGAAGGCGCGCGACTGGCGCATCGCGGAAACGCTGCGCATCGACAACCTCACAGCCCGCACTTACATCGGCTCGGTGATCGTCGCCGATGGCAACGGCCGCTTTTTCGAGCCGGCGCCGCGGCGCAATCTGTCCATTATCCTCAGCGCCCGGCACGCATTCTGAGCGCCGGTGATTTGAGCCGGGGTCATCGCGAAGCCTAACCCTGCGACGAATACCCGCCGTCGACCGGGATCGCCGCCCCGGTGACGAAATCCGCCGCGCTGCTCGCAAGATACACCGCGATGCCGGCGAAATCTGCGGGGTCCCCCCAGCGGCCGGCGGGGGTGCGCGCGAGCACGCGCTCGTGCAGGCCGGCGACGTCCTTGCGCGCAGCCCGCGTGAGTTCGGTGTCGATCCAGCCAGGCAGCACGGCGTTCACCTGGATGTTGTCTTTCGCCCAGGCGCTCGCGAGCGACTTGGTGAGTTGCACCATGCCGCCCTTGCTCGCGCCGTAGGGTCCGGCGAACGCCGCCCCGAAAATCGACATCATCGAGCCGATGTTGATGATCTTGCCGCCGCCCGCCTTCAGCATTGCCGGGTAGGCTGCCTGGCTGCAGAAGAAGGCGCTGGTCAGATTGGTGTCGAGCACCGACTTCCATTCTTCCGGCGTGTAATCCTGCGGCTGCTTGCGGATGTTGGTGCCGGCATTGTTGACGAGGATGTCGAGTCGGCCGAACGCATCGAGCGCGGCCTCGATCAGCGCCCGGCACGCAGCCTGCCCGGTCACGTCGGCCTCGACCGCCGCAGCCTTTGCGCCCAGCGCCTCGAGCGCCTTCACCGCGGCGGCGTTCTTGCCCGCATTGCGCCCGGCGATCACCAGCGCCGCCCCCGCTTGTGCAAGCCCGGTCGCCATGCCCAGGCCGATGCCGCCGTTGCCGCCGGTGACGATCGCGA
>OCZT010002700.1_pt1 | contig 18271 bp, 16 predicted proteins | sample 1539031 | NCBI WGS metagenome assembly OCZT01 (sample SAMEA3539308, study PRJEB22396) | soil metagenome | biome: tundra; feature: field; material: soil | place: USA | collected 2010-05 | depth 0.15 m | reverse complement strand
CGGCCGCGGGCGGTGCGGGCGGTGGAGCCACGGGCTCCGGAGGCCCTGGCGGGGCTGCCGATCGGACCGGATCCGGTTCGCGGACGATCCCCGGCGAAAGGTTTGCGGCGCCCCCGTGGGCCGCTGCCCCGGCCCGAGGCGGGCAATTCGAAGTTGAGGAGATCGCCGATCGCGGCCCGATAGAGCGCGGCTCGACGCCGGTTCCGGAGCCGCGGGCTCGCGACCTGCGCGAGATCGAGCGGTTGCGCTCCTGGTCGCTGCAGGCCAACCGGGCCATGAACGACTATCGTGCCGATTCCGTTGAAGACGAGGAGCCGGCGGCGCCGTCACGGATGGTTCGTGCCAATGGGCCGGTTCGGCCCGGAGCCCCGGCTCGATCCGATGGGCCGGTTCGGCCCGGAGCCCCGGCTCGATCCGATGGGCCGGAGCCGGCAGCCGACGACCTCGATCGCGAAGATATCGAAGACGAACTGGGCGACGACGAGGCGGTCGCCGACGTCGTTCGGACTCGCGCCGCGGCGGAAGTCGCCGCCAGGGGTGGAGAGTCGGGCCTTCGGGCCCGCGACTCCGAGTCCATTCTGCCCACGCTCCGAGTTTTTCCTCACGGCATCAACCACAAGCGTTTGGAACAGGCCGTCAAGGAACTCCAGCTGCCCGTGATCATCGCCCGCGCGCCGGACGAGGCGGACGTGGTCATGACGCTCAAGAGCGAGTACCGCCAGAAGACCCCCGGGCTGCGCGAGGCGGAGGAGCACGGTCTGCCGATCTACGTCCTCAAGAGCAATACCATCGTCCAGATGGAGGCGAGCCTAACGTCCATCTTCTCGCTGGAAGTGGACCCGCGCGAGGCGGCTCTGCGAGAGACGGAAGAGGCGATCGGCCTAGTCATGCGCCAGATCGCGCCCGTCGAGCTGTCGCCGCAGAACGCCTACATCCGACGCCTGCAGCATCAGATGGCCGAGCGGGCCAACTTGCTCTCGCGCTCACGTGGCCGCGAGCCGTATCGAAGAGTGCGGCTGTATCCGTAACTCCTGCCTGCCTGCCGGTCGGCGGCCGACGGTGAGCCAAGCAAGCTTGGCTTTGAGACCGAGGCGCCGCGCGAGCACCCGCAGCGAGCGGACTCAAACGTCCGTGAGCGAGGAGCGCAGAAGGCAACGAGCCAGGCAAGCCTGGCTTTAGGAATCGACCGGCCGACGCCGACCGGCTCAGATGGGCGCGGTGATCGTGAAGTCCGTGTGGGCGACAACGCGCAGGTCGTATGCGAAGGTCATCTTGGTTGAGACGCCACTGAGCGGCATCACGAACCAGCCTTCCATCCTGAGGGCTTGTGGTGCGCCATCGTCATCAACCCATATCGTGGCAGTGACCTGCGCGTCCGTCGCACCGGTCGTCTGTTTGACCATTTCCTTGCTGAAGGCGACCGGGTCGGCTGCATCCAATCGATGGAGCTGGAGCCCGTTCTTGGTCTCGACTCCATGCTCCAGCAGCAGGGTGGCGGGCGGGTTGGCCATACTGCCAGAGGTAGAAGGCGTTGCGGTCTTGGTCCAGGCGTTGCCGTCGACACTCTCGTAGTCGGTGCCCCCGATGGACACCATGTCGCGCGTGTGCACGGCGCCATCCACGGTTTCTCTTTGGTTTGTCGTCTGCGCGCCGCCCTTGGAGCGGATCGTGCCGCTGATGGTCATCTCGTGCGGATTCCCGCTCAGCGTGAAGCTGGCCGTTTCGACGAACTTGCCTGTGAGCTGGGTATCCGTCCTGGCGGCGTAGGCCTGGTACTTGGCCACCAGTGGCGACACCGTCGGCGACGCGCCGGGAGCGAGCGTCTGGATGACAAGCGTGGGCGTTGCCGATGCCGATGGGCTTGCCGTCGGTGCGGGCGCATCGCCGGTAAGCGAACTCATGTCTATCGGAACATCGATGTTCCAGTGCCCGCCGGCCACGCCGGCGACGATGGCCGCGCCCGCGATCCAGAGGGCAGCTTCGGCCGCAAAGATAGTCGCTCGTCCAACCGCGCTCATCGCATGAACTCAACAGTCGAGACTATCGACCCGGCCATGAGATCGAGCTTGACTTGATCAGTTCGAAGCCCGCTCATCGTCAGCTTGAAGAGAACTGTTTCGTGGATTACCAGCAGAATCGACTGATGGATGGTCGGATCGGAGGTCGGTTCGTAGGTGAACCACCTTGCGTCTTCTCCGTCGACGGTCATCGAGCTGGTTCCGCTCACCTTGCCCGTCTTGGACAGGGCATCCACAACTTCCTTGAGCGACTGTGCGAGTGTCTTCTTTGCCGCGTCGTTCGTGGAGACGTTGATGGCGGCCTTGACCGCGCCGAGCTCCGGGCCCGGGTATGCGTAGGACATTCCCAGCGGTCTTTGTTCGTCCCACTTCCAGGGATCCTTGGGCGCCGTGATCTCCACCGGTGTGGTCTTGGCCGCGAACATGACGTCCAGTTCCGCAGTCACGTCCTGCAAGTTACCGCCGAGGAGAACCTTCCAGCTCATCGAGGCCCCAAAGCCGAGAACCGCCCCGGCGTCGTCGGCCCAGACGCGGAGAGTGGTAGTTTCCTGATCGAAGGCGTAAGTGTCCAGGCCGAGAGCAGGCGCGACGTCCACCTTGTCAGCGGCGGTCATGATTCGGTGGCCGGTGACGCTGTTGACTGTGTCCACGCCGGCATCCACGGATGTATCTGCGGTGGCGAGCAGGGTGGCCAGGTCCTGACCCGTGGCCTTGGTGCCCCGAAGGACCCAGAGATTGTCGTCGTGGCTGGTGTAGCGATTGCCATCCACCACGGTTTCGCTATAGGTGGCTGACGCCGTCCCGCTCTCAAGGAGCCTAATTCGACTGGCCGTGGCGTTGAGCGCCACCGATCCGGCCAGCTTCCGCGTCTCGCCGCCGAACGACATCGTGCCCTGGATGTCGCCGATCACGGGGCCCAGCGACTTCAAGTTGGCCGCCAGTTCCGTGGACTTGGCATAGTTCGGGTTCGCGGTGGCCGCCGGAGAAGGCGTGGCCTCGGGGCTCTTCTTGAGCGAGCATCCGGCAAGCGCGCCGCCGAGGATCACGCAGACGCAGGCGGCCGCACCCGCTCGGCGCAGCCTGGATGGCGTGTTGCTCAAGCCGCTCCCTCGCTGCCAGTGTCCTCGTTGGGGCCGAGTCTCTGCCGGCTGTCCACGGATCGGCCCCAAGGATAGCGCGCACATGGGCGGGATACAGGCCGCGGACGGCTGCGTGAGCCGCAATCGTGCCGCGAGCAGTGTCCGCGTCCGCGTGGCTCGGCTAGACTCGTGAAATGCACCTTGATGCCAATTGCCCGGGCGTCCTGCCTGTGGCCGGTGGATTGCCCGACTCCGGCTTCGGCCGTCTGTCAAGGCGCCGCGACCGGGATCAGGTGCGTCCGGGCAACATCGAGTGGACTGATTGCAACTTCCTTGCCGTTCCGAGTGAACCGGAAGGCGCCCTGCTGCGAATGAACAGATGAAGGACCAAGTGGCTGAACTTACGCCTCTGGTCCTTCCCGACGGGGCGTCGGAGGGACAATCGGAGGCTGAACTAATGCGGCAGGTGGCCGTCGGCGAGATCGGCGGACTTGAAACGCTATATGACCGCTATCACACGATGGCGTATGCCCTTGCCTTGCGTATCACTACGGAGACAGGGTTGGCAGAAGACGTCGTTCAGGACTCGTTCCTGGGCGTATGGCGCAATGCCGCCCGTTACGCCGAAGACAAGGGCAGTGTTCGCGGTTGGCTGCTGGCAATCGTTCGCCATCGCGCGATAGATGCCATGCGCCGCCAGCGAGCCGGCATCGCTCTCGGTGACGAGTCGGAAGAAGTTTTGCCTGCGGCCCTAACACTGCCGGACATCTGGCCCGAGGTTTCGGGTCGGTTGGACGCGCAGCAGGTCCGAATTGCGCTCATGGTTTTGCCGCCGGCTCAGCGCGAGGCCATCGAACTGGCCTATTTCGACGGCCTCACCCAGCGTGAGATTGCGGACAAGACCCACGCTCCGCTCGGCACAGTGAAGAGCCGCATGCGCCTGGGTCTGGTTTCCCTGCGGGGACAGCTTGTCGATCACGTCGATGAGACGGGCGGCGCTGCGGTGTCGTCCAACGGCAAGAAAGGTCTGGCCTGACATGGTTATGACCTGCGATCGCGTTCGCGAACTTGCCTCGGGCTTCGTGCTCGGCGCGCTTGATGCCGATGACATGATCGCCGTGAGCGATCACTTGGACAGATGCCAGAAGCCGCACCCGGAGATCGCGGAGCTTGGTGGCGTCCTGCCGTATATAGCCGAGTCGCTCGAGCCGGTCGAGCCGCCGGCCTGGCTACGAGAGTCCGTTATCGCCGCCGCCAAGGCGGATTTGGTGACGCATCGTCGCGTCGGCAAGCCTTCGGAACATCGAGCCGTTGAGGCCGATGCGACTCCGGTTGTTGCTCCGGTTCCGGTTCTGGCGTTCTCGCACGCAGACGCCGTCGGATCCTCGGCGGTCATTTCGTTGCCGGCAGCCCGCGCCTCCCGCACCCGCCGCGCGGCCACCTGGACAACGAGGATTGCGGCTGCGGTCGCCATCCTGGCCCTGTCCGGATACTCATTCAATCTCCAGAATCAGCTTCGCGCGGCTCAGCAAATGAGCGACGCGAATGCTTCGATCCTCCACGCGATGGGCGAGCCGGGCACGCGCCAGGCTGTTCTGGCTCCTGCCGATGGTTCCGCGGCCGGCGGCCTTGCGGCCCTCATGCCTACCGGGCATGTTCTGGTGACCGCGTATGGGCTGGCCCCCACCAAGGGCGATCAGGCATACGTGGTGTGGTTGAGCAGCGGCAACGGCAGCCCGTCCGGCGGCTGGACCAAGGCCGGTTCGTTCACCGTAGATGAGTCCGGCGTAGGGCATCTGGAAGTCGACAGCGCGCCGACCTCATCCAACCTGTGGCTCTACATCTGTCGCGAGGCTAACAGTAGCGTGACGCAGCCGACAGGCCCCCGAGTCCTGAACGGCACCATCTGGCTTTAGCGCTCGCCGTCTGGCGGGCGATGCCTTCGTTGGCGCCTGCGGTCCTCGCTCACGGACATTCGAGTCCGCTCGCTCCGGTCCTCGTCGCCGCCTAGGCCTCGACCGCCGGCCGGCGAGCGCGGCTAGGTGGCAGTTCGATGCTGACGGCCCATTCCTAAAGCCGAGCTTGCTTGGCTCGTTGTCGCCTGAGCTCCTCGCTTACGCACCCTCAGGTGCGCGCGCTAAAGCCAGGCTTGCCTGGCTCGTGCTCGGCTCCGCCTTGGCCTGCACCGCCGGCCGGCGAGCGCGGCTGAGTGGCGGTTCGGTCGGGCGATGCCTTCGTTGGCACCTGCGGTCCTCGCTCACGGACATCCGAGTCCGCTCGCTCCGGTCCTCGTCGCCGCCTAGGCCTCGACCGCCGGCCGGCGAGCGCGGTGCATGGTTGCTCGCCGTCGGGCGGGGCATTGCTAAAGCCGAGCTTGCTTGGCTCGTTGTCGCCTGCGCTCCTCGTTTACGCACCCTCGGGTGCGCGCGCTAAAGCCAGGCTTGCCTGGCTCGTGTTCGGTCGCGCCTAGGCCTCGACCGCCGGCCGGCGAGCGCGGCTGAGTGGCGGTTCGGTCTGGCGGCGCATTCCTAAAGCCGAGCTTGCTTGGCTCGTTGTCGCCTGAGCTTCTCGCTCACGTACTCGGCTACTCTGCCCCTGCGGGTTGGGTGACAACTCTTCCGCCACCCGCCTGGCGGGCCTTGTTCATGGCGGCTTCCGCCACTGCGAGCAGTTCCTCGGGGGTGCGGCCGTCCAGCGGGAAGCCGGCGATGCCGGCAGATACGGAGATCGTTTGGCCACCGACCGGCGGCAGCGCCGCGATGCCCTTGACCAGGCGCTCGGCGACGACGAGGCCGTCGGGGCCCGGGGCGACGCAAATGAACTGGTCGTTGCTGAAGCGGGCAACGGTGTCCATGAGCCGCACCGTTTCGGCGAGGATCTGAGCTACGCGGCGAAGGGCGTCGTCGCCGGCGGTATTGCCGCCTGCCTTCTGAATCTCGGCGAAGCGGTCGATCTCCAGGATGGCGATGCTGAGCGGCACTCCCTGGCGACCGGATCGAGCCACTTCAAGTTCCAGAACGCGGTCCAGCGTGCGGCGATTTGCCAGGCCGGTCAGCGGATCTGTGTGGGCGAGTCTGTCGAACCACTCGGCCCGCTCCGAGCCGAGCGACAAAGCGAGTGCCCGCTCCACCGCCACCGCGGCCAGATCGGCCAGCGGCTCCGCTCCGCTCATCGCGTCTCGCGCCGGCAGCTGCCCCGGGAAGCCCAGGCTCATCACGCCCAGCGAGATTTCGATGCCCTCGCGGCGGACGACCAGCGGTAGCAGCAGCACTGTTGCCGCGCCGCGCATGATCGCGACGTGGGCCGCATCGTCTATTTCGATCGGCTGGCGTGATCGAGCGACGACTGCAAGCGGGTCCTGGCTCTCCGACACCGACGCGATTGAATCGCATTCCGTGACGACTTCGATGTCGATACCGAAGGTGACCGCGAGTTCCAGCTCATCGTGATCTGGGTCGACGATGTAAACCGCACCAGAGGTGGCGCCGAGGTGTTCTGCGGCCAGCCCCAGAAGCTCAGCCAGCGAATCGTCGAGGTCGTCGCCTCGTGCGACTGCCGCCGCGGCCGCCGCGAAAAGCTGGCTATCGGTTCTGTGTTGAAGCGGTTGTTCGCCGGACACCAAATCCTCCACGTACAGAGACGGAAGTCTCGCCGCGATTGTACGGCCCGGTCGCGGCAACTGCGACACCCTGGTTTGCGCCTCGCAGCAGTTGCGGCCGATCGCCAACGGGGATGGCCGTCCGCCTATACTCGGCGCGTGAAGCTCGTAGTTGCCGTCGTTCACAACGAAGACGCCCGCGTCATGATCGATGCCTTGCTGGCACATCAGTACCGGGCAACCTGGCTGCACAGCTCGGGCGGTTTCCTCAAGCAGTCCAACGCCACGATTATCGTGGGCGTGGAAGAGGAAAAGGTTGACGATGTCGTGGCCTTGGTGCGGGACAACTGCAAGTCCCGGACCCAAACGATCAGCCCCATCCCGCCGATCATGGAGCCGGGCGAGTTCTTCATGCCCTACCCGATCGAAGTCGAGGTCGGCGGCGCCGTCGTCTTCGTCCTGCCGGTCGACCGCTTCGAGCGAATCTGAGCCGCGGCTCGGGGTGAGAGCGTGAGCCCATTCCGGCCGGATCTCGTGGAAGTCTGGATCTTCCGCGACCGAGCGCCCCGCTCGCCGGCGCCGGCCTCGTCCGCCTCCAATATCGAAATCCTGTTGCTGCGCCGATCGCCCGGCCGAATCCTCCCCGGCCTGTGGCAGTGCGTCTCCGGGTCCCTGGAGGCGGACGAGACCGTGACCGGCGGGGCGCTCCGCGAGCTCGTGGAGGAGACCGGTTACGGTCCCGAGCAGATCGCCGCTTTCTACGATCTGGACCTGGTCAACTAATTCCACGAACCGTCCGTTCGGGCGATCCTCACGGCCGCCGTATTTGCCGTGCGGCTAAGGTTAGGCGTGGAGCCGGTCCTGTCGCACGAGCACGACGCGATGGTTTGGGCAACTCCCGATGAAGCCCTCCAGGCGGCCGTTTGGCCGGCCTATCGCGAGTCCATCCGGCGCATTGCCGAGAATCTTCTGGATCCGGCCAGGTCCGTTTGGTTTGAGTTGACCCTGGACGGGGAGCGCATCCGCCGATAGCTCGGCTGCGCAGAAGCAGAACGAGCGGGCCGAACCTCGCGGCCGGAGCCGCGGCCCAGTCCGCTCGTGGCGTGATTGCGACTAGACGCTGAGCGTGAAGTCGACGAGGAAGGCGTCGACGATGCCGCTGTCCACGGACGGCGTATAGGCGACGAACGCAATGTACACAGTGCTGCCCGCTAGGACGACTTCGCCCTTGACAGAGCCCACGGCGTTCTTCAGCAGGAACAACTTGCCGGCATACCCATTGAGCGTGACATCGTTCTCGGCGCTCAGGGCGAGTCCGGACGATCCGCCGGTGAGGCTGTTGATGGCGGCGTCATACAACGTCGACGATTCATAGGAGAGCAAAGGGCCGGCCGGGTAGGCGGTCGCCTGGACGTAGTAGGACAGAGTGCTGTCCTGCGTGTAGGCCCAGAGAGACGTGGTGGAGTCGCCGAATGTCGTCTTGGCGGTCGAGGTGGTCAGCTTCGGGGCGACCGGGAATTTCGCGATGAAACCGCCGCTGTAGGGTGCGAACGTGATCCAGTCCGCATCCCTGGGGGGAATGGTCACCTGGATGCTGGGGACCGGCGTCGGGGCCGGGGTCGCGAGCCCGTGGCCACCGTTGGGGGCGTCGTTGGCGGGGGGCTGGGCCTGGGTCGTCGCGGCTGTGCTGCAGGCCGAAAGGAAGAGAGCGCTGGAGAGCGCGAGCAAGAGGAGGCGGCGCACTGGATACCCTCGCTTGTGGGTGTCGAACCGTGGGCGGTCCTGGCGGCCGCCGAGTCGACCTATTCTCCGTCGAATCGGGGCAGAAGGCAGGGAGGTTGCGGTGCGACTCGGCTGAAAGGCGCGATTGCGACTAGGCGACGAATTTGAAGTCGATGAAGAAGGCGTCGACCGCTCCCATGTCAACGGACGACGTGAAGGCCACATAGGCCATGTAGACGGTGTCGCCCACGATGAAGACCTCGCCCTTGATTGAGCCCAAGGCGCTTGCCAGCAGGAACAACTTGCCCGCATGACCGGTGACGGTCACGTCCGTTTTGGTTGAGATGGCAAGCCCGGACGACGCGCTCAAGGCGCTGATCACGTCGTCATACACAGCCGGGCTCAAAGAGCCTGCCGGGTAGGCGCTTGCCTGGATGTAGTAGGACAGATTGCCGCCCTGCTCGTCGGTCCAGAGAGACGTGGTCGCGTTGCCGGCCGCGGTCTTGGTCGTCGAGTTGGTGAGCGAGGGGGCTGCCGGCATCTTTGAAGCGAAAGCGGCGCCTGCGGGTGCGAAGGTGACCCATTCGCCGTCCATGGTATTCGCGCTGGGGGCGATGCTCGGGTTCGTTGGCGGCGTTGGGGTCGCGACGATTTCAGCCGAGGAGCCGACTCCGTCGGACGCGGCAGCCGGGGCCTTGGACGTCGTCGCCGAGCCGCAGGCCGACAGGAATAGCGCGCTCGAGAGCGCGAGCAGGAGAACGCGACGCACCGGATACCCTCGCTTATGTGGCGGATGTGGAGATGGCGGCACCGCCGAATAAAACCATTGTCCGTCGAATCGGGGCAGAAGGCAGGGCGATCTGTCGGGCGATTCGTCGGAGTCGTCCGCCGCTCGCCAAAGTGACCGGAAGCGGAACGAAGTTGGGCGGCGAAGGCAGTTGCCCGTTTCGGCCGGCCGCCGCCTCCTGGTGACAGTGGCGGGCCTACCGAGCCCCGGCCGGCTGCGCCCCGGCCGCGGCCACCGGCCCGAGAATCGAAACCCGGGAACCGCGAACGGTCCCCGGGTTTGGGTACTTACCTGATTGACTAGACGGTCAGCGCGAAGTCCGCGATGAAGGCGTCGACTGGGCTGGTGTCCGTGAGAGTGAGAAGGTAGGCCGCGTACACCACGTACAGGTTGTCTCCAACGATGACGACCTCGCCCTCGATGCCGGCTGAGGTACTGCTCATCTTGAACGAGCTGGCGGCGTGGCCGCCCATGGTCGTGGCGGTCTTGGAGTCGACCGCTACGCCCTTGGAGGCGGCGGCAATGCCGTTGATGAAGGCATCGAAGATGGCGCTCGGCGCCTGGCCGGTCAGCGAGCCCTTCGGGTACTTGACCAGGGTGACATAGAGCGCGAGCTCAGTGCTCTCCAGGTACGTCCACGTCGACGACGGGGCATTGCCCGCGGCGGTCTTAGTGGTCGCGGTGGTGAGCTTGGGCTCGGCTGGGAACATTGAGGTGAAGCCGCTGCCGGTCGGCGCCCAGACGATCCAATCGGCATCGGGGGAGGTGGGAGTCGGGGCGATGGTGATCTTGACCGTCGGGCTGGCGGTCGGAGTCGGGGTCGGGGTGGCCGTCGGAGTCGGAGTTGGGGTGGGGGTCGGGACGGGCGCGGCGGTGCCACTGGAGGAACCGCAGGCGGAAAAGAACAGCGCGCTTCCGAGAGCGATTGCGAGAAGTCGACGCACGTTGAAACCCTCTCTATCAGGATGGAATTGGGCTTTGAGCCAGGTCCCTAACGGTAGCTGGGGGCACAAAGCATGGCTCATATCTCAGATACAGGTTGTTTGCCTGCCATCTGTGTTCGCACGTGAGTTGTCGTGAGCCGCCGAGACTCGGCGCAAGCCGACGCTGAGACAACGGATCGCCGATGATGGCTGCGACCAAAGGTGGCGGGCGGCGTTTCGCCTCGCTCATGGTCGGGCGGGAGGTTCGATGTACGTCGCGATGGTCCTCGTCCACGTCAAACCGGAGCACGTCGCCGACTTCATAGACGCGATCCGGGTCAACCATGAGCACTCTGTTCTGGAGCCCGGGAACATTCGCTTCGACATCCTGCAGGACGTCGACGACCCGACCAGATTTGTTGCATACGAGGCCTATCGTGACGAAGCCGCCGCGAAGGCCCACAAGGAAACTGCGCACTATCTGACGTGGCGGGATCAGGTCGCCGACTGGATGGCCGAGCCTCGCCGAGGCGCCCGATACGACGGCATCTTCCCGGCCGACCTCTAGTGACGAAGACGACGGATTCGAAAGAACCGGCGGAAGCAGTTGTACCGGCTGCTGCGGTAGCAGACGCCTCGGTGCAAGCCTGGCGCGGATTCACAGTCGCGCGATTGCCACGGATCTTGTTCGGGGCGGGCCGATCTGGGGAGTTGGGCAAGATTGTCCGTGAATTCGGGCGCGATGCCCTCGTGGTCACTCGCGGGCCGGGCTTCGTGGCCACTGCCGATTGGACGCGGCTGCTCGTTGCCCTCGAGGCGGCGGGCGTGGTCGTGTCGGTGGAGGCCGTCTCGGGCGAGCCGTCGCCGGCCCTGGTCGATGAGATCGTGGCCCGGCATCGGGCAAGTGGGGCGGCTCCGGTGGACGTGGTCGTCGGTATCGGCGGCGGGAGCGTGCTCGACTGCGCCAAGGCCGTCGCCGGACTCCTGATTCCCGGCAACTCAGTGATGGATCACCTCGAGGGTATCGGTCCGGAGTTGCCGTATCGCGGGCCGTCGGTGCCGTTCATCGCCGTGCCCACGACCGCCGGGACCGGCAGCGAAGCGACCAAGAATTCGGTGTTGAGCGTCCGCGGCCCGGGCGGTTTCAAGAAGTCGTTCAGGGACGAGGCGCTGGTGGCGCAGGTCGCCATCGTGGACCCGGATCTGCTGGGGAGTTGTCCGCCGGACCTGATCGCCGGCAACGGCATGGACGCGCTGACCCAGCTGATCGAGTCCTACGTGTCGTTGCGAGCCAATCCCTTCACCGACGCGCTCGCTCTTTCCGGGCTGGCCTGCATCCGCGACGGCCTGCTTCCCTGGTTCCAGGAGGCGGTTGCCGGCCGGGGAGCGGACAGTGCGGGATCCGTCGCCGCGGCCGCCAGAGAGCGCATGGCCTATGCCGCCCTCTGTTCGGGGATCTGCCTGGCCCAGGCCGGCCTCGGCGCCGTCCACGGGCTGGCGTCTCCGCTCGGGGCCCAGTTCCCGATTCCCCACGGAGCGGCCTGCGGCGCCACTCTTGCGGTCGCCACTGCCATAAATATCGCCGCCCTGGAAACCCGCGATCCGGACAGCGTGGCCCTGTCGCGCTACGCCGTCGCCGGCTGGATCCTAGGCGGTGTGGGTGGAGCCGGTGACCCCGAGGCTCGCGCCGCTCTTATCACTGCCCTGGAACAGTTAACTGCCCTCTTGAACGTCCCGCGCCTGTCGGCCTACGGCGTCACCGCCGAGTCTATCCCCGCCCTCGTCGCCGACTCTCGCGGCAGCAGCATGAAGACAAACCCGATCGTGCTTACGGATGAGGAGGTTGGGGCGGTGCTGTTGGCGTCGCTTCAGGGAGTGGGCTTCGCTTGAGGCCGCGGAGAATCGACGCTATGTGGCCGCTTCAGGGAGTGGGCTTCGCTTGAGGCCGCGGAGATCGACGCTATGTGGCCGCTGCAGGGAGTGGGCTTCGCTTGAGGCCGCGGAGAATCGACGCTATGTGGCCGCTGCAGCCGATCAGCAGGACAGAGGTGATGAGAACCCAGTCCGACGGTGAGACCACGCGTGCAAGCAGCCAAAGCCCTATGGCGAGCAACGCTGCCCCTGCCGCAAGCGTGGCCACTTGCAGGCGGTAGCGCCTCGGGTTCGCCAGGCGCTACTCGGCCTGCCGGTCGAAGAAGGGAATCCCGATTCGTTTACACGCCGAGATCGGGGCATGTCTCTGCCACCAGAAGATCGGGATCTTCACCGGATCCGGCCCGCGAGCCAGCAGGAGCCATTGCGGACGCCGACCAGGCAAGACCCGGGCCCGATGGTATGTACGATGCCGACGTTGCCGCAGACAACATCCCACCAGTTGCGGATGGATAGCTCGGCCGAAGCGACGTCGATCTGCTTTCGGAATGGGATCCAGCACAGCCCCATGCTGATGGCCCACAACGCGGCCCATGACGCGTGCCCGACAGACGTGCCGCCGAACTGGTGGTTCCACAAGGAAGCCGACCACGCCGACCACGCCGACCACGCCGACCACGATGCGTTTGAAAGCCAGCGGGTTGATGCGGATCACTGGTTGTTGTTTCTGTCCAGACACCTCGACCCCCGCGCCTCAACAGCCGCGCCGTTGGCCCGGAGAGGATTCTGCCAGCCGTCGGCGGGCCGAACTCGATGCCCAGGTGCTGGGCATATCGGACCTGCCGAGTCGTTGGCCTCCGCGTGCATGGTCGGCATTGCCCGAATCGGAGTACTGCTGCGACCAAATCACATGCCGAGCCGTTGCGGCGGGGAGCGCGGCGGCGCGGATGCATGCCAGCCTGGGCAGCCTCGACCTGGTTGAGAGTCGTTGGCCAAATCCGCGTCGTTTATGCCCATCTGGTGGGCAAGGGACTTGCCGATTGGACCAATCGGTCGAGCTCGTAGCTGAATCCGGGCGACATCGACCAGGCGACATCGACCGGGCGACATTGGCCGGGCGACATTGGCCGGTCGACATTGGCCGGTCGAGTCACCCCAGCCTGAGCGGGACACGGAGAGCCTGAAGCCCGGCCGCGACGCTACCCCCCCCGCGACGCTACCCAGCCAGCCGCTGTACTCTCCCCAGGTAATCGAATAGGCCGCTCGATTCAGGGAAGCCGGTGCGAAACCGGCGCTGTCGCGCAACTGTAAGCGAGGAGCGGCTGGCCAGGAGCCATTCGGCGGGAGTCGAATGACTTTGGCGATTGAGCGGAAGCTCGATCGCGGCGCCACTGGGCGAAAGCCCCGGAAGGCGGCCAGCAGCGTAGTCATTGGCCGGAGCCAATGACTCACGATCCGCGAGCCAGGAGACCTGACCGAACGGCGATCGCCATTGGCTAACCAATGGCTCAGTCACCCACCTGCGCGGATCGGTTGGGAGGCCTCCGGCGGCGAGGTCCCTTCCGGCAGGCGGGCATATGCTGCCGGAGGAACAATGCGAAGACTGATCGTCGCCGGCGCGATACTGGCGATCTTCCTCACGGTCCCGCTCAGCATGGCGGCGGCCGCTCCCAATCCTGCGGTTGCGGTCACCGATTCGACGCGCGCCACCGCTGCGCTCCAATACCTGCTGGCGGCTCAGGGCGCCAACGGGTCCATAGACGGCAGTCTCGGCGAGACGGCCGATTTCATCATCGGGGCGGCGGCCACGGGCTATGACCCGGCCGCGCTGACCGGCTGCGGCGGCGGAAAGAGCGCCCTGAGCTTCCTGGCCACGAAGTCCGACGAAGCCACAGTCACGGCCGACGCGGCTCAGACCGGCAAGGCGATCCTCGCCGTGGTGGCGGCGGGCGGCAATCCGGCGAGCTTCAGCGGGCGCGATCTCTCGGCGCGGCTGGCGGCGCTGTACCACTCCGCGACCGGCGCGTATGGCGACGGCTCCACATTCAGTCAGTCGTACGCGATCCTTGCGGTCGCGGCTTCAGGTGGCTCCGTGCCGGCGGCGGCGACGGACAAGCTGATCGCCCTCCAAGGAACCGACGGCGCCTGGACATACAGCACGGCTAAGGAAGCCGGCGACGGCGACTCCAACTCAACCGCCGTGGCGCTGATGGCGCTTCGGACGGCCAGAATCCCGGCTGCGGACTCGGCGCCCGTGGCGGCGCTGACCTATCTGCATACTCAGCAGGTTGACGATGGCGGCTCTGCCTACTCGACGGCGTGGGGTGCCGCCAGCGATGCTGACTCCGACGCCGAAGTCCTCCAGGCTCTGATCGCGGCCGGCGAAGATCCTCTCGGGGTCGCCTGGTCCAAGGGATCCGGCAATGTTCTGACGGCGATGCGGGCCGCTCAGGGCGCGGACGGTGGGTTCAACTACACGACCTACGGTGAGAGCGCGTTCACGACGAGTCAGATCCCGGCGGCCCTGATGGGCGCGCCATATGCCGCAGCCGTCCATTTCACGGCCGGGCTCAGCATCCCCAAGACGTCCTGCGCGAGTTCCAGCCCGAGCCCGAGCCCAACCGCCGGGGTCACGGCAACGGCCAGCCCGACAGCGACGGTTGGCCCGACGCCGGCGCCGACCGTTCGGCCGACTGCCCGCCCGACAGCGACGGTTGGCCCGACAGCGACGGTTGGCCCGACTGCAACGGTTGGCCCGACTCATACGCCGACGCCGACCGTCCGCCCGACTGCCCGCTCGACGGCGGTGCCGATTCCGGCAGCCACTCCGACCGCAACCCCGACTCCGACCGATTCGGCCACGGCCACGCCGACGGTCACCTCGACCCCGATGGCCACGGCCATCGTTGCCGGTGAAACGGCCGAGGCAACCACCGGTCCGGGCCGGGCCGCCACGACGTCCGGTTCGACCGGTTCGTCCGGATCCGGCGGCATCCCGACGCCGATCGCATACGCGTTCGCGGCACTGGCCGGTTTGGGCGCCGTGGCGGTCGGAGGTCGGCTCATGCTGGCCAGGCCGACCAAGTCATGAGGCAACGATTCGGGCGATTGCCCGCACTTCTCGTAGTCGCGGCCGTGGCTTTGGCGGCGTCGGGTCTGGCATTCCTGGTCCCGGCCTCGCCCTTCGCATCGTCGTGCGCCGCCGCCGGCTCGCATTCTGCAGCTCTCGTCATCGAGCACGGAGACGGCACCCTGCTGACCCAGTGCGTCGCCTTCGACGCAACCTCCATCACCGGGGAGGGGCTCCTGAACTCCTCCGGAGTGGCCTGGTCCGGCCAGACCTTCGGTGGTTTTGGCGTCGCGGTCTGCGCCATTCAGGCTGAACCGGCCCGCTATTCCACCTGCCCCGGCAAGGACAGCTATTGGGCCATCTTCGTTTCCACCGGGGGCTCGGCATGGCAGATGGCCGCTACCGGCGCTACGTCGATCACGCTCGGCAGCGGTGACGCCCTGGGCTTCCGGTACGTGCCGGCGGTGGGAACGCCGCAATCGCCGCCCTCGCCGGCGGGAGTCTGCCCGGTGGCCGGCGCCACGGCCATGGCTACACCGCCTCGGGCGACGGTCACGGATCGCGCCGGAAGCAGCGCGGGAGCGGCTGCGGCTACACCGCCCAGGTCGACGGTCACGGATCGCGCCGGAAGCAGCGCGGGAGCGGCCTCGACTGCCGCCTCGGTCGCCGGCGCTACTGCGGCAGGCCAGACAGACGTGGCCGATGCCGGAGCCAACGCGGCCTCCGCCGGAAACGGCCTGATCGCGGTTGAGGCGGCGGTTCGGACCGGCGGATCCGGCGCTGCGGCCGGTGGCCCGTCCGGACCTACATCCGGCTCCGGCTCCGGCGGCCTGGACATCGGCCTGCTGGCCGCGTGCGTCGTTGGTGGCGGCCTCGCCGGCCTGGCCCTGCTGAGGTTGATCGCCGCCCGACGCCGTCGATCGGCCGCGTGAGAATCGCTCCTCGGGTCTGGCTCGTCTGGTCGCTTGCGGCTGTGACAGTGGCCGTTTCGACGGACAACCCAATCTACCGTGCGCTCGTCGCTCTGGCCGCGCTGAACGTGCTGCTGACCTGGTTGCCGCGGGGCCGCAGCGTCAGGCCGCTCTTCTTCATGCTGCTGTTTGCGGCTGGCCTCGCCGCCACCGTCAATGTGATCGCCGGGCACGCAGGCGTGGACGTGATCGTGCGCTTGCCGTCCGACTGGCCGCTGGTCGGCGGGCCGATCACGGTGGAGTCGCTGGCGTTCGGCGGCGCGCTGGGACTTGGACTGGTCGCGGCCCTGCTGGCCGTGGCGCCGCTGTCGCTCGTGCTCGAGCCGCACGATGTCGTCGATGCCATGCCGGCGCCGCTGGAGCGGACCGGTATCGCCGTGGCCACGTCGATGAACCTTGTCTCCGGCTTCGGCCGAACCTTCGCCGCCGTTCGCGACGCTCAGCGAATGCGTGGCTGGAAACCGCGTGGCCTGCGCTCATGGAACGAGGTCCTGGTTCCGGTCGTCCTCACCGCCATCGAGGACTCGGTTCTGCTGGCCGAGGCCATGGAGGCTCGCGGATTCGGCGCTGGTAGGCGGACCAGCTACGCCGTCACGCGTTGGAGTCGCTGGGACGTGGCCGTGACGGCGGCGGCCCTCGGAGCAGTGGCGCTCTTCATCGGGTTGAGAGTTGCCGGCGCGGAGATCGACTGGTACCCATATCCGACGCTCTATCTACCGCCGATCAACCCGGCCCTCGTGGCCGCCTGCCTGGCCCTGGCGTTGCCGGGGCTCGCGTCGCCGGTCGCAGTCCGGGCGACGGAGGCCTGACGTGGCGGGACCCATTGCGCGCCTCGAACGCGTCAGCTACTGGTATCCCAACGCCGACGAGCCGTCGTTATGCGACGTGAACCTGGAGATTAGTGCCGGCCTGACGCTCGTCGCGGGCGGCTCCGGTGGCGGCAAGTCCACGCTGCTGCGGACGCTCAACGGACTGGTGCCGCAGTTCCACGGCGGCCGGATCTCCGGTTCGGCGGTGGTGGCGGAACTGGATCCGTTCCGCACGCCCATTCCGCGAATGGCCCGGCGCGTCGGCCTCGTCTTTCAGGACGTGGAGACGCAATCGGTCTACGGGACCGTGGAGCGGGAAATCGCGTTTGGTCTGGAGAACGCGGCGGTGCCGCGGGCCAAGATGCACGATCGCGTCGACGCGGTGATGGCCGAACTGGCCATCGGCCACCTGCGCGGCCGGCGCCTGGCGACACTCTCCGGCGGGGAGCGGCAGCGTGTACAGCTGGCGGCAGTGCTGGTCGTGCGGCCGGTGCTTGTGGCCCTGGACGAACCCACTTCCCAGCTGGACCCAGCCGGGACCGCGGCCGTGCTGGAAGCTTGCCGGTGCCTGGCCGTGGATGGCCGGGCTGTTGTTGTGGCCGAGCATCGGCTGGAGCCACTCCTGGGGGCGGCGGATGAGTTGCTGCTCGTGGAGGATGGCCGGGTCGGCGCCACGAGTGCGGATGCGCTGAGGCCCCCGGCCGGCCCCGGGTCGCGCGGAGCCAAGGCCACTTTCACCGAGACTGCCTGGGAACTCAACGACGTGACCGCCGGTCCTGCCGGTTCCGCGGGCCCTACGGTGCTGGAGGGAGTCTCTCTGGCGGGCGGCGTCGGGGAAGTGGTGGCACTGGTCGGCGTCAACGGGTCGGGCAAGACGACGCTTCTGCGGACGCTGGCGGGTCTTGTTCAGCCGCTTGCCGGCACCGTGCGCCGCCCCGTCGGCCGCACCGCATACCTTCCCCAGAACCCCGGCGCGCTTCTCCACCTGCCAACTGTCCGGGCCGAAGTCGAACTGACACTGCGCCGCAGCGGTTCCACGGAGTCCACTGCCGAAATGCTCGCGGCCTTTGGACTCTCCGCCCTAGCCGACCAATACCCGCGGGACCTCAGTTCCGGGCAGAGGCAGCGCGCTGCGCTCGCGGCCACTCTCGCCGGATCGCCCGCGCTGGTTCTCCTGGACGAGCCGACACGCGGCATGGATGCGGCTGCTCGCCGCTCCCTGGTGACTGCGGTTCGGCGGCTTACTGAGAATGGCTCGGCCGTGGTTGTGGCCACGCACGACACGGACCTGGCCGCCGAATTGGCCGACCGGACGATTGCCCTCGGCGGCGGCCGGGCCGCGGAGACGGCCGTGCCCGAACCGAGCCCGGCCGCTCCCCGGAGTCCGGCCGCGGAGCCACGCCGCTCCCCGGAGCCGATCCC
>OCZT010002699.1_pt1 | contig 18273 bp, 14 predicted proteins | sample 1539031 | NCBI WGS metagenome assembly OCZT01 (sample SAMEA3539308, study PRJEB22396) | soil metagenome | biome: tundra; feature: field; material: soil | place: USA | collected 2010-05 | depth 0.15 m | reverse complement strand
GGAGTGGCCAGGGTGAGTGGGGAGTGGGGAGAACCGAGTGGGGATCGGCGAGTGGCGAGAACGTCTGACGTAACAAGATGAATTCTTCATCACCGCGGCCCCGGTCTCACCACTTCTCGACACCGGACACGTCTCCCCACTCGCCGATCCCCACTCGGTTCTCCCCACTCCCCACTCACCCTGGCCACTCCCCACTGGTCTCGCCACTCCCCACTGGTCTCGCCACTCGCCTCTGCAGTTAGCGTGACAAGGTGTCCGAAAGTGTGCGAATCGGTTAACTTTCGGCCCTAATGAAAAAGCGCGAAGACGCCCTCGACTACCACCGTCTCGGCCGCCCCGGCAAGATTGCCGTCGTCCCCACCAAGCCGCTGACCAACCAACGGGACCTCGGGCTCGCCTACTCGCCCGGCGTGGCCATACCATGCCTCGAGATCCAGAAGAATCCGGATGACGCGTACCTGTATACGGCCAAGGGGAACCTCGTAGCCGTCGTCACCAACGGCACCGCCGTCCTCGGACTCGGCAACATCGGCGCCCTCGCCGGGAAGCCGGTGATGGAGGGCAAGGGCAACCTCTTCAAGCAGTTCGCCGATCTCGACGTGTTCGATCTCGAGGTAGGCTCCGAGAACCCCGAGGACGTGATCCGCTTCTGCCAGCTCCTCGAGCCGACCGTCGGCGGCATCAACCTCGAGGACATCCGCTCGCCCGACTGTTTCCTGATCGAGGAGACGCTCCGGAAGACGATGAAGATCCCCGTCTTCCACGACGACCAGCACGGAACGGCGATCATCTCCGGCGCGGCGCTGCTCAACGCGCTGGAGGTCGTCGAGAAGAAAATCGAGGACGTGAAGGTGGTGTTCTCGGGCGCGGGTGCGGCCGCGATCTCCACCGCCGAGCACTACGTGCGGCTCGGTGTGACGCGCGAGCACATCACGATGTGCGACAGGGAAGGCGTGATCCACGCGGACCGCGTGGGCCACACCGATCCGTACAAGGACCGTTTCAAGCGCAAGACCACGGCGCGTACGCTGAAGGACGCGCTCGACGGCGCCGACGTCTTCGTCGGCCTGTCCGCGGCGGGCGCCGTGACCGCAGACATGATCAAGAGGATGGCGCCGAATCCCGTGATCTTCGCGCTCGCGAACCCCGATCCCGAGATCACGCCGGACGAAGTGCGCAGTGTGCGCACCGACGCGATCATCGCGACCGGGCGCAGCGACTATCCGAACCAGATCAACAACGTCCTCTGTTTTCCGTTCATCTTCCGCGGCGCACTCGACGTGCGCGCCACGCAGATCAACGAGGAAATGAAGATGGCGGCCACGCGCGCCCTCGCCGCGCTGGCCAAGGAAGACGTGCCCGACAGCGTCTCGCAGCTCTACGGGCTCAAGTCGGTGAAGTTCGGCGCCGAATACCTGATTCCCTTCCCGTTCGATCCGCGCGTGCTGCTCTGGGTTGCTCCGGCGGTCGCGTGGGCCGCCGTGGCGAGCGGCGTGGCGAAGGAGTTCGTCGACCTCGAGACGTATCGCGACGCGCTCGAAGCGCGGCTCGGCCGTGCGCGCGGCATCATGCGGGGGATCATCAATCGCGCGCACCACGATCCCAAGCGCATCGTGTTCGCCGAGGGCGAGGAACTCAAGATCATCCGCGCGGCGCAGATCATGGTCGACGAGGGGATCGGGCATCCGATCCTCCTTGGCCGCGCGAAGCGCGTCCGCGAGACCGCCGAAGAAAACGGCATCTCGCTCACCGGCATCCGCATCGAGGATCCCGGCACGTCGAAGCATCGCGAGCGCTACGCGCAATTCCTTTTCCAGCTCCGCCAGCGCAAGGGACTGTCGCTCGCCGAGGCGCACCAGCTCCTCCTCAAGGGCATCTATTTCGGGTCGGTGATGGTCGCGGTTGGTGATGCCGACGGCATCATCGGCGGACTCAACAAGCACTATCCCGAGACGATCCGTCCCGCGCTCGAAGTGATCGGCCCGCATCCGGTCGTCGGACTGGCGAGCGGACTGTACATGCTTGTGTTCGAGAAGCACGTGATTTTCTGCGGCGACACGACGGTCAACATCGATCCGACCGCCGAACAGCTCGCGGAGATCGCGATCTCCGCGAGCGGCCTCGTCGCCAACTTCGGGCAGGTGCCGAAGGTGGCGATGCTCTCGTTCTCGAACTTCGGCTCGGTGAAGCATCCGCAGGCGCAGAAGATGGCGGATGCCGTGAAGATCGTGCGCGAGCGCAGGCCGCAGCTCATCGCCGACGGCGAGATGCAGGCGGACACCGCGTTCAGCCCGGAGATTCTGGCGTCGCGGTATCCGTTCAGCCGGCTGAAGGAAGCGGCCAACGTGTTGATCTTTCCGAACCTGAGCGCCGGCAACATCGCGTACAAGTTGCTGACGAAATTGGGCGGGGCGACCGCGATCGGCCCGATCCTCGTGGGCATGGCACATCCGGTTCACGTGCTCGAGCAGGGCGCCGACGTGCAGGAGATCGTGAACATGGCGGCAGTCGCCGTCATCGATGCGCAATGGCGTGTGCGCGCCGCTTCCGACGCCGGGCGCTTGACCGAAGGCGACTACGAGCCCGTCGCCGCGCGCTGAGTCCACAGAGAAGACCGACTATCACCTTTCCGAAAACAGAGTCCATCATGCCATCCACTGCATCGCCGTCGCGCGAGAGCTCGCACGGCCTCAGCACCCAGGGACTCGTGCCCAAGGGTGCCGTCCGCTGGAACCTCAATCCACCCGAGCTCGTCGCCGCCGCCATCCGCCGCGGCGAGGGCGAACTCGCCGACATGGGCCCGTTCGTCGCGGTCACCACGCCGCACACGGGCCGCTCGCCGAAGGACAAGTTCCTGATTCGCGAGTCTTCGTCCGAAAAGGACGTCGATTGGGGCGCCGTGAACCAGCCGATGAGCGAGGCGCAGTTCGAGATCCTGCTCGCCGACGTTCGCGGATACCTGGATGCGCGCGACGAGCTGTTCGTGCAGGACCTCTTCTGCGGCGCCGATCCGGCGTACCGTCTCTCGTGCCGCTACGTGACGCCCAACGCGTGGCACGCGAATTTCGTGCGCAACATGTTCATCCGCCCCGAGCTGGCGGAGCTCGCGTCGTTCGCGCCGAATTTCACGATCCTGCACGCACCCGAATACCTGGGCGACCCGGCGAAGCACGGCGTCCGCTCGACCACGTTCATCGTGCTGCATCTCGCGAAGCGCATCATCCTCATCGGCGGCACGCGCTACGCCGGCGAACTCAAGAAGTCGATGTTCACCGTGATGAACTACCTGCTCCCCAAGCAGGGCGTGCTCTCGATGCACTGTTCGGCGAACATCGGACCGCAGGGCGACACGGCGCTCTTCTTCGGACTCTCCGGCACGGGCAAGACGACGCTCTCCGCCGATCCGGAGCGCGGGCTCATCGGCGACGACGAGCACGGCTGGAGTCCCACCGGCGTGTTCAACTTCGAGGGCGGCTGCTACGCGAAAGTGATCAACCTCTCGCCGGAGCAGGAACCCGATATCTTCGCGACCACGCAGATGTTCGGCACGGTGCTCGAGAACGTGGAGCTCGATCCCGTCACCAAGCGGGTGCGGTTCGACAGCCAGGCGATCACGGAGAACACGCGCGCGTGCTATCCGCTGCCGTACATCCGGAACCATGTGCCGAGCGGCCGCGGCGGACACCCGAAGAACGTGGTGTTCCTCACCGCCGACGCGTTCGGCGTGCTGCCGCCGATCGCGCGTCTCTCGCGCGAGCAGGCGATGTACTACTTCCTGTCCGGGTACACGGCAAAGGTCGCGGGCACCGAGCGCGGCGTCACGGAGCCGCAGGCGACGTTCAGTGCGTGCTTCGGCGCGGTGTTCCTCGTGTGGCATCCCACGAAGTACGCCGAGATGCTCGGCGAGCTGCTCGCGCAGCACAAGGACACGAGGGTATGGCTCGTGAACACGGGCTGGAGCGGCGGTGCGTACGGCGTGGGCGCGCGGATGAAGCTCTCGCACACCCGTGCGATGGTGCGCGCGGCACTCGCGGGCACGCTCGACAGCGTGCCGGTGAAGACCGATCCGGTGTTCGGTCTCTCGGTGCCCACGGCTGTTGATGGCGTCCCGGCCGCCGTGCTGGATGCACGGTCGACGTGGAAGGACCCGGCGGCGTACGATGCGCAGGCCACGAAGCTCGCGGGAATGTTCCGCGAGAACATCAAGAAGTTCGGCGCCGCGGTGTCCGACAAGATCCTCGCGGCGGGCCCCACCGGAACACAGGGGTGACGTTCATACGGGATCCGCTCTGGAACAACATCCGGGTTGATCCCACCGCCGAACGGCTGCTCGACACGGGCGTCGTTCAGCGCCTGCGCTACGTGAGACAGCTGGGGCTCGCCCACCTGGTGTATCCGGGCGCGACGCACTCGAGGTTCGAGCACGCGCTCGGCGCGTACCATCTCGCGTGCCGCACGCTCGCGCGCCTGCAGGAAGCGGGCGCCCTCGAGGGTGTCGCGGCCGACGAGGGCGCGGTCGTCGCGGCGGCGGCGCTGCTGCACGACGTCGGGCACTACCCGTTCTCGCACGCACTCGAAGAGATCGGGGTGCCGCATCACGAGGAAGTCTCGCGCCCGCTGGTGACGGAGGGTGAGGTCGCTGGCGTGCTGCGCGCCGAGATCGCCCCCGATGCGCCGGAGCGCATCTACGCGCTCATTTGCGGCACGAGCATGAGCCCGCTGCAGGGGCTCATCTCCGGGTCGCTCGACCTCGACAAGATGGATTATCTCAAGCGCGACGCGCTCATGTGCGGCGTGCCGTACGGCGAGATCGACGAGGACCGGCTGATGCACGCGCTGGTGGTGCTCGACGATCCGACCACCGGCCGTCGCGGCGTCGGGGTGCTCACGAAGGGGCTCTCGGCGCTCGAATCGCTGCTGTTCGCGAAGTACCAGATGTACCGCAACGTGTACTGGCATCACGCGGTGCGCAGCGCGACGGCGATGTACAAGCGGATGGTGGAGGGCGCGCTCGCCGACGGGGCGCTCGAGACGACGGGACTCGGGCGCTTCACCGATGAGGGATTGCTCTCGACTCTGGAGGCCCGCGCGACGGGCGGGGTGCGCGCGCTACTGCACGATCTGCTCGCGCGACGGCTGTTCAAGCGCGCCTTCGAAGCGCCCGCCGCGGCGCTGCCGATGGAATCGCTCGAGTGGATCGCGGACGATCGCGAGCGCACGCGGCGGGCGGAACTCGCGATCGCGAAGAAGCTTGGATTGGCGGCCGGTGACGTCCTTCTCGATTTTCCGGCGAAGACGCAGATGCTGGGACTCGACCTGCCGGTGCTCTCGCGTGACGGGTCGGTACGCCGGTTGACGCAGGAGGGGATTCCGGGCGCTATCGATCTGCCGGTGCTGGCGGAGCAGCTGTACCGGTCGGCACGGTACCTGCGGGTGTTCACGCGCGAAAGAAGGACGATATCGCGCGCGGAACTCGAGGCGGTGCTCCGGGGATAAAGCACAAGCGGGTAATCGGTACTTGGTCATTGGTACTTGGTCATTGGCCGCTCGTGGTCAGGGCTAATCACCAACGACCAATGACCAACGACCGATTACTCGCTTTCAGGTTTTTTCCCGCCCCCTGGCCTCGGCGAGCTTCCGCGCTATTCCCCGATAAAACGCAGCATCCACCGGCTTCCCCTCCGACTCCAGGGCCAGAGCACATCGCTCGAGCGCGAACAGGATGTTGCCGAGGTACAGCGCCGCGACCGAAGCAACCGTCTCGGTTTCCTGCGGTTCAGCCATGCGCTTGGACGGCTGGCGTATCGACGCCAACCACCTGGATCACGATTGCCGTGATGTTGTCGAGGCCGCCGCGGCCGTTCGCCTCGGCGATGAGCGCGTCGACGACCCGGCCCGGTCCCGACCGCGCGAGCAGCATCGCCTGAAGCCGGCGGTCGTCCACCATGCCGGTGAGCCCGTCACTGGCGAGGAGGAATACGTCGCCCGGCTTCATCTCACCTTCGTAGATGTCGGCGTCCACCGACTCGCTCGCCCCGACGCAACGCGTGATCACGTTGCTGTAGGGATGGTAGCGCGCCTGCTCCGGCGTCAGCAGGCCCGCGTCGACCTGCTCCTGCACGTACGAGTGGTCCTTCGTGAGCTGTGTCAGCGCGCCGTCGCGCAGGAGGTAGATGCGTGAGTCGCCGATCTGGCCGATGAGGAACTGGTTATCCGACAGCACCAGCACGCTCGCCGTCGTCCCCATTCCCTGCTTGTCCACTTCGGCGAGCATGCGATCGTAAATCGCGCGGTTCGCGTCGCGCATCGCCTGCGCGAGCTTCTCGGCGGAGGCCCGGTCGAGTACGCTCGTGAGCGACAGCAGGTTGCGGGCGACGATCTGTACCGCCATTTCGCTCGCGACCTCGCCGGCCGCGTGCCCGCCCATGCCGTCGGCCACGACGAACACGCCGCGGCGATCATCCGCCTCGGCGAAGAAGTTGTCCTCGTTGCCCGAGCGGATCATGCCGACGTCGGAACGCGCGCCAACCTTTAGCTCCACGAATCAGCCCCGGATGGTGAGCAGGATTGCCATCATGGAGGCTCCCGCGACGCCGACAGCGAGCAGGAACGCGATCATGGCCAAGCACCCTTTCTTCTTTTCGGCGGGGAGCTGCGCGGCCTCCGGCTGCTGCGGAGCGACCTGCGTCGCGCGCTTCTTCTCGGCGGCCTTCCTTGCCGCATCGACGCTGAACGCGGCAATCGCGCGAGTGCCCTTCCCGTCGTCTTCGGCGGGGACCGGTGTCGACTTGAACATCATCTTGATGCTGCCGAAACGCACGTCCGGTGCGCCTACGAGCTGCTGCTCGCCCTGCACCCGGCGGCCGCCGATATAGCTGCCGTTGGTCGATCCCTGGTCGACGAGCCACCACGATCCCTCGCGCTTGAGAATCTTCGCGTGCGAATCGGAGACGCTCTCGTCCTGAAGCGATACATCGTTGTGCGGCCCGCGACCGACGTTCGTGAGGGGCGTGTGGATCTCGAACTTCGTCCCCTTCATCGGTCCTTCGTTGATGACCTCGAGCGTGGCCAGCGGATTGCGCGACGCACTGGGCACCTTGGGCGTCTCGGATGCCGCCGATGGCTGCCCAGCAGGGCGAGCGGGCGCCGCGGCCGGCGTTGCTGGCAGCGCGGCCGGCGGTGGTGCGTTGGAGGCCGCGACGATCGCATCCTCGAGATCGATGACCGTCATGTCGATCTGAGGCATGCCATCGAGCGTGCCGAGGCCGAAGGGCGTGTCCGCGACGAGCGCTGGCGCCTCGGGAGGTGCCGCGGGCGCCTTCGCGACGTCCGCGTAAAAGCGGTATTCCTCCGGGCCGATCTTCAGCACGTCGGCGCGTCCGAGCAGCTGCGTCTTGTCGACCCGCACGCCGTTGACCGTCATGCCGTTGGTGCTGAGGTCGGTGACGACGTAGCCGCCCTCGCCGGGCGCGATCGCCGCATGCTTGCGGGAGACCTCGGTGGACGCGATGACGATGTCGTTGCCGATCTCACGCCCGAAGGTCACGCCGCTGTCCGGGACGGGGTACTCACGACCGTCGACCAACGAGACGAGTCGGCCGCCCGTGGCGGTCGTGGGCTTCTTGGGGGCACTCCCCCTGGTCTTGAGGGCGTCGGGGATGTTCATGCTGGAGAGGAACTGCGTGCTGCCGCCCTTGACGTCGTCGCCGTAACGGAGCTCGTGAGCCCCGAGCGAAAGTTTGTCGCCATGGAGGAGCGGGCTCGGCTCGGCGCCCAGCTGGACGCCGTTCACGAACACCACCGCCTCGGCGCTGCCGCGCTTCACGAGGCCGGTGCCGTCGGCACCGACATGGAGGACTGCGCGGAGGGTCGCGTCGTCTCCCGGGAGGCGTACGGCGGCACCCTCGTAGGCACCGACAGTGAGCTCCGCGGCGCTTAGCGGGAACCGCTGGTCATTGAACTGGATGTAGGGCATCTGGGATCGGAAACTATGGCCGGTGGAGGGGGGGGGCAAGCTTCCGTTCGAGGTCTTGTAACGGTGCAAATCCGCGTGTCAGCTGGGGATAGATGGGAGTGGCGAGACCAGATGGGAGTGGCGAGGGGCGAGACCAGTGGGGAGAGGCGAGGGTGAGTGGGGAGTGGGGAGAACCGAGTGGCGAGGGGCGAGGTTGAGTAGGAAGGACGGCGACCGAATCACCGAGATGTGAGAACTCATGAGGGCGATATCTCGCCACTTCTGAGTCGGTCTCATCCCTCGCCACTTCTCTCCCCGCTCAAACTCGCCCCCCGCCACTCGGTTCTCCCCACTCCCCACTCTCCCTCGCCCCTCTGATCTGGTCTCGCCACTCGCCCCTGCCTCTCGCGAGTAACTTTGAGGAGTGAAGGACAAAATCCAGATCCGCGGTGCCCGCCAGCACAACCTCAAGGGCATCGATCTCGACATTCCTCGCCGGGCGGTCACGGTCATCACCGGCCCGTCGGGCTCCGGCAAGTCATCGCTCGCCTTCGACACGATTTACGCGGAAGGACAGCGCCGGTACGTGGAGTCGTTGTCGGCCTATGCGCGCCAATTCCTGGAGCGGATGAAGAAGCCCGACGTCGACTTCATCGACGGGCTGTCTCCAGCGGTCGCGATCGAGCAGAAGAACCCGACACGAACGTCACGATCCACCGTCGGCACCGCGACGGAGATCTACGACTATCTGCGGCTCCTCTGGGCGCGCATCGGCCGGACGCTCTGCCCCGTTTGCGGCCGCGACCTGAAGCCCGACACCGCCGAGACCGCCGCGGATGCGACGCTCGCGCTGCCCGAGGGAACGCGCGTGCTGATCGCGTTCCCGCTGAAGCGTTCGGCAAAGGTGACGCACGCGCAGATCGTCGAGAACCTCAAGGCGAAAGGCTTCGTCCGCGTCGTCGCCGACGGAGAAGCACTGCATCTGGACGAGCTTCCGCCGAAAACGAATCTCACGAAGGCGAAGGAACTGCTCGTGGTCGCCGATCGTCTGGCAGTTTCGCCCGCGGAGCGCACGAGATTCACCGATGCATTCGAGACCGCGTTCATCGAGGGCGACGGCGATGCCGTCGCCCTGACGGCAGACGGCGGACGGCGGACGGCAGACACGGAAACCGACGACGCCGAGCAGACCGTCGCCCGAGCGCTGTCGTCCGCCGTCCGCCATCCGCCGTCTCTAAAATTCACCACCCGCTTCCAGTGCCCCAACGACGGCCACATCGCCCCCGTGCCGTCGCCCCAGCTGTTCTCGTTCAACAACCCGAGAGGCGCCTGCCCCACCTGCAACGGCTTCGGCGCCACGCTCGAGTACGATCTCGCGCTGATCGTTCCGTATCCGGAGCGCACGCTTGGCGAGGGCGCCATCCATCCGTGGACGATGCCGCGCTACGACAACAAGCGCCGCGCCCTCGCCGAGTTCGCCAAGCGCGAGGGGATCCCGATGGACCAGTCGTGGTTCGAACTCTCGCCGGTGCAGCACGAGAAACTGCTGCGCGGCAAGGCCAAAGGTTTCCTCGGAATCGTGAAGCATCTGGAATCGCTCGAGCCCAAGAAATACAAGCAGTACATCCGCGTCTTCCTCCGGCAGTACCAGACGGCGCAGACGTGCGCGGCCTGCGGCGGCACGAAACTCCAGCCGGACGCGCTCAACGTGAGGGTCGCCGGGCACAGCATCGCGGAAGTTTCAGCGATGCCGGTGGAGCTTCTCCGCGCGTGGCTCGACGGCGTCGTCCTGACGCCTCACGAGCTCGCGATCGCGTCGCACATCATGCGCGAGGCGCGCGATCGTGTGCGCTTTCTCACGGACGTGGGACTCACCTATCTCACGCTCGACCGCACGACGCGCACGCTCTCGGGCGGCGAGGCGCAGCGCATCGGCCTGGCGAACTCGCTCGGCGCGCGTCTCGTCGACACGACGTACGTGCTCGACGAGCCGAGCATCGGTCTGCATCCGCGCGACATGGACCGCCTGCTCGCGCTGCTCGTGCGGCTGCGCGATGGCGGGAACACCGTGATCGTCGTGGAGCACGACCTCGAGGCGATCCGCATGGCCGACTGGATGATCGAGCTCGGACCGGAGAGCGGCGAGCGGGGCGGGCGTGTGGTGTTCTCCGGCCCGATTTCGGATGCGGCGAACAGTCCGCTCACGGGACAGTATCTCACCGGAGCGCGCACCATTCCGCTGCCGGAAAAACGCCGCAAGACGGGTCCGCGCTGGATCCGCCTCACCGGCGCGCGCGAGCACAACCTCCGCGGCGTGGACATCAAGGTTCCGATCGGCGCGCTCACGGCGGTCACCGGCGTCTCGGGGAGCGGGAAGAGCACGCTCGTCCACGACATTCTCTTCCGGGCGCTCGAGCAGCGCATCACCGGCGAGCACTCTGCCAAGCAGCACCTCGGCGAACGTGTGGGCGCGTTCGACGAGCTCAGCGGCTACGAGTCGCTCGATGACGTGGTGCTCGTGGACCAGGAGCCGATCGGCCGCACGCCGCGCTCGAACCCCGTTACATACATCAAGGCGTTCGACGAGATCCGGCGAATTTTTGCGGACGTGCCGCTCGCGAAGCAGCGCAAGTACACCGCGAGCACGTTCAGCTTCAACGTGAAGGGCGGACGCTGCGAGAAGTGCGAGGGTGCGGGCTACATCGCGGTCGAGATGGTCTTCCTGGCGGACGTGTACGTCCCCTGTGAAGAATGCGACGGCACGAGGTACAAGCCCGAGGTGCTCGACGTGAAGTATCAGGGAAAGAGCGTCGTCGAGGTGCTCGATCTCACGGTGGACCAGGCGATCCGGTTTTTCCCGAAGGAGGAGAAGCTCGGGCAGGCGCTCTGGCAGGTGCAGCAGGTGGGGCTCGGATATCTGCGGCTTGGCCAGCCGGCAACGACGCTTTCCGGTGGAGAGGCGCAGCGGATGAAGATCGCGCGCGAGCTTACGTTTTCCGCGAAGTCCGCCGGCAAGAAACTGTACGTGATGGACGAACCGACGACCGGCCTGCATCTCGAGGACATTCGCAAGCTCGCGGCGGTGCTCGATCGTCTCGTTGATGCGGGGCACACGGTGGTGCTGATCGAACACAACCTCGACGTAATCAAGCTGGCCGATTGGGTGATCGACATGGGGCCGGATGGCGGCGATGGAGGCGGCAAGGTCGTGGCGATGGGGACGCCGGAGGAGATCATGAAGGTGAAGGAGTCGTTCACGGGCCAATGGCTGTTGAAGACGACGGACGGCGGACGGCGGACGGCAGAGCGCGGAGGATGAGTCTTGTGCGGCGGACGGTCGTGCGTTGACCCAACCCTGCGCGCCGTCTAGGTTTCCATGCTCTTCCCGAGTAGCTCAGTTGGTAGAGCAGGCGACTGTTAATCGCCGGGTCGGGGGTTCGAGTCCCTCCTCGGGAGCGTACGACAAAAGAAGCGGCCGCCCACCCGGGCGGCCGCTTCTTTTGTCGGGTCAGCCACTATGGCTTCTTCACCGGCGGAGTCTTCGTGCCCTCCGCCTTCAGCGCGGCCTTCGTCTTCTCAGCCGACTTGATCTGATTCTTGAGCGCCTTGGCGGTCGCCGTGTCGCCCTTGGCCTTGGCCGCCTTTCGCGCCGTCTTGTCCGCCTTGATGGTCCTCTTCACCGTCTTGAGGCTGTCGTGCTGCGGGGTCCCCTTCTTCGCCGCCGCATTGGGTAGCTGCGCCGCAAGAGTCGAGCTTCCGAGCGCGATCGCGGCGACGAGCACAGCAAGGTGGATCCGCTTCATGGTCTCTCCCGAATGAGTGCGTCACGGCGTCGCCGAACAGACGCTGGAAGCTTGACGAAGGTTAAGTGCTCCCGGTCACGCTCGAAAGAAGGCCGTCGCTTCGTGCATCGGCTTGAGCCCCCAGAGGATCTTGCCGTCGCCCCGGATCACGCGCGGAACCCCGCCGAGCCGCTCGGTGGCCCAGTCGAGATCCCAGTTCTCCACCATTTCTTCCGCGTCCGGATGATCGAGCTCCACAAAGCGGGGGACGGCCGCGAGATCGGCCACGCGCTGCAGCTCCGCCATCACGGAGAGATCGACGCCGTCGCGCCAGTACGCGCGATACAGCGCGTCGCGGAACACGGCCGCCCGGGCCGGCTGCTGCCGCATGACCGACGCGACGGCGATGATCGCCTTCAGCGTGTTCGGCTTTCCGCGCGGAAGGTGCATCACGACGCCGTCCACCCGGCGGCGCACCTCGGCGATCTCGGCCTCGATGCGATCGAGCGCGCGACGGTCGAGCATGCGCATCGGCAACGGAAGCGCCGGTTCGTGCTGCACTCCGCGCCATTCGACGTTTAAACTCACACCGAGTGTCACGAGTTGTTCGTTCAGCCCGTAGCACTCGGCGGAAGTAAAATCAGAATAGACCGTGTACTCCACGTTTCCTTTGGCAGAAAATCCGGGCGGTCCAGCGCGGAAACGTAGACCCCGCGCAGGTCGGCGGCAATTCCTACGGAACGCGGAATCTCATGTTCGCGTAGATGGCGCGTCCTTCGCCGGGATTCACCTGAGCGCCCGACTCGACTTCGCGATAGCGAACATCGAGGAGGTTGCGCACGCCCACCAGCAATTGCGTGCTCGCTGAAAGCTTGATCCCGCCCGCGGCGCTGAACAGCACGAATCCCGGCCGCAGGACTCCGGACTCCTCGAACGGCGTGTACGCGCCCTGAAAGCTGGCGCCGACCTGCGCGACCCAGATCCGCGCAGGCACGTCGAAGTCGACATGCACGGCGCCCACATAGCGCGACGTGTTGAAGATCGGCGCATGCGAGTAATCCACGCCGTCGTCCGGATTGACGAAGTGCGTGTAGAATCCGTCGAGGACGGTGAGGTTCGCGTCGGCGGTGACGCCGGCTGCCAGGCGGCCGCTCACGGCCAAGTCGAGTCCGTTGCGCCGGCTCTGGCCGCCGCCGATCACCGCGTTCAGCGCCGGATCGAACGTCTCTTCATTCGACACATCCATGCGGAAGAGCGACGCGTCCACGGTCCAGCTGCCGGCATCGAACTTCACGCCCGTCTCATAGTCCCACACCGTGACGAACGGCAGCGTCGGATCGGCAGTCACGCCGTCCGTCTGGCGGAACCCGCGCGAAACGTTCGCGAAGACTCCGAACTTCTGGTGACCGATACCCGCGAACGGCCGGATGAGAATCCCGGCTTTCGGAGAGAAGATCCCCTTGGCATGCCGTGAATCGTAGTAGTCGTTCGTCAGGAGGCCTCCCGACGCGTCGACCCGCGGCTGGTGCACTTCAGTGGATAGCTGGTCCACACGGCCGCCCACGCTCAGGCGCGCGAACTTCGTGAGGTCGAATCCCGCTTGCACGAACAGGCCGCCGGAGAGCTGTTGCGCCGGCGACGCGAGCACGACCGGCGCGGAATCGACGCGGAATCCGGTGGAGGATTCGGCGTAGTTGGCGTACGTCGCATTCGTGTAGCGCGCCTCGACGCCGAGCGTGATGTCCACGCCCTGGGACGCGAAGCTGAGGGCCGACGTTCCGCCGAAGCCGTAACGGGCGTCCAGCTCACGCGACTCCGCGCCGCTTCCCTCGGTGAGGCCGCCGAGCCCCGGCGGCGAGCTGAGCCAGAACTGCCAGGTGCCCTGCTGCGCGTAGATCGTGCTTCGCCATTCGAGCGATGGGCTGATGAAGGTGCGCAGGCTCACGCGTTCCTGCGCGTGGCGCTTGAACCCGCCATCCCCGAAGTTCGAGACGAATTTCGTGCGGCCAGCGTTGTATTGCGCCGTATCCAGGAAGCCCGGCGAGTCATACGACGTCAGGTATCCGTCCACGCTCGCGTCGATCGTCGTCGCGGGCGTGAGGTCATGGACGATCGCCGCATGGAGATGCCCGTACTGATTCTCGGAGTGCGGACGCCAGCCGTCCTCGCGATAGCCCGAGACGGCGAGCACTCCGCCGGTGGAGCCGCGATCGAAGCCCGTGATCAGATACCCTTGGCCGAGTCCGTACGACCCGCTTCCGACGGAGAGGTCGAGACCGCTGAAGCGATCCAGCGTGCGCACGTTGACCGCGCCGCCAAACGCGAAGTTTCCGTAGAGCGCGCTGGTGGGACCCTTCACCACGTCGATGCCGCTCACGATCTGCGGCATCAGCAGGTTGATGTCGTTGTAGCCTTCGGCGTGCCCGTTCACCGGCTCATTGTTCGGTACGCCGTCGATGTACAGCGCCAGGTCGGTGGAATGATCCGAGCTGAATCCGCGAACGGAGAGATCCGACGCGAAGCCCGGTCCCTGCCCCTGTTCGTGCACCTCGAGCCCCGCCGCCTGCCGGAACAGATCCCATGGCGAGTTGTACGGCATCAGCGAGATGGTGAGCGGTGCGAGATGAATGACCGTCAACGGCTCGCCGCGCTCGACGGGAGTCGTCGTGATGGTGATCTGCTTGAGTCGCGACTTTCGCCAGACGCCCGTGTCGGGCTTGGCGCTCGCGGAGTCCTGCGCAGATGAGAGCATGGGAACCGCGACGCAGAGCGCCGCGAGCACCGTTCGTCGAACTGCTGACATGATGTGACGTTCCGGGTTCGATGGTCGGGCAGAGGCGAAGTGCACCCTGCCGGACGCTGCGCACCGACGAGCGGCGCGCGCGGATCGCGAGCCCTACGTCTCTACGTGCGCCGCGTGCTGAGGCGTGACCCGGAAGGCCGGAGGCGCGTGGGCGAATGGCAGCACGACCTGGGGGCTCGACGCAAGGTCGACGGCGTCGGCCGGCTGCGCGTCACGCGACGGAACCTCGACCAGCATCGCGAGCGGCGCCACCATCCCGCTCGTGCGGAGCCCGACGGCGGTTGAGCCACAGCAACCGCCCGGACAGGTGCACTGGTGACCGGCGTGGTGCGAACCAGACGAGTCGCCGTCGTGCGTAGCGGCGGCCGGCATCTCGGCGCCTGTCGGCATCTGCATGGCGGCGCCCTGCACGTGCGGTCCGGCACCGTGCGTCGGACACGGATCCCACTGCACGGGTCCGGCGACCGCCACCGCAAACGCGGTGCCGCTCACCAAGGCCGACAGGGATCGCCAGACGCCATGACGCATGGCCAGAAGATAGCGAATACCCCACGCCGCATCCACGATGCATATTATCCGCATGACCGCACCACTCGTCGGCATCATCATGGGCAGCAAGTCGGACTACGACTACCTCGCCCCCGCGTGCGAAATGCTCACGCACCTGGCCATACCGTACGAAGCGAAAGTGCTGTCGGCGCACCGGACGCCCGACCAGACCGCCGAGTACGCCGCGTCCGCCGAGAAGCGCGGGCTGTTCTGCATCATCGCCGCGGCGGGCGGCGCCGCGCACCTGGCCGGCGTGATCGCCTCGAAAACCATCCTTCCCGTGCTCGGCGTGCCGATTCCGTCGACGTCGCTGAACGGACTGGACTCGCTGCTGAGCATCGTGCAGATGCCCGCTGGCATTCCCGTCGCGACGCTCGCGATCGGCAAGCCCGGCGCGACGAACGCGGCGATCCTCGCGGCGCAGATCATCGGGGCCGTTCACCCCGAGGTGCGCGAGAAGCTGCGCGCCTGGCGCGAGAGCCGCGCACGCGACGTGCTCGCGCAGACACTCCCGCAGCAGGCGCCCATGCCATGACGCCGTCAAAGGCGCCGATCTTCCGCGAGCTCACCCGCGAGGAATGCGACGCGCTCCTCGCCCGCAAGCACGTCGGGCGGATCGCGTTCAGCTATCACGACCATGTGGACATCGAGCCGATCCACTTCGTGTGGGAAGATGGCTGGATCTACGGACGCACGGCCGACGGCACCAAGCTGCGCGCGCTCGCGCACAACCGGTGGGTGGCGTTCGAGACGGACGAAGTCAGCGCGATGTTCGACTGGCAGTCAGCCGTGATCAAGGGAGCGCTCTACCTGCTGGAGGCGGACGGCGTGCGGGGCGAAGCGTACGAACACGCCGTCGAAGTGTTGCGGAGATTCAACCCGGAAGCGCTCAGCGAGAATGATCCCGTGCCGGACCGGACGGTGCTGTTCCGGATTCACGCGGACCAGGTCACGGGACGCCAGGCGTCGACGCCGCCGGACTGATCGCCCCTCACACGTCGCTCGTCGCTGTTCGAAACCCTCACCCAGTGGGTCAGGCGGACGATCCAGTGATGGCGTATCCTCAGCTCACTTCTTCTTGGCAATGCCGTGCTCCGCGAGGATCTGCCTCACGCGGTCCAGCGGCAGCGCTTCCACCGTGCGCCCGTTTCCCGTCACGGTCGTCGCCATGAAGAGCGAATTGTACACCGCCTCTTCCACGGCTTCGACCGCACCCTCAAAGACGCCGGAGACTTCCTCGTTGGCCAGTTCGGTGGTCGTGAGGCGCTTTGCATCCCACGCGCGCCGCACTTCGCGAGCGGTGGAGAACGCGATGGCGTAGTCGCCGGAACCGTTCGACGCGCTGGAACCGGTGCGGCCGAGCGCCAGCATCGCCCGCGCGGCCACCCGTTTCAGGTTGCGGTCGGAAAGCGGCGCGTCGGTCGCGATCACCACGATGCACGATCCGTCGCCGCGCTCAGGGCTCACGCTGCCTTCGAACGCGTAGCGGCCGAGCGTCGTGCCGACGGGAGCGCCGAGCACCTGAAGCACTCCACCGAAGTTCGTCTGGACGAGCACGCCGACGGTGTATCCGCCGAGCGAGGCCGGCAGCACGCGCGACGACGTGCCGATGCCGCCTTTCCAGCCGAACGCGACGGTGCCCGTTCCGGCTCCGACGCTTCCCTCCGCCACGGCGCCGCCGGACGCGGACTCCAGCGCGCGCCGCACGGCCTCGGCGGTCACCGGGCGCGCGCGGATGTCGTTGAGCGTCCCGTCGTTCGTTTCCGCCACCAGCGGGTTGATCGACCGGACGCGTTCCATCCCCGGCTGCGCGAGCATCCACTCGACCATCGCGTCGGCGGCCTTCCACACGCACAGCGTGCAGGTGAGGAGAATGGGAGTCTCGATCTCGCCGAGCTCGTTGACCTGCGTGCTGCCGGCGAGCTTGCCGAAGCCGTTGCCGACGAACACCGCCGCGGGAACGCGCTCGAGATAGGCGTTGCCGGCGTGCGGAAATATCGCTGTGATTCCGGTGCGGATATTGTCGCCTTCGTTCAGCGTCACCTGCCCCACTCGAACGCCCGCCACGTCGGTGATGGCGTTGATGGCCCCGGTCTTGAAGATCCCGGGTGCGACGCCGAGATCGCGCGAGCGGACGCGAGGGGACTGGGCGCCCGCAAGGGACACGCACGCGGCGAGCGGAACGATCACGAGCAGGTGGCTGCGCATCCGGCGAAGATACCGCATATCTTTTCCTTCGCCATGCCGTTCCTTCCACTCATCGGTCACGATTCGCTGCGCGATCGCCTTGGCGAGCAGCTCTCTCGGGGCGCGCTGCCGGCGAGCCTGTTGCTGCAGGGCGCTCCCGGAATCGGCAAGCAGCGGCTCGCGCTCTGGCTCGGCCAGCGCCTGCTCTGCGAGTCGAGCGACGCGCCGTGCGGCGTGTGCCAGCACTGCTCCTACGCGCTGCAAGGCGTACACCCGGACCTGCGCTGGTACTTTCCCCGCCCGCACCTGAAGGGATCGTCCGACGTCGCGCTCGAAGAGGTCGCGCGCGACTATGCGGAGGCGATCGCCGAGCGGGCCGCCGCGCATGGATTGTACGCGCGCGCAGACGGATCGCAGGGCATTTTCCTGTACGTCACGCGGCTCATCATGCAGCAGGCGGTCAGCACGCCGTCGATGGCGCGCCGCAAGGTGTTCGTGGTGGGTGACGCCGAACGAATGGTGTCGCAGTCGGCGAGCACGGAAGCGGCAAACGCATTCCTCAAGCTGCTCGAAGAGCCGCTGGCCGACACGACGATCATCCTGACATCGAGCGAACCGGGCGCGCTGCTGCCGACGATCCGCTCGCGCGTCGTGAGCGTTCGCGTACCGCCGCTCACCGATGCCGCGGTGCGGACATTCCTCGCCCAGCCCGAGGCCGCGGCCGGCACCGGCGCGACGACCGACGAACTCGTGCTCCTCGCGCACGGCGCGCCCGGCGCGCTGATCGGCGCGGAGAACAGCGGCCTCGCACTCGAGCGCGCTCGTGCGCTGCTCGATGCGGCGCGGCGGGGACGCGAACACGCGATGCGCGCCGCGTTCGTGCAGGGCAGTTCGAAGGCCCGCGGAGCGTTCGCCGACGTGCTCGACGCAATGACCGTGCTGCTGCACGAGCGGTCTCGCGATGCCGCTCGCGCGGGAGACGGCGCGGCCGCGGCGGC
>OCZT010002698.1_pt1 | contig 18275 bp, 16 predicted proteins | sample 1539031 | NCBI WGS metagenome assembly OCZT01 (sample SAMEA3539308, study PRJEB22396) | soil metagenome | biome: tundra; feature: field; material: soil | place: USA | collected 2010-05 | depth 0.15 m | reverse complement strand
TAAGCTGCAATAAGATTTTCAACGCCTGTAAACCGAAGCGGACTTTCAAATACCCTATCGACAAAATTTATCCCTATATAATCCGCAATAACAACTTTTTTAATTAAGCCCGACATTATAAGGAATACGGCAGTCCCAATCATTTCCTTGCTGATTGAACTATCTTCTTCAACCTGGGGAAGAAAATTTGAAGCTCTCTCAATAGGACCCAATTGCAGTGTGGGGAAATAAAATATAAATAATGTAAAATCTCTTATTGATTTAACAGGTTCTATATTTTCAAGATATATTTCGATAACATAGCTCAATGCTTTGAAAATAATAAATGAAATACCCAACGGGAGGAAGATATCTAAAGGTACAATCTGGGAACCCCTGACATCATTTATTATCTGGATGAAGAAATTAGTATACTTAAAATAAATAAGGAGACCTATATTCAGAAGGATAGATAGAAGGAAGAGGGTATACCTCCCTTTCCCGCTCTGTGCTCGCCCGATCAATTTACCCATGAAATAATTCAGGAATGATACTACAAATAAGAAGAGGAAGTAAATTCCTGAGGCTTTATAATAAAAGAAAATGGAAAAGATTATTAGTAAATAGATTCTGGCCGGTTTGCTTTTATATAACAGTCTATACAATAAAAGTAACACAAAGAATGCAAATAAGAACATGCTTGAAGTAAAGACAAGGGGATCGGTCTTATCATAAACGAACAGGAGTTTTATTTTATTTAGATCAATATATTGGAGCATATTTATTGATAATAATTAAAATATATGGATACTAGCCAGCTGAAATTGCGGTTACTTTACTATCTATTAGTCCTTGAAGCTCACCCATATTATTAATTTTCAGAATTTCTATACCCTTAAATTTTATCTTATATTTTTTTTCTATGGCAACTATTATCTGGATATGTGTAAGTGAATCCCACCCGGGAACCATATTAGCGGTTGTTTCGTCATGGAAGTCAAAATCGTCCAAATCAAGTTCTTTAAGTACAATCTTTCTTAATCCTTCTGAAATCATTTATTACTCCTTAATTTTATTATTATTATTTAGAGATGAAAGAGGGATCGGAATAATTCAATAAAGAATCCGGTTTGATGTCCATAAAAAGATCTACCGGTTTAATAGCGACACCTATAATTTTAATCTTATCAGGCAGAAAGGAGAGCAGGATTAATAATACAATTGTTAAACCCATTATTAAAAGCGGCGTATTTTTTAAGTTGTTTTGCAATATGCAATATCCTCATTTGTTAGAATTCATCGTAATTATCAACAAATTATATACAGAACGAAAAACCTTTCTTTTTTATAGAATGAAAGAAAGTCAGTACTAAAATAAGACATAATTTAGTAAGTTGTTCTGAAACAAAAGAAAAATAAGGAGAAATAATTTAGGTTATTAAAATAAAGAAAGCCAGGTAATTAATATATGGTTCGACCTTCATAATTACTTTTCCATTAATATTCATCTAATAAAGATCTTTCCAGTTTATCTGGGAAACAGCATTTCCATCAGACTTTAACAGAACAGCTCCCTGTTTGTCTGACCTCATTATATTTGCATGAAACATCCGCAGCCTTGTCAGAACTTCTTTAGAGGGATGGTTAAATTTATTCTTTATACCCGCACTTATAAGTGCAAAATGAGGCTGAATATAATTCAGAATATTTAAGGAAGAACAGTATTTGCTGCCATGATGTGAGACTTTCAGAACATCACTTCTTAAATTAAAATTATATAAAGAGGAGTAATATTTCTCAGCATTTATACCGAGGTCCCCAGTAAATAAAAAAGAAGTTTTACCATATAAAACTTTTAGCAAAGAGCTCTTATCATTATTTGAATTATTTTTTCTGAAATGAATGAATTTATTATTTAGAACAAAGATCCGGGCATTCCCAATTTTAATAACACTTTTATGATAATAAGTGATAGGGATATTCTGTTTCTTTATAAAATTCTCGAACTTAATATCCCGGGAAAGAGATGTATCTAACTCCGGTTTATAAATTCTTTTTATTCTGCCGGCCTGGATTAAAGAAACAAATCCGCTGTAATGATCTGAATCTATATGTGACACAAAAGCGTAATCAACAGCCGGAATGTTCAGATGATTCATCAGCGGAAGTATTATTTTTTCGCCATTATCAAATTTCATAGATGCATCTCCCGCATCTATGAGAGCGGTTTCTCCGTTAGGAAACTTGATTAGGAATGAATCCCCCTGTCCCACATCAATCATCATCAGAATCATTTTATTTTTAGTTAATAAATCTCTGTTATCAAAAGAGGATATTGTTATATAATCAGCGATAAGAAACACGATTAATAACAATCTCGCTGCGGAATTAGAAAATCTTTTATATAAATACATTAAAGCAATAAGTAATAAATAAAATACTATACTGTCATAAAGAGAAAAATTTCTAATCCAGATAAATGAATAATTCTCCCCTCCGGATATGTGGACGATAAAATATAAGAGCTTTGTCAGCAGTGAATTAATGCTGCCGTAACAGATAGCAGTAAAGGGAGAGAAGTAAGAGGATAATAAAGATGCTATTCCAATTCCAACCAATATCCCGATGAATGGAATCACTATCAAATTGGCAGCCAATGATGTTATTGACAATTTACCAAAATAATAGAGAGTAAATGGAATTGTACCTATCTGTGCACTTAGGGAAAGCGCAATTAGCTGAGCAAATATTTTCAAGACCTTGTTTTTGATATTACTTATTCCCCTATGGAAGTATGGATAAATAACTGCTATTGACAATACGGCAGCATAGGAAAGCTGGAATCCAGGATCATAAAGATAGTAGGGGAAAAATGTTAGTAGTATTAAGGCAGATAATGCAAGTGAGTTGATTACATTTGTAGAACGGCTGGTAATATATGCAATAATGACCATTGTGGACATTAAAATTGCTCTAAATACTGATGCCTGTATACCTGTAATGAACAAAAAAAGAATAAGACATAATATTGTAAGGAAAGATTTAGGATAAATATTTAATCTCCCCAAAAGTATGATACAGAGCAGCAATATATATTCAACATTGAGTCCTGATACAGCAAGTACATGAACCACTCCGGCATTAACAAATTCAATCTTTGTCTCATCATTCATTTCACTTCTATCGGCTAATAAAAGTCCCTTCATTAATGAAGCTGCATCAAAATCATGGTATAGGGAGAGTTTTTCAGCAATACTTTTTCTAACTCGGAATAATAAATCTGAGCACCAATTCTTTGAATGATCAAGAATTTTGAAATCGTCAGAATTATAGACATTCAGGATACCTGTTATACCGTAAAGATGTAAATATTTATTATAATCAAATTCTCCCGGGTTTCGGCATGATCTTCCTTTGATTAGTGTACCGGAGACACATATTTTATTTCCTGGAGAGACAGACGAATAGAGCGAGTCTAGCTTTTTGTAATTTTCGTCTTTAACATTGCAAATAAGAATTACCCTTCTATGAAGCATAAATTTATTTACAGAAGCAGAATCGGCATTTATTTCAAACCTTAATCCGCTTTTGTTAATAAGATAAATGGATTCAACAGTTCCATAAAGAGTAAAACTATTTTCCTTTTCAATATTTCCTGAATAGAACTGACGCTCCGAAAAACATATCTCCGAAGAATGATTACCTGCCAGAATAAACAGGGTATTGATCAATAAAGAAATCATCAGGTTCTTAATTAGGACGAGAGATTTTTTATAAATGAAATAAGAGACCAAGGCAAGAAAGTATATGACTACAAAAAATAATAAACCAACAGTTATAAATTGCTGGAGAATGATTCCGCATATAAAAAACAGAATAACCCTGATAACAGGATAATTTTTCATAGTGTCCCACTAAACCTGCAAGCAAACTATGAAAAGAAAATATTTATTTCAAATATTACTTTGGATTTCAAGGAGAGAATCTTTTATATCCGAAAGGTCTTTTATCCTTTGGAACAGATATGAAGCGTGCATACCGTATGATATTGTAAGGGATGGATTAAGAGTGTGCGTTTTTATTGATAAGTCTTCAAAATTCCCATGATCGGAGCAAAGAAGGATAGTATATTTTTCAGGATCTGCTTTAGTAAATATTGTAAAGAGGAATTCGTCAAGAATACTCAATGTTTTTTCTATATTGCCCTCATACCTGCCATGGCCTAAGTGGTCAGTCAGAAAATATTCATAAACAACTAAATCATTCCTGGAAGCAACTCTCAATAATCTTTTCGCTGCAGTAGAAGGTTTAAGGATGGGTAAATTATATCCGAGTTTAGTGTTCCATCTTTCATTAGTAATTTCGGCAGTTATTGCCCTTCCCTGTCGTACATCGGAAACTGAGTTAAACCTTAACCCGCTTAATCTTGAGCTTAGAGAGGTAACGCTTAGTCTGGATTTTCCGGAATTTATATAATCAAAGAATACCTGCGGATATGCATTTATAAAGAAAGCTTTTTTGTTTCTTTGAATGAATTCCAGGAATATATTTTTCTCTTTGATAACGGGGATCAGCGTTGAATATGGATACGGACCAAAATGTTTTCCTACAAATAATGGGGCATTTATACCGCAGAAGATGGAAGTCTGCCCTGTTCCGCTTTGTGGAAATCCTTCTACTCCCATTCTTGCATCTACTGGAAAAATAAACCCGTTCTTTATTTTAATTATGGGATAGTCCAGGGAAGGTACTGCCCCAAAGAATTCAGTGAAAGTATTAAAATTATATTTAAAGAAAGGATTGCATTCAGAATCTCTTTTCCCAATACCCACGCCATCAATGAAAAGTAATATTACCGGATTCAAATTATTATTTTCATCTGTTTTTTGATTCCACAATAACCGTTACGGGACCATCATTAATTATCTTAACTTCCATCATTTCTCCGAATAAACCTTCCTTAACATTATCCTCACCTAAATTATCCTTCATCCTTTCAATAAATTTTTTATAAAGTGGCACAGCCAGCTCTGGCTTTGCAGCTTCAATGAAGCTGGGACGGTTTCCTTTGCTCGTTTCACCATATAATGTGAATTGTGAAATTATCAATACTTCCCCCTTGATATCCTTTAAAGCAAGGTTCATTTTTATATTATCATCCCCGAATATCCGCAAGTTTGTGCATTTATCAGCAACAAACGAAATATCATCCTCAGTATCATTATTTTTAATGCCAACAAGAATTACCATCCCTTTGCCTATGTCGCGTGAATAATTTTGACCGGGTATATAGACACTCCCTTCCTTCACTCTCTGAACTATAGCTCTCATCTCTTCTCTCCTGAAATAACCCTTTCGATATTCAAATAATCTTTTATTACAATGATATTCTGAAGGTTATTCTTACTCATGATCTCAGATACAAGTGAAAACTGCCCCTTCCCTACTTCAAAAAATAGTTTCCCACCAGGCTTTAACAGGTAATTTGATTTTTCGGAAATTATTTCATAAAAACGGAATCCGGAATTATAATCGGTTAAGGCTACCTGTGGTTCATATACTTTTAATTCAGGACTTAGTGTTTCAAACTCTTCCATGGAGACATAAGGCGGATTGGATACAACTATATCAAAATCATTTCTATTAAATTCTTCTTTCAGAAAATCAATCTTAATAAATTCTGTTTTATCATTTACAGAATTCAGTAATGCATTTTCATTTGCGGTTTTCAAAGCATCTTCACTTAAATCAAGCGCAGTTACAAATGAATTATCCAGATTTTTAGCAAGAGAAACAGCAATATTACCGCTTCCGGTACCAATGTCTAGTATCTTTAAAGTATCATATTTATCATATTGTCCAATAATAGTTTCAACTAGTATTTCTGTCTCCTGACGTGGAATCAGAACTGAAGAATTAACCTTAAAATCGATTCCATAGAATTCAACTTTTCCAATAATATATTGCAGTGGTTCGAACTTACTTCTTCTTTTTAATAACTCCCTGTACTTTTCTAATTCTTCTTCAGTTAAGGGTTTTTCAAAAGAGAGGTAGAGATTAAGTCTTTTACAATTCAGTATATGCGCAAGAAGTAATTCGGCATTTATTCGTGGGGACTCGATGCCTTTATTTTTTAGATATTCCGAGGAAAGGTTTATTGATTCTAAAACAGTTATCATAATTCAGAGTTAATAAGCAAGGAAATAATAAAGTAATAATCCGAAGTTAATTTGTAAGGCGGCAAATGAAATTCCGCTTATTAAGTCGTATCTTCTGGTATCTTTAAGAAGACCGGGATTGCCGGTAGCCTGGTAATCATCAAATCTTTTGTCAGCTTTAATCTTGTAAAAGGCCGTAACTGCACCTAATGCCACTGCACTGCTGACGAATATCTTGAAAACCGGGCTTTCATAAAAACTTCCATTAACTTTCTTACCGGTAAATTTAAGTTGAACAGGGATTCCATCATAATCATTTAGGCTAATATATTTCTGCGCATAACCGGGTTTTGAGAGAAGGATGTTGTCTAATAAATGTGAGATAAATAAAGGCGTATGACCTACCAAAGAATCATTTTTCATAACATATACATCATCAGGGTCAGTTTTAAGGTAAATATCCTGTGCGTAAATCCGATTGATAAAAATAAAAGCGAATAATATGCTAATTAAATATTTCATAAGCTTCCAAAACTCCATTATCATATCCTAAGAAAAGGATATTGTTATTTTTTATAACAGGAGTAAGTTTAAGTCTTCCTTCGAAGGTATAAGTTTTTCTTATTATACCGGAATCTTTATCGACAAAATATGTTTTTTCATTTTGGTCCGGAAGAATAATAAAATTTTTAGTTATCAGTGGAGTGGTATTGAAAAGAGAACCCAATCTTTTTTCCCAATTTATTTTACCGGTAAGTTTACTGACAGAAAAGAAATCCCCCCTAAGGTTCCCGATATAAATATTATCATCATCATATGCGGGAGTCATAATAATTCTTGCACCCGTGTTTATCTGCCAGTTAATTTTACCGGAGGATAAATTTATACTATATAAATTCCCGTTATCATTTCCGATATAAAAATCCGACCCGCTAATTGAACAACCACCAAAGAAAAAACCACCAATTATATTACGATACAATATACTGCCGTCTATTGCATTCAGAGATATTATCTCCCCGTTATTATTGCCAAGCACAACGACGTTTTCTTTCCTGGCGGGAGAACTATATGTTATTCCTTTAGTATCTGTTTCCCAAACCTTCTCCCCCTGAAAATTGAATTTATAAACGATTCCCTTTTCGGTATTAAATATTATCCCATCATTTGCTTTTATCATTTCAGTTAAAGCACGTCCCGGCACTTTAATTTCATTAAGATATTTTGAATCACGTAAATCATAATAATATAAATTAGACATATTATCATCGTAAAGAGCAGAAATATAGACTAATAAAAAACGGTCCACAACTGGAGTTGAATAGACAGTACCGTTACTCTTTAACTGACCTATTTTTTCCCCGTTATTTATATCAAAACAATAAATACGTCCGGACAGATCATTAATAAAAACATATTTATCATAAAAGGAAACAGAAGAATTCGGAAAGCTGCCGTTTATTTCCACCTCCCACTTTTCTTTTAATGAATCACCGGTTACAAACGGATAATAAAATGTCCTTTCCGGTGTTTTTCCGAACATGGTATATGGATCATTATCGATAATAGATTCTGTTTTAATATTTGAAGTAGAACAGCTGCTGCAGAGAAAAGAAAAAATAGCAATAATATATAAGAATATTGTTTTCAAAAATCCCATCCAAAAAAGAATTGGTAAAACAAGCCTGGCTGGAATTTATTAAAATTATTCTGAATTGTTTTTCCTATATCATATCTAAATACTATGGCACCAAAAAGGTTAAAACGGAGTCCTGCACCGACACTTCCTAATGTGCCCTCATATACATTGTCCCAAGCGTTCCCTGCATCAAAAAAAGCAGCTCCTCTTATACCGAAGAACCCTAGGTCAACAAACGGGAACTGTATTTTTATTTGATCGACTAATGGAAACCTGAATTCTAACGAGGATATCCAGAGTTTTTCTCCAATTATAGACCATCTGGGCCAACCTCTAAGGTCCCAGCTTCCCCCCATAAAATATCTTCTGGCTTCTTTTCCTTCATTAAACATCAGGGCGGACCGGAAGGCTAATGCAGTCCTCAATCCTAAGCGGAGATATTGTCTGAAATCTGCAATAAAAGATAAAAAATCTACATTGCTGTATTTAATATCTCCTGTATAACCGAGAAGTATCCTGGCTCTTGTTCCATCAATTGGTCCCGAAGAACTCCAGATGGAATTATCGAATACCCATGACAAGGAATTACTAAGAAGCAGGGCTTTTCTTTCAATAACTCCAGTAATCACCTCTTTGTCTGAGTTTGCTATTGATACTGATGCTTCGATCCTTTGGAATTTCGAGATAGGAAAATTCAATATGAAATATCCACCAAAGGTTCTTTCATAATATTCCTGGTCTGGATCCTGTAGGTCAAATCGTTCTCCACTGAAATTGAAAATACCAAACCCGTAATTTGTTCTTTCACCTAAATATACTCTTTCAAGAGCCACATTAAAACTTTTAAGAAATTCACTTTGAACCTGTGCTGTATTATATATTAAGAAATAATAGTTATCATCACCTAACAGATCACTTAAAGAAAAGACTGCCCCCCCTTGGGTTCCAAATACGGGATCTGTAGATATCTCGCTTTGAGCATAATCAAGGGTATATTCTTTTTCATACTTTGCCTTTTCTCTTTCTGATCCCCTTATAAGCATTCCCGGTCTCCATATTCCATTTGAAGAATCAAAACTCATTTTGGAAGCTGTTATTAAGTCATGGGAGCCATTAGAGAAACCCATCCGATATAAATTGAAGCTGAAGTTTTCAAACCCGGAAAACGCTATAGTATCTTTATTAATAAATACAGGATTATACACACTCGTTATAAAACCGGTAAGTCTTTTCACTGAGTCAGAAAAAGTTCCATTTTTAATATCAATGGAAGCTATATTCCGGACTCCATCCGCTTCAGAAGTAAAAACAAGAAGATCCTTGTCGGGAGATAATTGGGGAGCTGTACAATTAGAGTTCAGGTAACTAAGATTTTTTATTAAGTGTGAATTAAGATCAATAGAAAATAAATTGTATGTCATTTCAAATTTGCCACCTGTTCTGTCCGACGAAAAAATTACCTGATTGTCGTCTATCCCGAACACAGGATCTTTGTCATCATAGTAATCATTAGTAAGACGGGAAATTCTGTCTTGTTTCCAGTCCAGAATAAAAATATCACTGAAACCTTTCTGATCCACAGCATTAAACACAATAGTTTTCCCGTCATTAGAAAACTTAGGGGAATTGATATTGATCAGGTCAAAATTCTGGTACTCATCAATTACTTTATTCTCTTTTATTGAATAAAAATGAATAGCATCATTACTGCCTGATTTGGTTACAAAAGCCAGGATTCCGTCTTTTGAGATATCTATGGATGACTGGAACAAATGAAATGCTTCAAATTGCTCGGTCTTTTCTCCTCTGATTACTAACTCAGGTCGAGGTTCTTCTCTCTTATCATTTAAATCGATCCTGTAAATTGAAGAATAGCCATCCCTGTCAGCTATAAAATATAGATAATCACCTTCTTCGGTACTGTAATGAACTGGTGTAAAATTGAATCCTTCCATAGTAAGTTTTTTAGCTCCAATTTCTGTAGGTTTCTTAAATGCAAACATAGGATAGTATTTCTGCCTTAGATAATAAAACCAGTCCTTATCAATTTCTTTTATCGATTTACCAATGGTGTGCTCAATAATTTTATTGAAGTTTGGATACATCCAGATATTTTCGATCATTAATGGGACCTTTTCCTTGCCGTATTTTTCTTTCACAAACTCAAGGAAATTCTGTCCCTCTTTATACATAACAAATGTTCCATATATCTGGTAAATATTTTCCAGGTCTACAAAAAAACCATTTATTATTGCATCACGCATTACCATTTCTGCCTGTTCATCGGTAGTAGTAGACATGAATTCAGCTAAACCTTCTGTAAACCATAGGGGGGGACTAAAATCAGTAGATAACCTGTGGTCAGTTAAAACTCTGTAGATTTTATTTGTCATAAATACATGCGTCAGCTCGTGTCTAATTACATGCCTGAAATCCCGAAGGGATCCGTTCGAGGGAATAACAACGCGTCCTTTAAGAAATTCAAAAAAACCGCCTACTCCTTCAGGAATAAAACCAGGAGTTGTGTTGGTCTGTTGGAAGTGATTCAGTGTATTGTAAAAAATAAGAGGAATTCGTCTGGTAACTACATTATTAAATGTAACTTTAAATTCATTATATGCTTCTTCGGCAAAATAAGCTCCAATTTCAGCTGTCTCTTCCATTTCACCGTAATAATAAATATTGAAATGTTCGGTGCGGAGAACCTTCCAGTCAAATTTTTCATATTGAACTTTATTCCTGCCAAAAAAATAGAACTGTGCGGTAGTAATATTGCTTACGGTAAAGAATAATATAATGATGTATTTAAAAGCTTTTGGCAATTTCTATACAACAGTTATTCGAAATGACTGTTTTAATTTATAAACTGAATCTAAAGAAAAAAGTGATTTATGATTTATGCAAGCTTTTCTTTAAGAATATTTATATTTTCAATTTCAGTCGGATCAAATCCTCTGAACAGTGCCAGGTAATAGGATATCCAGTCACCCAGATAAATTAAATCCATTATACGTAACTTAAAATCCCCTTCATTACTCTCAAGATAAATTTTCTCGCTTGATATAAGGGAAGCTGTTATATCAAACCTCTTTTTGACTTGAGGATGGTATGTTTTATCTAAAATGAGAATAAGCTTTGCATTGAACTGCTTATCCTGAAAAGATTCCCATCCTATAATTTCATTATGATTAAGTTCGGGGATAACATTATGAAATGCATGGAGTTTGGAATTTTCATTAAACTGGCATTTAAGCCTGTATCCTGCTGCAGAAGTAACATCCGCAGCTGAATAAATTACAGGGATAAAACCAATAAGTTCGCGCGCAATATCAAGGGCCTTATTTTGCTCATTGCTTAATTGTATCCCCTTCTCTTTCCATAAGGAAATTATTTTTTCAACAATGGAATCCTGGAAAGAAATAATATTTAGCTCCTGAAATATCTTTAAGAGGGAGAAGAAACTTAAACCTAGGGAATACCTTGGCTGAAAACCGGGGGCAACCTTTACCACTGGGATTCTATTATCTGAGGCTGTTTTACCTATCTTGCCTCCAGTGGTGATACAAATTATACTGCACTTCTTCCTAATCCCTTCATTAAAAACAGAAATTGTTTCTTCAGTATTACCGGAATAAGAGGAAACTATCAGTAAAGTATTTTTATCTGCAAATGTTGGCAAATGGTAATTACGGTTTACAACAAATGGTATGGTTAATTCACTTCCTAAAAAATTGCTCATAAGATCTGCACTTATTGCAGAACCGCCTAATCCTGTAACAATAATTGAATTAAACTTTTTACCCTTCAATGTACCGGTATCTATTTTATTATTCCATGCAGATTCAATCTGCTGGAAAGTATTTATTAAAACATTAAATTGGTTCTGGGAATCATATTTTAATATATATTCTTGAATGTTCATTTTTTTCCTTAAATAATATTTCTAGTTCTTGTAATGTTATTAACTTTGAAGAAATGTTCTATTTTGTGCTGGATTTCCGTTTCCGTCGAAGAATTCAAACACTCATTAGAAAGTTCTTTGGCTTTTTCAAAAGAAAATTTGCCTATAATTCTTTTTGCATAAGGAATTGTAGAAGGAGAAAGACTAAGTGAATTTAATCCTAGTCCCACAAGCAGAGGTATAGCCAAAGTATCACCTGCCATTTCTCCGCAAAGGCTTACTGTCTTACCAGCTTTATTCGCTTCGGAAACAATATGCGATATCGTCCTTATTACTGCCGGGTTGAATTCCTGGTAAAGATCAGATACAAAATCATTTCCTCGATCCACCGCCATTAAATATTGAATCAGGTCATTAGTTCCAATACTTAGAAAATCCACTTCCAGAGCAAACTCTCTTGCCATTACCGCGGCAGAAGGAACTTCTATCATTATCCCTACCTTCATTTGTTTGTCAAAAGGAATTTTATCTTGCTTTAATTCTCTCTTACATTCATCAATTATTTCTTTTGACTTATGGATCTCACCGATTGTTGAAACCATTGGGAGCATAAACTGTACATTCTTGTTTTTACTTGCTATAAGAACAGCCCTAATCTGGGTCTTAAATATTAATTTATTCTCCAGAAGCACGCGGATACCTCGCAAACCTAGGAAAGGATTTGGCTCCTCAAAATCAAGGAATTTTACCTTATCTCCTCCGATATCAAAAGCTCTTATTATTATATTATCAGGATAAATCCTTGTGGAAAGTTTTGAATAAATTATTGTCTGCTCTTGTTCACTTGGGAATTCACCTAGTTCCTCTATTATCTGCTCTGTTCTATACAGACCGATTCCCTTAGCACCGCTTGAAATTACTATGTCTACCTCACCGGTAACATCAACATTTGCCATGAGCTGGATTTCATGACCATCATTAGTCACTGCTGGTTTATCCTTGAATTCCTCAAGGCCTTTCTGGAGTTCAATTAAATGTTCTAGCTTTTTTCTAAAGAATTTTATTTGTTCATCGTTGGGATTAACCAGAATATAACCATGGAAACCGTCAACTATAATATTATCCCCATTCTTTATAGTTGCAGTCGCATTATGGGTACCAACAACAGCAGGAATATTAAGCGAACGGGAAATAATCGCAGCATGAGAAGTCAGTCCTCCATGGTCCGTAACAAATCCCTTAACATTGCATCTGGAAAGAAGAATTGTGTCTGCGGGAGTTAAAGAATCGCTCACAACAATAAGATCGTTCATTATCTTTGATTTCCACCTCCTTTTCTGAAGATTTCTGATAATCCTGTTCTTGATATCTTCAATATCCTGCGCTCTTTCATTCATATACGATTCATGTGACCTTCTCATAAGATCCTGGTATTTAGATATTTCATCATAAACAATATACTCCGGCTGACGCTTTTCCGATCTTATCCTATTAATAATATTTTCAATAAGTATCGGATCATCAAGTATCATAACCTGTGCTTCAAAAATAGCAGCTCGGGTTTCTTCCATTTTTTCTTTTGCGATGGAAAATATTTTATTAAGCTCTTTCTTCGACTTTACAAGAGCCTCATGAAAATTAGTTATTGCTTCTTCTGCATCTGTTATTTCCCCGTCATTTATTTTAATCTTTTCTTTTGTAAACAGGTACACTTTTGAAATTACAATACCGGGAGCAGCAGCAATACCCGCTATCTTATTTTCAGCTTCGTTAAATATTTGCTTGAATGATTTCAAAGTTCGTCAAAACCTCTGTTAAAATAATCTGATATTTCCTCTGAAGCGTCTTTTTCATCCTCTCCATCGAATGTTAAAAGAAGTTCAGAGCCCATTTCCGCAGCAAGTGTCATCACACCGATTATACTTTTACCATTAATATTTAATCCGTCCTTTGATATAAAAAATTCACATTTATATTTTGACGCTAATTTAACAATAGTAGCGGCGGGTCTTGTATGCAAGCCGGCGTTATTTACAATCTTCACTGTTTTCTCGATCATCATTTATTTCTTTTAATTAATGAATCCGTCAGCCATATAAAAAGTTCCCGGTCTTCCAGTTTTTTCAGATATTTTAACTGGGATAATGCTTTGCTGGAATACCTTATTATTTCACTTCTGGCATCGTCCAGTACACCAAGTTTGCAATATAATTCTTTAAATTTTGGTATTTCCTCCTGTTTAATCCCCTTGCGTTTAATAACACTAAGGAATTCCTTCTTATCTTTTCCTTTTGCTTTTTCAACAGCTTTAAGAAATAAATATGTTTTCTTTCCTTCAACAAGATCACCACCTACAAATTTACCAAATTCAGATTCGTTACCGGAAATATCTAATAGATCATCCTGAATCTGAAATGCTATCCCGATATTCTTTCCGAATCCTGCCAACGCTTTTATTTCCTGCTTTGATGCACATGCAATATTGGCTCCAATGATACAGCACATTTCAGCCATAGCGGCAGTTTTCTTTTCTATCATCATTATATATTGATCAATAGATACTTCATTAAGAAGCTCAAAATCCTTATCCATACTCTGTCCCTCACATACTTCCACAAGACCGTGTGTAAATGAGTCCAGCACCTCCTTAAGTTGATCCCCCGAATCTTTCAAAAGATATTCATATGCCACAGAAAGTAGGCTGTCCCCCGCAAGGATAGCTGTGCTGATGTCATATTTCTTATGCAGTGTTGCCCTGCCCCTCCTCTTATCTGCATTATCCATTATATCATCATGAACAAGTGTAAAATTATGAAGCAGCTCAACTGCTATTGCTGCATTATATGCTTTACTAAACTTACCCCCTGCAGCTTTAGCAGAAAACAATACAAGTATAGGTCTTAACCTCTTCCCTCCACTTTCAAGAACATAAGAAGCAGGTTTATATAAAGAATAGGGTTCCCGGTTTTTTAGAGCATCACTCAATCGCTCTTCAACCTTAATCCTTTCCCTTTCATAAAGTGCCAAGAATTTGGATTTATCCCCGGTCAAAATAGTTTTTCCTTAAGAATGATTTTATTTCGCAATTCATTTATTTTGTGTGAACCTGTAAGAAACATAATCTTTCTGATTACTTCAAACCAACTTATTATCAAGTCCCTTATCCCGCCAACACCACTTTTGTCTAATTCCTGCAAGATCACTCTTGCCGATGCAATAATATCGGCACCTAAAGCAAAAGCTTTAGCAGCATCAAAAGAAGTATTAATCCCCCCGGATCCGATAAGGATAAATTTATGCTCCTTCTTAAGTTTACAAACTTCTTTCAGACAGAAGGATGTTGGCAGCCCCCAATCCCAGAAGGGATTATTTGTTGCTTCTTTCGATCTTAAGATTTCAACAGCAGTCCAGCTCGTACCTCCTGCACCTGCAACATCAATCCCTTTAATTCCTGCTTCAAGAAGTCTCTTCGCTGCCTTTTTAGAAATACCGGCACCAACTTCCTTTGCAATTACCGGCACATTAACTTTCTTAACTAGCTTTTCCAGTTTCCTAAGAATACATGAAAAATCAGGTTCCCCTTTGGGCTGAAGAAGTTCCTGGGCAGCGTTTAGGTGTATTACCAATCCGTCTGCCCCTATGAGATCAACCAGATATTGCACAAGGTCAAAATTATTCATCTTCACTATTTGTGAAGCACCAATATTTCCTAATAATGGAATAGAGGGAGCTTCCCTCCGAATAACCTGATACGAACGATGGTAATCCTTATTCTCCAGCGCCTGCCGCTGGCTTCCTACGCCCATTGGAATATTTAATTCGTTAGCTGCCGTAGCAAGCCGGGCATTAATATTTTCCGCCTCTGTAGTCCCTCCTGTCATACATGATATCAGGAAAGGATAATTTATTCTCTTCTTCAGAAACGATGTGGTGAAATCAATCTTATCCTTTTCAACTTCAGTAATTGCATAATGTTCAAAGTCATAACGATCAAAACCATTAGACTTTTCCTTAAAGCTTACTTTGTCTGTTAAACAAAGCTCAATATGTTCTTTTTTCCTTTGGAAGGTTGAGCCGGAATCTTCAGTCATATAAAACTATTTATTTAGTTAATAGGTTCTTATTCACATTATGCTCTATGGTAGTCAGGCCTCCAGTCCTTGATCGCTTTCTTAATATCAGCATTGCTCAGATTTTCAGCAATTGCGCGGTTTGCTAACTCAACAAATTCCAGGTCAGGTGCAAATCTCAAAGCTACTATCTGTTGCATGATTAGCCTTGGATCTAACAGGTTGCCGGTAAGTTTAAAATACCTAAGGTTTTCTTCAGCTCTTATAGCTCTGTCCTGAACCGTAGTTGCAAATTGCCGTGCGTAGTAAAAGAGCATCATAAAGTTTATCGCACCCAGAAATACAATTACTGAGGCTACCCGTTCAATTCCGTATATGTAACTCCTTATCAGGAAAAATATAGATCCGACTAATGCAAGAATACCCAGGAAGAATAGTACAAAATGAAATCCGGGAATATACCTTCTATGATGGGAATAGTTTTGTGCTTTCATATCTGCTCCTTTATTTTATTTATTTAATAGAGTCTGCAAGGGATGAATAAATAGTCCATTTTAATATAATAAAAATTGCTTTAAATCTTAAAATTGAGTTATTTTTTAATTATCATATATGAAACATATTATTACAGGAAATATTTAATGGAAAAACAACAGTTAAGTTTTTGGCAGATCTGGAATATGAGTTTCGGATTTCTTGGTATCCAGTTCGGTTTTGCTCTCCAGAATGCAAATGTCAGCAGGATATTTGAAACATTAGGAGCAAGTATAGATTCGATTCCTATCTTATGGATTGCCGCCCCAATGACCGGACTTATTGTCCAGCCGATTATCGGATATATGAGCGACCGGACATGGGGCAAACTGGGACGTAGAAGACCATATTTCTTATCAGGAGCAATTTTAGCTTCTCTGGCATTGCTCGTTATGCCAAACTCACCTGTATTATGGGTCGCGGCAGGAATGCTCTGGATTCTTGATGCTTCAATAAATATATCCATGGAACCTTTCAGAGCTTTAGTTGCTGACCTCTTTCCCTCTGAACAAAGAACTACCGGATTTGCAGTACAGAGTTTCTTTATTGGAACGGGAGCAATTATCGCCTCCGCTCTTCCTTATATTTTTACGAACTGGATGGGCATAAGCAATACTGCTCCCGCGGGACAAATTCCTCCCTCTGTCAGGTATGCTTTTTATGTAGGAGCTTTAGCTTTTATAGGAGCTGTCGGTTGGACAGTTTTCAGAACAAAAGAATATCCCCCCGAAAATTTAGCTGAATTCGAAGCGTTTAAAAAAGAAAATAAGGGGATGTTCCATGGAATGGGTGAAATATTCAGGTCCTTTGCCGAAATGCCAAAGACTATGGTTCAGCTTGCATTTGTCCAATTCTTTTCATGGTTTGCTTTATTTGCTATGTGGATATATACAACTGCCGCAGTCACCCACCATATTTATGGAGCCACCGATACATCATCTGCTCTCTATAACCAAGGCGCAGATTGGGTGGGGGTTCTGTTTTCAATATACAATGGATTCGCCGCTTTAATGGCCTTCCTGATAATATGGATTGCAAAAAAAACAAGCCGGAAAACAGTTCATATGATTAGCCTTGTAATCGGCGGCTTAAGCCTTGCATCTTTTTATGTAATCAAAAATCCGGATATGCTGTTGATTTCAGAATTAGGAATAGGACTTGCATGGGCATCAATATTATCTATGCCTTATGCAATATTAGCTGGTTCCCTCCCCCCTCAAAAGATGGGTGTCTATATGGGAATATTTAACTTCTTTATAGTAATACCTCAGATAACTGCCGCTGCAATATTAGGCTGGTTCGTAAAGCACCTTTTCGGAGGTGAGGCTATATTCGCATTACTTCTTGGTGGATGCTCATTTATTATAGCAGGATTGCTTGTAATGTTTGTTCAGGATGTTGATGAAGTTAAAACCACCACTAATTAACCCTTAAATTATTATAAGAAAAACGCCTCGTTTTTATTTATGGACGGCTTTCTCTTTATTCCTAACTAACCGATAATAATTTCCTTCGCTACTGTGCTCGTCCAGAACTTTTTATATTTATTCATTGGCTCCCCCTTAACAGCAAGAAAAACAATTGCATCCATGTATTTCGAAAATACATCTATGTCATTCTGACCTAATTTAATTTTAATAGAATATTTTGATTCCCCTTTCCTTCTGATATTATTTGCTTGTGCAGGATCAATAAAGTTCGAGAAATTAACTAATTGGAATAATTTGTCTTTTGTATCATGATGTTTATATAAATAAATAATTTGGAATAGGGTCAAAGGAGCTCTTATTATCCCGAACATATCAAATGTTATATGAATAATATAATCTTCAATAAAATATTTAGACACTAATAACTTTTGCCCCGGTGGAGTAATAAAATTCTTAGTACTAAGAAATCACGCATTCGATAAATAAATATATCTTTTCCACCTAAGTACCCTGCATTTGTTAATAGTGAAACAGTATATCTTAAATTATAATCCGCTATCCAAT
>OCZT010002697.1_pt1 | contig 18278 bp, 22 predicted proteins | sample 1539031 | NCBI WGS metagenome assembly OCZT01 (sample SAMEA3539308, study PRJEB22396) | soil metagenome | biome: tundra; feature: field; material: soil | place: USA | collected 2010-05 | depth 0.15 m | reverse complement strand
TGCCGTGCCCGCCGAAGGATTGGAGGCGGGCGACGTGGGGACGGTCGTGCATATTCATAAAGATGGTGCGGCATACGAGGTGGAATTCGTCACGCTTGCCGGCAGAACCGTGGCGGTGGCAACCGTTGAGACGTCCGCTTTGCGTTCCGTCGGCAAGCGGGACATCAGCCATGTACGGGAATTGCAGGCGGCCTGACCAGCCAAATTTTTTTACGGGGCCTGCCACGTGAGGCCGAAGGCCTTTTACGTGGCCTGCCGCGTGGCGTAGCTTTACGTGGGGATCAGAACACGAATGTCAACGGAAGCCGATACCTGCTAGGAATACGTCGTGCCGTCAGATTAAAAAAAACCCCACTTAACATCAAAATTGATGTTGCTCATTTATGGAGTTTGAAGTAGAATTCTACAAAACTGTGAATGGCCATTCGCCGGTGCGGGAGTTTCTTTTGGAACTCAAGGCCAGTGACCCCGATGACTTCGCAGCCGTGGCGGCAGGGCTGGAGAAATTGCGTTATCGTCAGTGTCACCGCGAGCCGCTGACCAAAGCGCTCAACGATGGGCTGTTTGAACTCCGCCATGTGGGCAAGTTGAACACGCGCGTGCTGTGGTTCTTTATGAAAGGCCGGCGCATCATCGCCGTCCACGGCATCCGCAACAAAGGCCAGGCCATCCCGGCCCGCGACCTCGACACCGCGCGGGAACGGATGAGTGACTGGAAGGAAAGAAATGAGCTATGAGCAAGACGAACTTTGATCTTTTTCTGGAAGAGCAACTCCGCGACCCGGATTTCGCGGAGCGGTTCAAACGTGCGGGTGAAGCGTGGGACGTGGCGTTGCAGATTTCGGCGTTGCGTGAGAAGGCCGGCCTTTCCCAAAAAGACCTCGCCCGCAAACTCAAGACTTCACAGCAGCAGATCAGCCGCCTCGAATCCCCGTCTTACGAAGGCCATTCGTTGAGCATGTTGCGCCGCGTTGCGAACGTTCTCGGGGCAACCGTTCGCGTCACCCTCGCGCCCAAGAGCGAAACCGAACCCATGATCCTGTCGGAATCCAAAATCCCCTACCGCACCCGGGGCAAAAAGGCTGAACGCTAAAGGCTAAATGCTAAAGTTATGAGTGAAAATCCGCAGGATTTGAAACCAAGAACAAAGGAATTTGCGCTTCGGGTCATCTGCATGTACTCCAAGCTGCCCAAGAACGACACGGTCGCACAAGTGCTCGGCAAGCAGGTTCTTCGTTCTGGCACGTCCGTGGGCGCAAACTATCGCGAAGCATCGCGCGCCCGATCCAAGGCCGAGTTCATCTCCAAGATTGGCGACTGCCTCAAGGAAATCGAGGAAACCGAGTATTGGCTCGAACTCCTCGTGGACAGCGGAAGCGTTTCCGCAGCCAAGATGGCCGATCTGCTCGACGAAACCCGCCAACTCATCGCCATATTCACGACAATCGATAAAAATGCCAAAGGTTAACTGCTAAAGTTGTTTTTGGAGTTTCCGTTTTGTTTTAGCCTTTAGCCTTTAGAATTTAGCCTTTCTTGTCGCCCCGCCGGTGAAAATATGTCAAAATGCGGGACTGACCCCTTGGTGACCCCTTGGTGGCCGGTGTTCAAAGTTGAGCGTTGAGTGTTGAATGTTTTCCACCGCGTGAGACGGCCTGTCCACCATCTTGTCCCGGCGTAGCAGTGCGAAGACGGAAGCCAGGCGACGGTGGAAGTCTTTTACGCGCCCGCCGCGTGAGGCTGAAGGCCTTTTACGCGGCCTTTCTTCCAACGTGCCGCGACGTGGAATTCTGAATCCACACGCAAAGAGCGTGAAGCCGAAAGCGGACTTGTCGCACTGGGGAGAAATGTGTCAAGGTTAGGAACCGACCCCTTCGGCAAAAATGCAGGTTGACAAGGGTGGGAAATCCCACCATGGTAGAGCCATGCCAACATCGTCACTTGAACGCCCCAGACAGAAACACCGCCTCACGATTGTGGAGGATTACGACGTCGCCGCCGATGCGAAAAAGCGAATCAGCCTGCGCCGGGCCCGGACGAAATATTTTCACGTCAAAGCACTGTCGAACGGCTGCTATTTGCTGGAGCCGCGCGTGCTGGTATCGCCCCGGGCCATTTCCGCCCGTTCCCTGAAAATGCTGGACCGGTCGGTGGCCAATTTGAAGAAGGGGCTGGCTTCGGCGCCCATTGACCTGTCTGCATTCATCGAGGCTTGAGGGGATTCAATGGCCTTCAACATCCGCATGGGATTGCCGGAGATGGCAGCGCTGTGGAACGATCTCTCGACCCGCAAGCAGCAGAGGAGACTGGACAAGGACGAAGAAAAGTTTTTCAAGAAGCTGGTCAAAGCGCTCGGTTACCTCGGTCAGAATCCCCGGCACAACAGCCTGGCCTCACACGAAATTGACGATCTGACCCGCAAATATGGATTGAAAATTTTCCAGTCGTATCTCGAAAATAACACGCCGTCAGCGGGGCGGATGTTTTGGGCCTACGGGCCGGACCAGGGGGACATCACGGTGCTGGCCATCGAGCCGCACCCGGCGGACCAAAAACGCGGAGCTTACCAGCGGATCAAGTTGTCATCCTTACCGTCGGCAAAGGCAAAGCCGGAGGAAAAGCGAGCGGGCGATAAAAAATAAATCTGGCCCGCAATTTACCTGAGCACCTTTTACATTTCAGCCTTTGCTGTTTTAGCCCTTCCTGCCCACCATAGTCCCGCAGCACGGGACGACGGCGGGAGCCTTTCTTGCCGCGCCGTAACCAAGTGAAGGCGGGAGCCTTCAGAATTTCTTGCCGCGCCGAAATCCGATGAAGGCGGGAGCCTTTGATTTTTAGCCTTTGTTTCGCCTCCTTCGCGGCTTACGCTGCCTGCCACGTGCTCGCGATTTATCGGAGTTTACGCAGCTTATGGGAAACAGCTGATTCTGGGGCGCACTGCCCAATAAAAAATGAAACGAATCCGATTTTCCAAACACGCCCTGGGTTATGCCGCTTCACGCGGTTTCACCGTGGCGGAAGTGGAAGAAGCCATCCGCACTTGCGCGTGGGGCGCAGCCGAGCTTGGGCGATTGGATTGCCGGAAAGATTTCCCTTTCGGCCAGGATTGGAACGGGAAAGTTTATGCGACCAAACAGGTTCGCCCGGTGTTTGTCGATGAGCCGGGAGAAATAGTTGTGATAACGGTCTATACGTATTACTTTTAAACCATGAAAATCAGCTACGACGCCGCAGTGGATGCATTGAGCATCACATTCCGCGAAACCACGGTCACGACTAAACATCTGGCCGAGGGCATCGCGGCTGATTACGACAGCGAAGGGCGGCTGGCCGGGCTGGAAATCCTTGACGCGCAAAAACGGTTTGGCGGGCGGGAAACGCTGCGGCGGGTGGAGTTGGAAGGACTTGAATCCGCCACCGCCCCGCTCGTGCTGCGGGAAAAGCCCCCCAAGGAATACGGCGCTTAAATCCTCGCCGCGTGAGGCAACGCCTTTTACGCAGCCTGCCGCGTGAGGCTGAAGGCCTTTTACGCGGCCTTTCTTCCAACGTGCCGCGTCGTTGCAGGAATTCTCGGATTCGATTCGTGCGTACATGAGCGCAGGCAATGCGCACGCACCCGATCTCTCGCGAGCACGCGCGGAGTGGTGTTGCCGATTGGAAAACGTGGTGGCCAGGTCGCACTTGCATTTTGAGCGGAAAGCGAAGATAGTTTTCACATGAGCAGCCGGGAAATGGTCATTGACCTCGTCACCAAACTGCCGGAGGACACGTCCCTGGCGGAAATTGCGCGCGAGATCGAACTGCTGGCGGGCATCCAGCGGGCGCGGGAACAGGCACGCCGGGGTGAAGGCGTTCCCGCCGAGGAGGCGCGCAAATTGGTGGCGGCATGGACTTCAAGGTAAAGGCTAAACGCTAAAGGCTGAAGGCTGAAGGCGCTGCAACCAACATTCAACATTCAACATTCAACGCTCAACACTCAACTCCGATAAATCGCGAACCGGCGACGGTGTACGTGCTTCGTTTCTGGCACGCGGCCAGAGGAGAGCCGGAAATCAAAAAATAAGCCGTACGTCCGGCACGCGCCGAGGGGTCCAATTGTTGAATGTAGAAATGTGACCCCAATTTCCACGTGAGGCTGAAGGCCTTTTACGCAGCCTGCCGCGTGAGGCTGAAGGCCTTTTACGCGGCCTTTCTTCCAATGTGCCGCGACGTGGAATTCTGAATCCATCGCATCAATAAAACATTTGCGAAAGCTCTCCCACGACTTACGATACTCGCCGCGTGAGGCAACGCCTTTTACGCGGCATGGGTAGGAAAACAGCCGAATCTGGGGCGCACCGCCCGCTGAAAAATGAAATTACCAAATCCAGACAAGCTGGTAATTGAGCGCGGCAAGATCGCGGATTATCTGCTCAACCCGGCGCATCCCGACAACGGCGGCAAGGCGGAGTTTTTCGGGAAGCTGGGTTTCCGGCGCAAGGAATGGGAAATTCTGGCGGCGGCTTTTCGGGTCTTGGCGCAGACAGCGGAGGTGACCAGCCATGCGGAGTCGCTACATGGAAGAAAATATGTTATCGTTGGGCAGATTGAATCGCCGGTTGGAAAACCGGTGACGGTGAAAATGATTTGGATTGTGGACAAAGGATTGGATGTGGCTAGATTGGTCACGGCTTATCCGCGTAAAGAATGAGAGGCGTTATGATCAAAGAACATGACCGGGTGGTGTTGACCGTTGCCGTGCCCGCCGAAGGATTGGAGGCGGGCGACGTGGGGACGGTCGTGCATATTTATCGTGACGGCCTTGCTTACGAAATCGAGTTCACAACGTTGGAAGGGGACACCGCAGCGGTGGTGACGGTGGAAGCCCGGCAAGTCCGCCCGGTTCACAAGCGGGAGATCACCCACGCGCGGGAATTGCAAGCGGCCTGACCGGCAAATCAAGAGCAGTCGGGAGGATGAAAAACTGGAAGCGCCTTTTACGCAGCCTGCCGCGTGAGGCTGAAGGCCTTTTACGCGGCCTTTCTTCCAATGTGCCGCGACGTGGAATTCTGAATCCACCGCATCAATAAAACATTTGCGAAACCCACACCGTGGCTTACGATGCTTTCCGCTTTTGAAAACTACACGACAAAAACTTAAAGAAGCTTGCGGATGCAGCGTTCCGGCTTCCTGAGTTCATGCGCCCAAATACGCACAACCCGCCAGCCGAGTTTTTGGAGAGTTTTTTTCACCGTTCGATCTCGCTGCCTGTTTCGGAGGATTTTTGCATCCCAATATTTTAGATTAGAAAGCGGACGTCGATAGCAACGAGGACACCCGTGCCAGAAACAACCGTCCACAAACACAACGACCCGCTTCTGACGAAAAACGAAGTCGGGCTTACCGAAAAGTTTTTGGTTTCGTTGCCAGCCTGTGATTTTGTTCGCTCGCAACAACTGGACAAGCCGAAGTTCAGTTGCCGCGTTTCCACGGCTGCGGATTAGGGACATGATTCGCGAACGCTCGCGACGACTGAAAACGTCCATTACACCTTTGGAGCTTGGATTGGGCCGGAGTCGGGGCTTGGTTGCATCCTCGCGAGTTCAGTTTCCAATAGAGCCATGATTTGGGGTTGGCTCAATGAGTCTAAAATGCAAACGCCACCGTGCATGTTCAGGAACTTTGCGAGCCGACGGATGCGGACTCGGTTCTCGTCTCCACCGGTGAGCAGGAGTTCCTTATGGCGGTTCAGGAATTCCAAAAAACCCATCAAGACCGCTGGCGCGCGACCGATTCCACGCTCTAGTATTTGTTGCGTGATGTCGAGGGTGGACAACAAAACTGCCGCCAACTCGTACGGATTATCCCTCGCCGGGTCGTGAGAAACCTTGGCAGTCCACCATAAACGCGCAACTCCGTTGCGCAGTAGTGCGCGACTTTGCGCCTGCGTGACGAAATATCGCGATTCAATAAAGCGAGTCGCTTTGCCTTCGTCCTTCATGTGCCGCTCGACCGGCCAGCGCTTTCTCATATACGCCCATCCCTCCACATGGGTTAGCTTGGTCCACAGCCGAGGATCGCGAGCTTGCAGGGGAGTGAGATGAGGCAAAGCCTTGTGAACCCGAATGGCATTTTCTATGTCTTTCAAATCACCGTTCGTCGGCTCTAAAAGTTCAAGTGGCGCTTTTAGTTCGAGTGAGGTTTCCATGTCTCGCTGACTTTTAACGCCGAGGTCAGAAACCCAGGAATCATCATAGCCGTAATTCCGAAGATTGGCCCGAACGCAACCGCGAAGGCTGTTAACGAACGCTCCTTTGAAGATGGTTAGTGTTGGCATGGTCTCGTTATGATGCAGCTTCAGCTAGCTGCCGCGACGCGGTGAGCGCCCGTCTAAGCGGTAGCTCTAAAAGTTTCTGCGCTAAAACAAGATTGTCGGACTCGGATTCCAATTCGAGTGCCGAAATCCTACTCCGGAGAGCACGCATCCAGCGCAAACTATCTTCTTCTGCTCCAGCGTCTTCTGATTTCAAAAAATGGAGCGCCTCGACCAAGACTGGCAGCACGATGGTGGACGTTAGTGCGGATGACACCCCCTCTTGCCCTTTAAGCAATTTGTAATCTTTGAAATCGGCCTTGGACAAGATGATGAGGATTTTGTCGCTGTTAAAATCAACTCGCATTGGGAGTTCGCCGTCTTCTTTTGATTCTTCAATTTGCATGATTGACCCGATTCGGCTGAGCGAGTCAAAACTGCTTTCGATGTGAAATATGTATCCTTCCCCAACGGCAAGAATGTCGCCTTCACTAATGTCAAACTGCGACTTGCCATAGTCGGAATGCGCTGCATCAACTGAATATCCGGATGCCTTCCGCGTTGCCCTCACAAACACGTTTACTTCGACCGAGTCGTTTAGATTCTCAGCCGGAATGGCCACTCGATTCGAAGATTCGGGAAATTCGTACGCGCGACGGAAAAGCGTGTTGCTGCACTCGATGTGAAGAACATTCTTAGCCGCTCCTTCTGACACCAGACGGTTGATAGTCGAACTGCTGCACTTGGTGGACACGTCTATGTAAACATTTTCTTTATCCGAAGACATCTCCACTGCCGCTTGAAATGCCGCTCCGGGAACATCGTCTCGATTGCCTACGACTGGGTGAGGATATGATCGTTGACTAAGCTTCATGTGCTGAAACCTCCATCGCTACGCGCAGTGGCTCTAGGAGAACGACCTCCAGTTTCAACGGCTCGTTTGCCGTGAACTTGAGCGGCCCTAAAACGCCAGTCTTGGGAATGGCTATATCTCCACCGCCTGCAAATCGGGCAGACTTAATTTCGGCGGGAGCTTTCTGGTCATCTCCAACAGTTGAAATTACAAGCATGCAATCGGTTTTTGGCTGTTGTTCGGGAACGACAGTAACTGCATAAACGCCAGTCGCTGAATCTTTCGCGTATGTGCGATAGCGAATAGGTATAAGCGGCTTTGATTTGACGTCTTCGACGTTTGGTTCGTCAGGGCCTGGACGGGGCTTCTTTGGTTTGTCTGGTTTGACGCCGGGTTCGTCAGGCTCAATATGTGGAAATTCGTCATCAATATTTCCAGGCATTTCCCCTGGTGTTCGCGTGGGTTCTTGTTTCTGATCCATTTTGCGGCCCAGAATTTTTTCCGGCAACGGACTGCGGTCGGGCGTTTCTTCGCGGTGTTCCTCGCTAAGCTGTCCATCGAAGCTTTCTTCCGGCGTTTCATCGTCATCGGGCAGAAAGCGATTGAGACCCGGAATGCTGATTATCTTTGAATCATCTGCTGGCGTGAGCTTTCGAATGCAGTCTCGGATGAAGTTGACATATTCGGACTCAATCTTGCGGTTCACTCCTTTCTCAGGGTGGTCGGCGTCCCAAACGTCGTGACGCGGTGGCTCCATCTCTCGAAGCACTTTGTTGCCATCGTCACTGCGACAGATAAATACACCACAGAAGGGAATAACAGACCGGAATCGTTTCTCAAAAATCTTCATTCCAGTCTTACGAACCATAGCTATACTTTTTGGCAATTCACCATCACCCGCCAGCAGATAAAGGCTCACCTCTTTAAGCCAAGGCAGCGTGACGGGAAACTTATGAGTGGGATTTGTAAATGCTTGGAAGAAGAGGTTTGCGGTGAAGCCTTCTTGACCGCTGAATGTCTCAAGCAACGTTTGGAGATTGGCTTTCGTGACAGTGATGTCACCGACCTTTACTTCCAAGTCGTCGAAATGGATTGCCGGCCAAAAATTATCCAGAACCGAATACAGCAAATCGTTCTGCCAATTATCCATCGCAGGAAACCCGAGCACTATTACATCCGTTCCGTGCTGCAACCGGCGAAACTTTGCGGGAATCTGCGACATTGACCGCACCGAAGCTCCGTTTTGTCCGCCAAGGAAACCTGTCGGCTGTGAAACGCCACCTTGCGGATGATTGTGTGAGACGAGTGTTGCAACACCTTGGAAGACGTGCTCCTCATCGGTGTTGAAAGTGGAATAGAGAACAGTCCGCAAAAGACTTGCAGCAAATGGCGCATTTTTGCCGATGCCAAATGACCCGCCCTCACCGCCCCGGTTAGATGACGAACCGGCGCAACGAATCAGATTATACCAATTTTTGGATCTTTCAGTGTCGCTGCCTAGCACACCGGTCGTATTATAGTCTCCGACGCGTAAGGCGGTGATTTTGTCTTGCTTGGAAATCATCTCAGCGCGTCGGAAAAAGTCCTTCGCTTTTTTATCGTGCGACCAATATTCGGCGCAACGAGCGAGAGTAGCTTTCAAAGCGTCCATGTCCGGTATCTCACTGCGGTTAAACTCCAAGACCTCGAACTTAACCAGCACGGGATCGTTCGGGTCGTGGCGTCTGTCCAAGCTGTTTTGAATCATTTCGCGAGCGAGATACCTGTCGAAATTCCCCTTGAAAGTTTCAACGCCGGCGTCGTGAAGGCCGCTGTCGCGACCTCCTTCGTTCTTGGCGAATATCCAATTCAAGTCTGGCATAAAAAAGTGTTAAGCCACCTTTGCCCGTTGCAAGATTTCAAGCTCGGCGACCACCTTGTGAGCGATGCGGACTACGAGCGGCACAGTGACGGAATTTCCAATCTGTTTGTAGATTTGGGTTTTTGAAAGTGTCTCTGGAATTTTGAACCATCTGTCATCGTATCCTTGAAGTCGCGCGCACTCTCGTGGCGTGAGTTTACGAATTCCCCAACGGTCTCTGACGACAGGCTGGTTGTGGCCGCCTTCTCCCATGTTCGCCATGAGAGTGAAACACAGGCCTGACTTGTTCTCGCGTACGTAGCTCCTGCGAAGTTGGTAAATAGCATGGCGCTCGCCGCTTTCAATCGCTTCCTCAAAGAATGGATGGTATTGCGACCCCGGTTTGAAATAGAAGTTCTCTGGCGCTTTCCGATCCAAGTCCAAAAATTCTCTCACCTTCCGCACTGAACCATTAGGCAACGGCTCAGGGAATTGAAAATTGTTCGAGGCAAAATGGTCGCAGTTCAACGCCACCATAAAAATACGGTCTCTGTTTTGAGGAATCTCACTGTACTGTGCCGTGTTCATGATTTTGGTGTTGGCGTCGGCAAACCAGTACCCAGCTTTCTGTATTTCGGTTTGAACGCGCTTAAACGTTCGTCCTTTGTCATGCGCCTTAAAGTTCCTCACGTTTTCGAGAAGCAGAATTTTTGGCTTCTGATGGCCAAACTCTTTTATGATTCGGATTATGTGGAGAAACAGTAGCCCGCGCTCATCTTTGAAACCCCGCTTCTCGCCCGCGATTGAGAACGGCTGGCAGGGAAAACCAGCCGTCAGCACGTCCACAGAATCAAGCGAGTCAGCCGCCACTGACAAGTCTTCGATTGGTTTGTTGAGGTAGCGCGTGTGGGGAAAATTCAGCCGGAATGTTTCTGCGGCGAATTTGTCCTTTTCGTTCGCCCACGCAATTGTTGCACCAACTTCTTGAAACGCCCGGCAGAAGCCGCCAATCGCTGCAAAGAGACAACCAACTTTGAGTGACTTTCCGTTCTTCTCGTGATTGTTCATGGCCTTCGTTACGCTGGCGGCGTTGGCGTCGGCGCGGGAGTTTTCTTCTCCTGCTGCGGAGCGCGTTCGACGTGGCTCGCGCTTTTCCGATATGGCTGTTGGCTGACTGATGTGGAAAGAGTGGCGGTTCGCTGCGGGGATGCCAAGCGGGAAAATGCAGGGGATTTTGGGTAGGGCGGGCAGTCCTCTGCCCGCCACCGAACGTGGTAAGACGCTTCAATTCCCTTCCGGCTACGATGCCGACGCCGTTCCCTAGGCCGCGTAAAAGGCGTATTGCCTCACGCGGCAGGCTGAGCGAAACGCCCGTTGGCTGTCCAACTACCTCACAAAAAAGACGGGTGAAAATGTGGCAGTTCAAGCATTGGTCGTTCTGCCGGGCTGGTTTGTGGAGCAGGGGAAAGGCAATTTCAATGTGAAAGCGATGAACGCCGCCTATCTCGCCGGATTTTTTCGCCGGGAGGATGAAAAAATGGAAGCGGCCAAAGTGAGGCGAATCATCGCCGCCCCCCTGTCCACCATAGCCGGGCGACGGTGGATGGACGAAAAGTGCCGCGACGTGGAATTCTGAATCCACCGTTCAAAGAGCGTGAAGCCGAAAGCGGACTTGTCGTACCGCAGCTTCCCAAGCCGGAAATGTCATTTTTCTAGGACTTTCCAGGCGTAGGTCACCGCAGGTCGTCATGATTTTCGCCCGATTCTGCGGCCCTCACGAGTTTCGCAAAAGTGCCGTCGCAGGACTGCAAATCGCTAAAGGTGCCGTCCTCAACCACCTTGCCGTCTGCAAAACAGAGTATGCGATCAACATCACGCAGGGTGCTGAGGCGGTGAGCTATCATCAGCACCGTGGACGTGCCTCGCAAGGCCATGATAGAGCGCAGGACGGCGGCTTCGCTGGCGTTGTCGAGGGCAGAGGTGGCCTCGTCGAAAATCATAATAGGCTTGGGATTGTAAAGGGCGCGGGCTACCGCGAGCCGCTGCCTTTGCCCGCCGGCGAGGTTGCTGCCACCTTCGCTGATGGGATGGTTGAGGCCAGCCTTGAAGGTTTCGAGGTCGGACGCAAGCGCGGCTTTTTCCAAGGCGGCCTGAATGTCGGGAAGGCTGCCATTGGTGGAGCCATAGGTGACGTTTTCCTGAATGGTTCCTGAGCGAATGAATGGATGCTGGGCGACGACACCAATCATCCTGCTGAGTTGGGCACGGTCGAGCGTGTCCACAGGATGTCCGTAGAGGTGCAGTTCGCCACCGATAGGATGAATGAGCCTCAGCAGCGCGCGGAGGAGCGTGCTCTTGCCGCAGCCGGTCTTGCCAACGATGCCCACCACCTGTCCGTGCGGGATGACAAGGTCGAGGCCGTCGAGGATCACGCTGGCGCCATTAGTGCCGCCGTAGCCGACTCTCAGGTTTCTTGCGGCAATGGCCGGCGATGCTGAAGCTGGGGCGGGTTCCTGTGCAGACGGTGCGGCGGTGAAGGAGATATCCACCGGCAGGTCGAGCAGTTCGCGGAAGTCGGAGACGGCAATCGCGCTTTCTGAGGCTTCGTCTATAATGCGGTGAATCTCGCGCACCGGACCCAGCACACTGGCAAAGAGCATGCTGGAGGTCACGATTTCACCTACGGCCATTTCTCCCCGCGCCACCAGCCAGATGGACACGCCGGTCACGGCGACGAAGAACACGCTCTCAATCATCACCTTGAGGAAATCGAACCAGCCCATCGCGGTATGGTGTTTCATTTCGACTTCGCGCAGGGCCTCGGCCTTGTGGCCGATTGCGCGCTCCTCCTGTGCATGGGTGTCGGCGCAGCGGATGGTTTCAATGCCGGCGAGTTGTTCCGCGATGATGCCCTCCATTTGCTCCTTGCTGCGCAGGAGGGACACGCGGATGCCTTGCTGCGAGCGAGCCTGCCAATACACGGCGAAGAAAAGAAATGGCAGCGAGAGTAGGATGATGCTGCCAATCCAGCCATTGCGGGTCAGGGACATAATCACGGCGAACGCAGCCGTTAGGACGGCAGGGATCATGTCCATGAAGGTGAGCTTTATCAGCCGCACATACCCGTCTACACAGCGCCGGATGCGCCCTTGCAGCGCGCCCGATTGAAACTCTCGCAGCTTGCACAAATCAAGCCTCAACAGGTGACCCACCAGCCGGGCGGTTGCATCGCGTTCCGCCGTGGTCGTGATACGGTGCACGATGTATTTACGCATGAGGTTCGCCAGCTCGCGTCCGGCGAAGCAGCCGAGCAACGCAAGGAGTGCGGCTTTGGCCATATCAAGATGGATGCCTTGCGCAGAGCTCAGGTTTTTTCCGGTATCAGATGCCAGATTTCCGAGGATGACGGGAATCAGCGAATTCAGCAACGCCGCCAGCGCGATGGCTGCAATAGCTCCGATCAAACCCCAGCGCGAGACTTTGCCAAGGTGTTGCCAGATGAATTTAACCCCGGCGCGAATTTGTTTGGACAGGCACATGATTCAGTAGCGGTAAAGGAGTGTAAGGACGACGTCGTAATAGACGAGCATCAGCCCACTGACGGGCAGGCCGAATTTCAAGTATCCGCCGAACGTGACAGCGTGCTCCGGCGAGCGCCGGGTTTGCTGCATGAGCAGGATGCCCGCGCTGGCGGCGGTGACGAGGGATGAACTGCCAGCGCAGATGCCCGCGCCCAGCGCCCACGCGGCGCGGTGCGTGGAGTCGAGCGCATGCACCGAGGGCGCGGCGGCGGAAGCCCAACTGGCGGCCTCAGTCAGCAGCGTTCCCACGTAGCTGAGCAACGAGATGGCCCAGATGGGAGACTGCAAGTCTTGCAGCCATTTTTGCAGCATCGCGATGATGCCGACCTCCGGACTGCTGAGCACTGCGGCAAGCACGAACACCGCCGCGAGCGTAGCGAGCGTTTCAAAACCGAGCGCGTTGAATGGGTTGTGACCGCGTTCCGCTTTCGGCCCAAAGAGCCGCTGTCCGAGGCAAAGCCACAGCATGCCGATTGCGGCGAAACGCAGGTCCGTGTGGGGAATGAGGACGGGCGGCCCGATGGTGAGCAACAGCCCGGCCAGCGCAGAGAGCGCGAGCGTCCAGTTGATGGAGAGGTTGCGGCGGGCGCGGTCGAAACGGAAAAGTAGACCCTCCAGTTCGGGTCCCGTGAGGCTTACCTTGGGCAGTCGCGTGCCTACGATTGCGACGAGGATGAGCACCATGCCGAGATTGATGCCCGTGATGTGTAAAAAATCCGCGTGTTGCAGCTCCCACACTTTCGCCTCAATAACGTTCGGCGTGTCGCCCCAGCGGGTGCTGAAGCCGCCCAGATTGCTGGCCACGAGGCCGGCGCAGAGCACGGGCAGCGAGGGAATTTCGAACTGGCTGCAGACCGTGATGATGAGCGGAGCCATGACGAGGATGGCCGTGGTGTTGTGCAGCGCACCCGCCAGCGCCCATGTGAAAAACAAGCAGAAGAACGCCGCACCCCACGCCACCGGCACGCGCAGCTTTTCGGCGGAACGGCCGATGGCATTGCCCGTGAGCAGCCCGGCGGCGGCCAGCAGGTTCGAGTCGCGCAACTGGTGCGCGGCAATCGCAACGGCAGTGAAGGTCACCGCGATGGTGCCGAATTCCTCAAAACCATGACGCAGCGCCGCGAGTGCCGCGTCCGGGCCGATGATCGCCAGCCCTGTCAGCGCCAAAAGCGGCATTCCGAGTTCCGGCCCGAACTTTTGCCGGGCCATGGCGACAAACACGATGAAAACGAGGGCGAGCAGGATGGTAGCGATCATGGCGGTGTGATGGTTCAGGTGATGATTTCGATTTGGTAGCCGTCTTCTATGGTGACGAATTCCTCGTCATGCGGCGGGTGGGGCATCTCCACGACACGTAGCAGCGGTTTGACGGCGGCGTCTGCAAGGTCCGCGAGCAGGTCGGCGATGACGCTGCGCGTCAGCACGCGCCCGCCGTCTTGGATAATACCTTCAAAGGTGATGGACTGCACATCGGCGAGTTCCACCTTGATGATCCGCGAGCGCGTGGGCAGCGCGACGACGTCCCAGTCCTCAAGCTCGTGCGGGACGTGGTGGTCTGGCAGGACATAGAGTTTGCCAGACGTGATGTGCTCAAGCAGGTAGAAGTCGTCCGGCGGAATCGGGAGAATGGCCGCGTGCTGAGCGCCTTGTTCGGACGCCGGTGAACCGTTGCCGTTCAACCCGTGGAGGACGCGCTCCTTGTCACGCTGGTAAAACTCGATAGCCTTATTGTCCACCATCATGTGCAGGACATGCTTCGGCGAAGTGTCCTTCCCCTCGGCTTCGAGTTCAGCGACGGCAGGCGCGAAATATTTGAGATCGCCTGGTTCCCGCTTGGTGAGGTGCTGCGTCAGCTTGTCGAGGTCGTCAAAATCGCCAGCCCGGTCGAGCAACCGCCCAAGCACGCCGACAACTTGCTCCGGATATTGGGAGGCCCGCCGGAAGTGGGGCGGGCCATGCGGCCCGTGATGGTGCGGTGGATGATGATGATTAGGCATGGCGTTGGGTGTGGTTAAGAGTCCCCTCCATCTACCGGGCGCGCATCGGCGCGGTGAGCGTCGAAGCGGGCGCGGAGGTCTTGGTTCAGGTCGGCGGCCGTCATTGTCCAGAATACATACATTAAAGTTATAGATGTGTCAAGATATTTATAACGACTTAAAAACTAATATCTTTTATTATTGTGTAACTCATTTAGCCACAGTAGTATATGATTAGTATGTTGACCAATCTATAAAAACTTTGAACATCCACTGTGAATAATAATCGAACTATTGTGATGGACTATTCGGTTTGATTTATGCTTTTATAACGATTGAACAGACGAATTTAAAACTTTGAAATAATGAATCATCCAGTATCAAAAACTCAGGCACAGGTGCTGATAGACCAAATCAAGGACCTAATAAACGCGGTGGATCGGGAGATCAAGGATAAGCACCGAACGGTTGCGGAAGCGTCATTTTCTGAACCGCCAGATTTCTCGACTGACGACGTAATGACTCTAAGAGTAATCTATGCACTGCGAGGCGAGGTGACCCTGAGGCAGGTCGTGAATCGTCTTGAGGAGATTAAGAATGAGCCCGTGCATTCGAGCAATGTGTCAGCGATAATGACGCGGTTGTGGAAGCGCAAACTTTTGCTGAGAGAACCCAATAAAAACGACAAGCGTCAACCCCTCAACACCCTCAGTCCCCAAGGAGAAGAATTGGCGCGGCGGTTCGATTTCGTGGAAAATAAAATACTCAATGGTGTCGTAGATTCCATTCAGCTAGACGAAGCCTCGGCAGTCGACCTTATCAAACGCGTCCAGACGGCTTACACCCTGATGACGCAGCCGAAGCCCACCATCGCCGGAATTTACGATTACATCCTTGGCGGAATATCGAACACTGTTGCTGACAGAAAATGGGCTGATGAAAAAGTCCCGACCCATCTACGTGACGCGGCCAAAGCAAATCGGGCGTTTTTGCAGCGCGCCGTGCATTACCTTGCAAAGAAGGGGGGCATTACACAATTCCTCGACATCGGCAGCGGCTTTCCCACTAACCGCAATACCCACGAAGTGGCGGTCGAGATTAACCCTCTGGCCAACGTCACCTACGTTGACAACGATCCAGATGTGGTTAGCACATGCAGGAACTTATTGCGCGAAACGGAGAACGTTCGCGTCGCGCTTAAAGATTTAAGATTCATTAATTCGTGGCTCTCATCGGACCGGTTTGAGAATATCGATCTTACCAAGCCGGTTGGGATTCTCATGGTTGCCCTGCTTCATTTTTTGCCAGACGATTCCGAAGTTCGCAATATCCTGAATTTTCTGAAGCAAAAACTCGCGCCAGGCAGCTACTTGGTGATTTCCCATTCTACCAGTGAAGGCAAAGATCAACAGGACTTGAAGAAACTGATGGCACAATACAAAAGACAAGTGAGCGATGCCACCCTCCGGACTCACGGCGCTATCAGCGATATATTGCAGGGATTCGAACTTGTTGAGCCCGGACTGGTTCCTGTTTCCGAGTGGAAGAAAGAATTGCCGGATATGTTCGCCGGCGGCAAGCAGGTGGAGCTAAAGAATGCGCCATTGCTGGCCTGCGTAGCCAAGATCTGACCATTGCTCGGGTGCTACGTCTTCGTGAAAGGATCCTTGAATCGTGACCTATACCCTGTGATCTTCGCGGACGATTTTGCGGACCCCCCCTGATTGACTACTGCGCCAGTTCTTGGGCTTCTTGAGCTCTTTCAAACGGTCGAGCTGGCCGATTTCTTTCAGGCGTTTGTAAATCAATTGCCAGGCGCAGGGGCGGTCGGGACTGACTTCGCACCGGTCTTCGCGGGAGCCGCTGCACGGGCCGTTCATCATTTTCTTGGCGCACCTTGTGATGGGGCAAATGCCGCCGTAGAGATGCAGCACACATTCGCCGCAGGCCGCGCATTTTTCCGTCCAGACGCCCCGTTCCTCCAGAATGCCGATGAACGCGGTGTTGAGGCCGGCGTAAACGGGTTTGTTGCTGTAACGCTCGGCGATGGCCTGCACGCCGGCACCGCAACCGACGGACAGCACGGCGTCGTTTTTCTTGATGGCTTCGGCGGCTTGTTCGAGGAAGACGTTGTCGCACTGGCGTTCGATGGTGAGTTCCTCGACTTCCAGGGGGCGGCCTTTCAATTTGGCCGCCATGCGCAGGGCGGAGGCGATGATGCCGACTTCGCGTTGTCCGCCGGCGAGGCAGACGGTGACGCAGGTGCCGCAGCCGAGCAGGAGGACCTTCCGGTGTTCTTGGACGATTGCCAGCAGTTCGGGTATGTTTTTTCTTTGTGCGACGATCATAAATTATTGTGCCGTGTGAGAGCCTACGGCCTGTAGGTTTTTGCCATTTTCGCTTTTTGCAGTTGTTTCGGGTCGCGGATTTCGAAGTTCGGAGTTCGGAGTTCGGAGTTCGGATTTCCGCAACGGGTTCGGCCCCAATTTGCGTATCGTTTCCACCATGTCGGTTATCGTGTCAGCCAATGGCCGCGCCATGGCGGCGGAAATGTTGACCATGCGGAGGCGTTCTTTTTCGATGCCGATTTCTTCCAGCAGGTCGCGGGTGTAATTGACCCGGCGTTTGGCGCAGAGGTTGCCTTCCACGAAATGGCAGCCGCCTTCGAGGCAGCCGGCCACCAGCACGCCGTCCGCGCCGTTTTCCAGGGCTTTCATGAAGTATTCGGTTTCCAGCCGGCCCGTGCAGGGGGTGCGGATGATGCGCACATTGGGCGGATACTGGATGCGCATGACCCCCGCCAAATCCGCCGACGAATAGGCGCAATAGTGGCAGCAAAAGGCCACGATCCTGGGTTCAAATACTTCGGTTTTCATGGGTTAAAAACTTTTGACCGTGGATAAAACCGGATGGAACCGGATGGGAAAAGGAATTCAGCCATGAACTCCCTCTCTTCCGCGGAGCGGAGGAGAGGGGCGGGGAGAGGAGGCGCGTTATTTCTGAAAACGTTTTTGAAACCCCTCTCTCCGGCTCTCTCCCCGCTCGTACCTCGCGGGGCGAGAGGGATCCGCAAGCAGAACGTTGAACGCTGAACATTGAACTTCGAACGTCCAAGTGACCGATGCAGAAAACTTCGATGTTCAGCGTTCGATGTTGGATGTTGGATGTTTCTTTTGGCAATCATTCTAAGTTATTCCCATCAGCTTGACGCCCTGCCGGGGCGCGGTCGCGCCGTTGCCCCCGTTTTCACCGGCGAACAAGGCTTTGATCATCACCTCGAACTGGTCGGTCTCGAAATGATGCAACTGGATGGCGCGGGCCGGACATTCGGCGGCGCAAATGCCGCAGCCCATGCACTTGGCGGCTTCGATCTGCCCCTTGCCGTCCTTGTTGCAGTAGGGCGCGGAATAGGGGCAGACGGTGACGCAGGTCATGCAGGAGATGCACTTCTGCTGGTCCACGTACGAGACCTGGGCGCTGACATCGAGCTGTGTTTTGGAAAGCACCGTGGCCGCCCGCGCGGCGGCGGCCCGCGCCTGCGAGATGTTTTCATCAATGAACTTCGGCGAATGGGCGAGGCCGCAGAGGAAGATGCCTTCGGTCGCGAAATCCACGGGCCGCAGTTTCATGTGGGCTTCCACATAGAAACCGTCGGCGTTGAGCGGCACCTTGAGCATGTCCGAAATGCGCTTGTTGTTCTTCAAATCCACTTCCACGCCGGTGCTGAGCACGACGTTGT
>OCZT010002696.1_pt1 | contig 18281 bp, 15 predicted proteins | sample 1539031 | NCBI WGS metagenome assembly OCZT01 (sample SAMEA3539308, study PRJEB22396) | soil metagenome | biome: tundra; feature: field; material: soil | place: USA | collected 2010-05 | depth 0.15 m | reverse complement strand
TGGCAGGGGGTTTCGTAACTTGAGCCGGGGTAGTTTCGTAACTACCCCTTGGCGGGGTACTTACGAAACCTCAAAGGCGCAGGCCAGGGGCGTGCCGGCCCCAAGCTTTAGATGTTGACCACACATGTTTTGCCGTTTTGACCACACACTTTTTCGGGGGCCCCCTGATCGTGCTAGCTCTCGGGGCCCGACAGTGCGCGGCCTTCTCCAAGCTATGGCCTAGCCCTGCTATTCGCCACGGATGGGCCCGGGCCGCCGAGTCCGTGGCGCGCCGGCCCCGGCGACGGCGGCCCGGGCGTAACAGTCCCTGGCTAAGTCGTGTGATGTCGGTGGCGACTGACACCATCGGCGTGTGTCCCTGACGAGTCAGCTGCGTGCGTCCGATTCCCCGCTGGCGGCCTGGCTTCAGGTGCGGCTCCCGCACCTTGACGTGGCGCAGCAACGGTGGCGCCGAGAGGTCCGCGCACAACGTGGGACGCTCGGCTGGGGGCGCGAGCACGGGGACCCGCCTTGGCCGCTGTTGGGTATGGCCATCGACCATCGGCTTCGCTTCTCGTTGAACAGCGCACCGGGCCTACAGGTGTGTCTCGACGGCGCCGTGACGGTGGGGTTTGATTGTGGCCCGCCGGTTCTCAAGAGCCGGCTCGAAACACTGGTGGCCGACGTCCTGGAACGCACTGCGCCCGCGGACCGGAACCGGAAGATGTTGCTCGCCCCGGATGCCGAGGAGGAGTTGGACCGTCTGTGCGTGGTCCTGTCGTGGATGGAGTACGCCTTCCGGGAGGGCGTTCCGGACGGGCCGAGCCAGGAACACTTGTCGCCGCTTCGCGCCGGTAAGCCGGCGCCTGACCTGGTGGAAATGCTGGCGTGTGTCCCTGCTGGGGCCGTGGACGATCTGCGCGCCGTGACTGCGACGGCCCAGAGGGGCGTCTTCGACCGGCTGCGCTCCTCAACAACTTCCGAGGAGGTGGATGTCGGGCCGGTGTTCGCCGGCTCCGCCGCGGTCGGCGGCGCCGATGCGGACTGGGTGGCCCGCGGCACGCTGCTGGACTGCAAGGCCACGATGAGCCCCGCCAAGCTCGCCGACAAGCACACCCTGTACCAGCTGGCCTGCTACCCGCTGTTGGACTACGACGACGCTTTGCAGATCACCGGCGTGGGTGTCTACCTCGCGAGGCAGGGACAGCTGGTCAAGTGGCCCTTGGCGCAGCTCCTGGCCGACCTCGCTGGCGGGCCTGCCGACGTGGCCGAACTGCGCGCCGACCTCAAGAACCACCTTGCCACCCCACCCCGGCGGTCCAAGGCCCAAGGCCCAAAAGCCCGGCGGCCACCTGGCAGATGACCCCCGCTCGACACAAGCGGCCGGACCCCCAACGCTTCTCGCCGAGCGGCCGGCCCGCCTGTGCGGCGCCATTTCTTCGTGCCAAGCCAACCCGGGGGCGACGGGTTTGGCGGGCAACAGCACGCGGGGGTAGCAGGATCTGAGCCTGATGGGCGCGAGCGGCTGGGCAGCTGGGCCGCGCAGGCGTCCCGGCGCCGAAGGGCCCAGTGCGAGTGTGTCGCCACCGGCGCCCGGCGACAAGTGCGACACCCTGCGCGACTGCGTCGTTGCCCGGTCATCGACGGCGACGTCCAGGGGGTGGGACCCAAGGCCTCGCGCGCAGGGACGCACCTGTGGCACCGTGGCTGATGGCGTCGCGGGCGGGTTTCATGCCGCCTTAGCTCGCAGCGATCCTCATGCTTGGGTGGGGTCTGGAATGGTCAGGGGGGACGACGGTGGGTGCGTTCGAGGAGTTGGCGCGGACTGGAGCCGTGGGCGACCAGACTGTTGCGCTCCTGAGGCAGTTAGGCAAACAGTTCACGCGCACGCACTCGTTCCCACCTCCGAGGGAGCACAAACGCTGGTCCGATGACGCCGTCGACGACCTGCTCGCCTCCATGCTCGCCACCAAGGGTTCCGCGTTCGTCCTGAGCTGCTATCTCAAGGCGACCGACCAAGGATCGCTGGAACGGCTCATCCTCGCTGCCATCCGCAACCACCTCATCGACTAGGCAAAAGGAACCGAGCGCGGCAAGCTCCGTCGCCGCCTGGACAACCTGCTTGGGCAGGACGCGCGATTCCGGCGTGTTGCCGCCTCCGCTGCCGGGCTCGATGGCTGGGCACTGGCCGGCGCACCGGGGACACTGACCGGCTGCAGCTTCACCGACCTGCAACACGCCGCTTTCGCACGCCGTGGTGTGGACATCACCCGGTGGAACACCGCCGGACCGACACCGGCGGCCACCCGGCAGGCGCTGTTGACCATCGCGCACACGGTGCTCACCGCCGCTGACGGCGTCGTGGCCAGCGAGGATTTAGCACGCGTCATCGAGTCACGATTTGCCCTGCTCGCTCCTCCGCTGTTCACCTCCCTGCAGATGGACCGCGCATGGGCGGAGCCGGCGACTGACCCTGGCGACAGTCCCGAAGTCCTGCTTGAGGTCAGCGACGTCGCAGAAGCACTGTGGCGTGAGCTCTCCAGAACCCAGAGAGCGGTGTTGCCTCACCTGGGCAAGCCCGATGCTGACCTGGCCATCATCACCGGGACGGGGCCACGGCAGGCGCGTGCCATCGCCAATGCGCTCGCGGAGAGGGTGCGTCTGGCCACGCTGGACGATCCGCACCGCGACGACGTTGTGCTGGTCCTCTGTCAGCTATGTGTGACCCGCCCATGACCGCCTGGACAGTCACGTCGTCTGCCCCCTTCGAGGAGCGGACGGGCACAGGGCTCGCGCAGCAGACAGGATGGGACCAATGACACCCGACTCCGGACCCGCGTACGAGCGGTTGCTCGCAGCGGCCGCTGCGCTGCATGTGCCGGCGGCGGTCACCGAAGCATGGGGCGCGAGCGCACCCGAGCCTGTAGCTGGCCAGCTGTGGCGAGCGCGCTGGGAAGACGACGCCGAGCTGGTTGTCCTGATGTCCGTCGGTGACACCGACGTGGTCGCCGCCCCACTGACCTTCGACATCTTCTACGCCGACGACACGGCTCTGGTGCTCGAAGCTGGCGACAGCGACTTCGCCACGCCAGTGGTCATCTGGCCGGCCCTTCGCACGCGATTGCCGATGTTCGTCCTGGACCGGATGGCCGGCGTACTCTCCCAGGGTTCCGCTGGTCTTTACGCCGACGCCGACAGCTCGGGAGCCGGCCCCGGGCGCCGTGGTGCCGCCATCGTGAACGCACTCGACGCGCGCAGCGAGTATCGGGAGCGTCTCGCCGACACCATGTTGATGTTGGCAAGCGCGAACTGGGCCCCTCAGGGCACAGGTGGTCTTGCCGATCTCCTGCGCGAGAAGAGCGTTGCCCCGAAGGACCTGGCACCGATGTTGGACATCACACCGCAGGCCGCGTGGGTCTGAGGCGGGGTCAGGCAGCCCTCACTCGGCAACAGGCTGAAGCGCTTGCGGTTCATGTGGGCTGGTCATGGGAGGAACTGCTCGAGAGCAACCCGTCACTTCCGCAGGACCTCGTCCTCGCGCTGGACCGTCCTGCGCACCGATCACAGGTGCAACGCGCGGCTCAGGCGCTAGGCCTTTCCGAGGCCGACGCGCGGCGCACTGTCGGCTACGACCTCTTCGCGCTCGCTGCCCGCCAAACCGGACCCGGACACCACATCGCGTGGGATTCTCGGCTGGACCAATACTTCGAGGCGGTCCTCGATGAGTGACGCGGGGCCGGGGGTGGGAGTCGGCCGCCAGGCGGTGCACCAGCAGGTGGTTCGCATGCTGGAGTCCCTGGAGCGCGACCACCCCGGCGCGACCGCGCAGCTCGCCCGACGAACCGTCGACCAGCTCGGGTCCTGGGAAGAGGTGAGCGTGCGGACCGTACCTGCCGCACAGACAGACGCCGGGTGCAGCGTGGCAGGTGCGTACATCGCAGCCGCACACCCTCCGATCCTGGCCATCGCAGACGCGGTGAGCCCTCGCCGCCGAGCCTTCACCGGACTGCATGAGCTCGGTCACCACCTCCAACAGACCGACTACGCACTGATGGAGGCGTTGATTGAGCTCGAGGACAGCAGCGCCTTCGAAGACGCCGCGTGCGACGAGTTCGCCGCAGAGGTGCTGCTTCCAGCGCATCTCGTCAACCAGGCACTGGCCGGCGGCGTCACTGCTCCAGCAGTAACAGCCCTCTGGAGGGCCGCCGAGGCGTCCCGAGCCGCCGCGTGCGTTCGAGCTGTGCAGAAACTTGCCTGCCCGGGGCACGTCATTCTGCTCGACGATGCCGGCACCGTGCAGTTCGCCGCGGCGAACCGGCTCCCCCTGTCCGGCGCGGAAGCAGCCAGGTAACAGTACCTGTGGTCCAACGGTCCGTTCGCGACCGCCGTCACCAGGCCCGCGACCGTCGCACGCGGCTGGTCTACCGGGACGGCATTCTCGGCGGGCAGGAGCTGTACTCCCAAGCGGCCGACATCGGTGGCATGGTCGTCCTGGTCCTGGTGACTGAGCATGCACCGTGGGAGACAGGGTTCCACCTGCCGGCGGTCGAGGACCGCCCACGTGGGCGTTACTGGGTATGCCAGTGGTGCGGGCACGAGTTCGAGACGTTCAAGCCGGCTTGCTCTCGCTGCCATGCTCCAACGTGCCCGGAATGTGCACGCTGCGACTGCGAACGCGTTCGGGAGAAGACCTGTAACACCTGCTTCCTGGTGAAGGCGGCCCACCTCTTTCCCGACGGGTCAGATCGCTGCACCGACTGCTCCTGACACGCACCCACGCCCGTTCAGCTTCGTGGCTGCGCCTTCGGGGAGTTACGTCGTCTGCCCTTAATGAGAGGCCCAACATGGGCCTCGGGCGAGCGCGACGCCGGTGCGCGCGCCCACGGGTCACGCCGGCGAGAAACGAGACGACACGAGATGAGCACTTCGCCTGCACCCACTCCCCGCCCCACCCTGGAGCACACCCTCGACCTCGCCCGGCGAGCCATCGAGGTCGCCAAGACGGAGCTGGCCGAGGCACGGATCCGCCGGGCCGCCATCGGGGCCGTACTGGTCAAGGAGTTCCCCGGGTCACGCATCTACGTCAACGGCAGCGTCGCCCACGGCGACGCGCTCACGCCGTTGGCTGACATCGACCTGGGCGTCGTCGTCGACGACCCCGACGGGCTCTACGGCCCGGGCGGGCGCGGCCCGGGCGAGCTGAAGCAACGCGCCGCCGCCGCCCTCCGCTCGGGCCTGAAGCCGACCTATGGTGACCTGGCCGTCGAAGTCAAGGGCCGCAAGCGCTCCATCCTCATCCGCTTCCGTGACCCCGTAGCGCCTGGCCGGCCCGACTTCACCGCCGACGTCATCGTCGCCATTCCCAACCCAAGCGCCGCTGGGCTGTACATCCCGCGTTACGACAGCTGGGACCGTTCGGACCCGGAGAGGCACACCGAGCTGGTACTGGCCGCCATCGCCGCCACCGAGGTGGCGTACGCACGCATCGTGCGCCTGCTGAAGCACTGGAGCCGTCAGCACGACAAGCCCGTGTGCTCCTGGCACATCAAGGCCCTGTCGCTGGACATCATCACGGCGCCGACCGCGCTGGTGGCCGGGCTGCGCCAGTGGTTCTCTGAGGCCGCCGACGAGCTCGCAGCCGGAGACACCGAGGACCCCGCCAGGGTCTCCGACAAACCCCTGAAGACGAACATCCCCCGCACCGAGGTCGTGCGCATGTTCCGCGACGCAGCCGCCCGTCTTGAGCGGGCCATCTCGCTCGAGGAGGACGGCTACCACCTGTTGGCCGTCGACGAGCTTGCGAAGCTCTTCAACGACCAGGACATGCTGCCGCGCCCGGACCAGGCCGCGGTGGCCGGCCAGGAGGCAGCCAGGCTCACTGCAGAGAAGATCCGCGATAGCAAGAAGGTCGGGGCGTCGTCCCTACTCACCGGGGTCGGGGCGGGAGCTGGCCGCCCGAGGTCCAACGTGCGTTCGTGGGCACCGTGAGGTCACCGTCTGACCCGTGCCACCCAGCAGCTCCTGCGTCGGCCGGCGAAGCATTTCGCCGGCCGAGCCCGAACCGTAGCTGTACCTGGTTCGCCCATGAGGTCGCGTGGTGGGCGCCGTTCGAACGAGACGCCAAACGTTGTCACGGGTACCCCATCACCACCGAGAGGACGCTCAACGCGCTCACCTACCGCACGCACTTGGAGGTGCCGGCGTTCTGGCTCCGGTGGCGGTAAGCGTCCGCTTCGAGCACGCGCCCACATACAACACGTACGGCCTGGCGGCGCAGGACTACCCACGGGTGTGGGCCGAACGGGGGCTGCCGTCGCCTCACCGGATGCCCACGGACGACAGCCTGTGCCTGTTCTTCCCCCACGATCCTCCGGAGCGGCGCTGGCATTCAGCTCTCGGCCTGCTGACGCTGCTCGACCTGGCCCGCGACCACCTGTTCTTCGAGCACCACTGGCGGACGACTGGTGGGTGGTCCGGTGGCGAGTGGTTGGGTGCGCAGGCCCCGCACGGGTTCCCGGGGAGCAACACAAGATGATGCTCATGACCTGCGCAACCACATGTGCCCATGCCCTGGCGGGGCAGCCCGCCGGCTTGTTCACGTACTTCACCTGGTCTGAGGGGGCGACCATCATCGCGGCAGTGGCCGCCGGGCTCCTTGCCGCCGCCGTGGCAGTCTTCGGCTACTCCGCTCAGCAGCGAAGCGCCCGCCGCGACCAGAGAGCCACGGGATACGCCGAAGCGCTGCGGGCCGTCGAGGACTATCTCGAGGCTCCGTACCGAATCCGGCGGCGTGATGGCAGCCCGGGGGCGAGGATGGGCGTCACCACCCACGTCAGTGACGTGCAGTCGCGCATCAGCCTCTACACAGGCTGGTTGAGCATCCATGCGCCTGATGAAGTCCGCCAGGCATACGTGGCCTTCGCCGCCGCAGCCAAGCAAGACGCGGGGCCGCAGATGACGCAGGCCTGGCGCGCCAAGCCCACCAGAAGGGACTGGGACGTGCCACTGGGGGCGGCACTACCACAGCCGAGGGCATCTCACGCTCGTGATGCGGTACTCGCGGCGATGCGGCGGGACCTGAAGGTGAAGGACCACCGAACCGGGGCCCTCGACGCACCCGCCGGGGGCGCTGTCAGACGGCGGGCAGCGGCGCCCGGGGCAGCTCCCGCTGGCGCCTACACCGCAAGGAACAGCTGAGCGAGAAGCGCCTCGGCAGACAACAGGTAGCACCGCACCGCCACAACATCGCTTCGCCTTCTGAGGCGTGCTTGGCAGCCTCCAAACGTTTGCCGATCATCGTGAAGCTGACGATGAGCGCCGTGGCCTGCTCCTCCACGAGCCGGCGATCTCCCTTGCGTGTCCGCAAGACAAACCGTATGCGCGCTGCTCGCGTCAGGTTGCCTGACTTGGCATAGAAGTCCGGACTTGCGGCCGCTGGTCGGGATCCAGGTCTCCACGTCGGAGTCAGGTGCGGCCGCGCGCAGAGAACGATCGATCGCCTCGACGGCGCATGTGGCGATCGTCACCAGGCGGGCCGGTGCCGGGTGCACGACGTCGTGCCACGCGCCCTCAAGCAGCTCAGGGACCGAAGACTCGAGGTTGCCCAGCCGCTCGTACAACTCCGTTCGGACGGCCGCGGGCCCCGCCGTCCACGCCTCGACGACGTCGCGATTGACCAAAGGGACCAGTGTCTCGACATCCGCGTCCGGCCCGACCTCCAGCAGGACTCCGGTGGCCAGTAGGCCGTTGATGCCATGGCCGGCCGCCCGCGACACCACCTGCTGCCGGCGGGTGAGCGTGGTGGGCAGTTGCCCCAGGTAGCTCTGGTAGGCGCCGAGCGGTCGGACAGCCAACGCTGAGTGTGCCGGGTGAAGGTTCGCGAGCACCTCCGACCGGACGTTGATGCGCGTCACCTCCCGCAACTCCTCAAGGAAGCGGGGCGAGATGGCTACCTGGGAGACAAAGTTCTGGGTCTTCGCCCAGGACGCAACCATGTTCTGTGTGGCCAGAGCCGAGCGCCAACCTGAGAACGCACTGCCCGACAACACGATCTTCGAAAGTGCGGCTCCGGAGTCCATCTGGATGCCGCGCAGCACCGCGGGCGTCAGGGCATCACCAATGCGGACCGCGCGCATCAGTTGTGCCTCGGCCAGCGACGAGCGCAGCACGTCGGCCCGGACGGCTGCGAACGCCGGACTCACGCCGCGCGTGATGTTCTCGATCATAGTGCGTGCGGCATTCTCGCTCACCACGTTCAACCTGGCCGCCAACTCCACGAGAACCGGCGGTACGGCCCGCGAGGGCCGTTCTCCGAGGTCCCCCGCCGGCTGCCCGGTTCCAGCGGCGTCCTCCGGCTCAGCCGAGGTCGGGTCCTCGTCGTCTGTCACATAGGCCACTGTGCCTCATCATCGACAGGTTGCACCCGCCCCCTACCGCAAGATGCACCGCGGATGTCGGTTCGCGTACGTGTGGTGGACGCCACAACAGACCCCCAACGCGCACCGCAACCGGTGAGGACGCCCTGGCCGCCCTGCAGCCTGGTCCGAAAGCGCAACTGGCCAACAGGTTGTGGGCCAATTGCCCTGGGGCCACGTCGCTGTGCACCGTAGGGCCGGTGGGAGCGTTCCAAAAGGTACCCGCCGATGGGACCGACGCACCGGAAGACCCATCGCGCACGGAAACAACTACCGAGTCGCTCACACGTCTGGTTTCCGAGCGTCGGCCGGGTTCTGTCAGAGCCCGCTCGTAGGGTCGGTGTGACGTCCGCCGTGGACGCCCGGGAGCCGGAACGGACCTTCCGGCGGGAGGGAGGGGAGATGCCTACCAGCAAGAAGGACGCGAGTGCTGCGTCGAAGCAGTTGATGAACCCGAAGTCGACCAAGGCGCAGAAGAGCGTCGCTGCCAGCGACTTGTCGCAGGCCAAGGGCAAGGGCAAGAAGTAGCCGTAGGGAGGAGCAGCCGGCTATGCGCCACGGACGAGGCACCGGACCTCGTCCGTGGCGCGTCGTCTCCGGGCGGCCAGATCCCAGGTCTCCCACCTGTTCAATTGCGCAGCAACGGTGCCCAGCACAGCATCCACACCGGATGCGCCCCGCGTGCTTGCTGCGTCCCAGTCAACGGCCGTGCTGGGGGTCGGGCCAGCGGTCAGCACACCAGATGACCACTGTGGTTGCAGGGATGAAGTCTGCGGCTACGTGCACGGCTTAGGCGGAACGCAGATTGTCTGAGCCTGTGGCTGGGCCTGCCACCCTCCTCAATCGGCCGTACCCTGGCGATAGCGGCGCATTTGCGACGAGCGTGACGGCCAGCACAGTGACCGACATGAGTAGGGTGCCGATGATGCTTCTTCCCTCCGTTCTGGTTACGTCGCAACCGCTGGGTTGCGGCGAGACAACCCTGCCCGCATGGGAAGTGGCGCGCTTTGACCTCGTTCGCCTTGCGCCGGGCCTCGGCGATGAGCTTCAGCCCAGAGCCCAGCTGTGTCTCGGCGGCGTGCGGGTCGTCGAGGGTGTCGGTCACGAACAGGCGCATCCCGTGCGGCGGCAGCTTGGCGCCCGTGTCTCGGACCAGGTCGGTGGTGCGCAGCTCGGCGACGGCGTACGGGCCCATCTGAATCTCAAAGCCCACCAGGCGCGCAGCGACCGCGGTGATCGCGCCAGGGACAGACCCGGGACCATCGGTGGTCCGGGCCCGCTCGGCGATGCGTTCGATGATGGAATGCAGATAGGTCCCGGTCCCCATCCCGGGGTCAACGGTGAGGACGGTCGGGTCGGCGAAGCCGTCCGGCTTGCTCAGCCGGCTTATCAGCGCCTCTTCGGTGAGGCGCACCATCTGGTCAACGACCTCGCGCGGGGTGTAGTACGACCCTGACTTCTTGCGGAGCTCGGGGTCGTAGAGCTCGAGGAAGTGTTCGTACAGCTGAAGGTAGGTGTCGCGTTTGCCCTTCCGGATGCGGTCCCAGCGGGTGGCCCCGACGACGCGCACCAGCAGGTCGAGGGTGACCTTGAAGTCGGCAGCCACGTCATCGGTCAGCAGCTGCAGCGCCTTGCCCATGAGGGAGTGCTCGTGCCCGAGTCGCTGGCCGACCGAGTGCAGGCTGACCCCGGCCAGGTCGATGTTCTCCGTGCGCGCCAGCAGCAGCGCGAACGTCACGGTTTGGGCGTACCCATCCGCGAACACGGCGTCGGTTGCTGTCGGGAACAGCAGCGCCCGCCAGTCCCGGGCCAGGCCGAGGAACGGCTGCTGCTCCTCGGACTCTCCTGCCGTGATGGCCCGGCGTTCGATGTCGAGCTGGTCGAGGACCTCCCCGCGCAGCAGACGGGTGAGCGGTGCGACTGCGCGCACGAGTGCGCCCACCGAGGTGATGGGGGGCGGGTTCCCAGCGGAGGAAGTCGGTGATCAGCGCCTCAAACTCCGGTGGGGCGGCCAACGCCTCCCCGGCCGCATCCAGTGTGCCGCCGGTGAACGTGACCGGCTGCCCGACCGGTTCGCAGTCGCGGTAGAGCCGCCACTGGGTTCCGTTGGTGTACAGCAGGTTCGGCAGGTCCTTCTGTCGTTGCCACTGGCGAAGGTCGTGCCCTCGCAGGCCGTCCGGGTCGATGCGCCCGGGCGCCTTGACCTCGACGTACCCGGTGATGGCGCCACCGACGCTCACCCCGTAGTCCGGGCGGACCTGACGCTCGGTGTCCCGAACCTCGTCGTGGAAGACCGCTCTGACCCGCAGGGCGGAACCTGCCGCGCCCAGGAGAGCCTCCAGTGGTGCGCGGATGGCCGCCTCCTTGTCACCGGGGCCGGCCAGCTTCTCGGCGCACGCGAGCCCGAAGGCCGACACGGCGTCCCTGAGCCACCCGGCGACCTCAGACAAGGTGGTAGCCACGCAGCGCGCTGGACTGGTACGGCTTCTCAGTAGTTACCACTTGACGCCATCACTGCTCCTGGCATGTTGGGGCACCGCGGGAACACTGGTGATCGTACGGGGGGTGGTCGGTCACACAGCGATGGCGCCCGACGAGCCACGCCGGCACCCACCTCGCAGTGCAGTACAGACCGCAGACGCCGGCCCTCAGCAGTCCGACCGGACCTGTGACCCGTTCCCCCGAAACTGCGTCCACGACAACGGGGCGCTAGTTAGCGAGCGGGTTTGACTGCGGGAGCGAATTGCCTGAGGGCGTCGATCAGCTCGGTGCGGTCAGCTATCACACTCCAGCTCTCGCTTTCGCCGTGCACCAGTGAGCGCCATGCGTGCTTGAAGCGGTCAGACCACATGAGTTTCGTCGTGGTGATGTTGACCTCGATCTCTTCGGTTTCCTCGTCGAACCGGGTCATGCCGATGTAGGCGTACTCGCCGCACCGGCACTTGAAGGCCTCGTATTCAGCCAGGTGGTGCTTCGTCATGCGCTCTCCTCAATATTCCTCGTCAGCGCCCGCGGCTCGCGTCACCGTCCGAGCCGGAGCTCGCTGACCGCCTCCAGGGCCCACCCTGGTGGGCACACGGCGAGGCGGGTCCGCGCGAACGCTTCGGCCCGATCCGACTGGACGGCCCTGACCCTCGTACCGTAGCCGCGAGGACCGACAGCCGTAGCGGAAGGCGTCGCTATCTCGGCCCGGGGCTCCGGGCTGTCACCGGCCACGACCAGGGCCACCGCCGGGCTGGTCGCGCCGGGTCTTCGAGGCTCCGCGGGACTCGGCTCCGCCGTCTCGGTGCGGCCGGACCGTCAAGCATGAATCCGAGACTGCCTTACTGCCATGACCTCCTGAACCGCAACCGCCAACGGAATCCGCTCCTGCTCTATGCGCCGATGGCGGGTCCAGGTTGGAGAGATGAGCTGGTGATACAGCTCCGACTCGCTGGCGGTGAGGTGCGGGACCGGCCGAGGTGCCCGCGCTTCCAGGGGCCTGCCGCGGACGTCGAGGTTGGTGCCGTAGCGCTCCCAGGTCTCGTACGCCAAAGGGTCCATGAGTACCGAGCGTGCCCGGATGCCTGCGGCGCGGAAGCCGTCGAGGATTTCCAGCCCATCCGCATCCATGTCGCCCCAGTAGAAGACATCCTGCACCTCGGTGATCCACAAGAACGTCGCCGCTGTGGCTCCTCCTCGGCCCACGCCCTCGACGGCGATGCCGCCAGGCACGGCCGGGAAGTGTATGGCGGTGTCCTTGTTCTCGGAGATGACCACGACCTGGGGCTCGTACGGGAGCGTCACCCGGTCACCCACGGTTGCGGAGTCGTGCACGCGGCCGCCGCCTGCTCGGTGATCGGGGTCGAGGTAGGTGAAGTGGATGCGTGCCGGGTGCGGCGGAAGCAGGCCAAGGTCACCCACTTCGGCGAGCTCGCGGACGAGGGCGTGCCGGGCGTTGAGCCACTTGGCGTGCAGGCCCTCGATGGGCACTTGCCGCGGGGTCAGCCCTCGAGCATCTCCGGTGGCGAACCAGTCCGCGGCTCGGCACAGGAGGTCGAAGTCGACGTCGGACAGCGCCTCCACGGCAGCCAGGACGCGCCCTGAGCCGGCCACGTGCGGGTACCGGGCGGCGAGCACCGCCGCCCGGTCGCGGCCTCTGCCCAGCCGTTGGGTCCAGTCGCCGCCGCACAGCCGTGCCGCGGTGTCGATGTCTGGGACATGCACGTGCGTGGGTAGCTCTTGGTCGGTGCCCACGACACGGCGCGTGCGGACGGTGAGAGCCACCTGGTGTTCCCGTGCCCAGGTCCGCCACGTGCCCACCTGGGTGACGACGGAGGAGAAGCGCTGCGCGAGGTCGGCGCTGGTCGGCTGCCCGAGCGGGAACGGGTGCGGCCAGGCCCGCTCGCCGGCCGGCTCCCCGGGCTGCGCGTCCACGGTCACGGTGTCGGCCCACGTGCGGGCCAGTCGGCGCTCGATGTCGACGAGGACCTGCTCCGGGGTCTTCACGCGGTTTCCGCCGGCGCCGGGGCGTCCTTGAGGCGGTGCACGAACGAGTAGTGCGTCGCCGTGTCCTTCGTGATGGCGAGGAACTCGTCCATGTGCGGCTCGAGCGCCGTGACCTTGTCCAGCGGGGCGCCGACGATGAGCTGGAACCCCAGCCCCTTCCACGCCTGGACGGCTCGGCCTGCGAACTCCGCGTCGGACTTCACGAACCCTTCGTCGAGGAACACCGGCGCGAACGTCGGACGGGCGTTCTCGTCGTCGCCGAGACGGAACCGCAGCGCGGCACCGACGATGAACGCGACGAGCTCCTGGCTCTCACCGCCGCTCTTGCCGCCGAGGGCAGAGTGCGTGGACAGCAGGACGCCTTCGGGACTGAACCGCTCGGCGGTGATTTCCACGTGCCGGCGCACGTCGAGCAGCCGGTCCCGGTCGCTGAGCGCCGGGTTGCCGCGCGGGTCGTCACGGTCGCGAATCTGCGCCATAAACGCCTGCAGCTGCTTGAGCCGCCCTTCGAGCTGGTCGTCAGTCAGCTCCTTAGTGGCGCCGGAGGACACCGCGCGCAGCTCGCGTCGGAACGTGCTCACCCGGTCCGTGGTCAGGCGACGCAGCTTGATGCGCAGCCGGTCGCAGTTCGCACCGAACGGCAGGTGGCGCAGGATGTCGTTGATGGGTCCCATCCGGGCTTCGATGTCTTCCACGGCCGACTCCATGGACCGATGCAGCGACACCAGGTCCTCGCCGGTCCACTCGGCCAGGATGGCCTTGCACCGCTGGCGCTGCTCGTACAGCCCGGCCGTGCGCAGCCCGTCCAGGACGGCCGCGTAGTCGGGGTACGACGCGGCGGTCCGTCCCAGGTTCGGGTCCTCCCACTTCAGCTGGTAGGCGGTGAATATTCGTTCCAGGTCCTCCTGTGCGCGCCTGACTTCTTCGCGGGCGCCATCAACCGCTGTCGACAGCCGCTGGTGGAGCCGGCCAAGGTTGATCGCGAACTCCGACAGGTTGGTCGGGTCGCCCGGGTGACACGCAGCCGCGAACTCCGCGTCCAGGCGGGTCGCGGCGGCATCGTCCAGCACGACCACGTTGTCGTCCTCGACGCGCTCAACTTCGAGGTTGACGCCGTCCTGCCGGGTGGCCAGATCACCGTGCGCACCGTCCAGGTCCTTCTTGTCGCGCTGCAGCCCGACCCGCTCGTCGCGGACCTGCTCCAGCCGGCCGTCCAGGACGGTGATGTGCGCCTCGAGAGCGCGCAACCGGTCGTCGGCGGCCAAGATCGTGGCCCGCGCCCGCTCCAGCTCGCGGATCCGGTCCCGCACGCCGCCGACGTCGATGTCGTCCCAGCTGAACGTCTGCGCTGCGTCGTATGCGCTCTTGCGCCGGTGCAGGTCGGCCCGCTCAGTGTCGAGCCGCAGGCGCTGACCGCCCACTTCGTCCAGCTGGCCCTCGACCGCGGCCAGGGCTGCGTCGAGCTCCTCGATCGCCTCCGCGCTGCTGAACCCGATGATGTTCGAGCTTTCGCCGCGACCGTGCGAGCCGCGGGAGCCGTGACCCTGCTGTCCGGCGAGGGTGACTCGCAGCCCGTCGCCCGCGAGCTCTCGGGCCGTGTCCACGCACAGGGCGTTGCGTGCTGGGTCGCTGACGTGCCGGCGCACCCACGTGCTGTACGGGGAGTCCTTGAAGAGCAGCTTGCCTGCGACCTTGTCCGGGTCTCCGGGAACATCGTGGTGCGGTGCGCGCGGAACACCCTCGTAGGTGATGCGGCCGCGCAGGTGCAGCGGGTCGATGGCAGCCCGGAACCGCGCGAGCTCGTCGATGGGCACGAGCATCCTGCGGGCGCTGCCGGCGAGGACGGTCTCGATGGCGGTGCGCCACCGGACCTCGTCTGGGGCCACGTCGATGAGCTCGGCGACGAAGGGCAGGTCAGTCGGCGCCATGCCGACCGCGGTCGCGACTTGTTGGCGGAGGTCGTCCAGGTACTTGGGTACGCGTCCGGCTCGCCCGGACAGCGATACCCGTTCCTCCTTCAGGGACCGTTTGCGGTCCTGGAGGGGGTACTGCTTGCGCAGCAGGCTGTCGCGCCGGGTGCCGAGCTCGGCGTCTGCGGCGTCGAATCCGGCCAAGAAGCCGGCGGCGGCGGTCTGAAGTGCTTCGAAGTCCGCGCGCGTCCCGAGCGGTACCGCCAGGGCTGTGGTCTTCTCCGCCAGGACGGCGCGCCTGGCGGCACGCTCCTGTTCGCGGACGTTCTCCTGCTCGATCTGGGAGGCAAGCCGCTCCAGGTCTGCGCCGCCGGAGCTACGGTGGTCTTCCCGAGCGGTCCGCAGCTCCTCGCCCAGGCTGGACTCCTTGGTGTGCGTCAGACGCAGCTCTTCGCCGACACGGGCGCGGTCGAGCCGGTTCGTCTCCACGGCATCGTCCAGCAGTGCCTGCTCGGTCCGCAGACTCCACAGCACGATGGGGGTGTCCCCGGGGCGGGTCAGACCGAACGTGTCGATGGTTTCCACCTCAGCTCGCGCCTTCAGCAGGGCGTCGTGCCTGGCGGTGATGGGGTCCAGGAGCTCTACCCGCTGCTGTGCCGCCTTCATGTCTGCGTAGTTCTGCTCGAGCTCGTTGAAGTGGGCGATGGCCACGTCCGCGTCGGTGTACGTGCGCGGTCGTTCCAGGACCATCTCCTTGTACAGCTCGTCCACCGTGCGGATCTGGTGACCGGACTGGATGCGCACCAGGAGCCGCAGCGCCTTTTCCCCGTCCCCGTTCGCGCCGATGCCCAGTCGGGTGTGCAGCGTGTTCGCGAACGCGGCGTACGTGTCGTAGGTGCGCAGCCCGGGGAAGGTGTCCTTGAGGACCTTCGGGGCGAACCTGGCTTCGACCGTCTTGGCGAGGTCGGCCAGGTCCAGCTGCCCGTCGACGGTGACCATTCGCATGGCGATGTCCGTGGAGCGGGTGGCGCTGCCGGGCACGTAGTACGCGCGCAGCGCGGTGAAGCGGCGACCGTGGTCGTTGACGAACGTCATCCCGACCGCACCCCAGGCCGCGGTGCGGTCACCGCGCAGCACCATGGCCTTCTCTCGGCCGGCGGTGTCGGTCGTGGTGTCCGTCTGCCCGCGCAGGTAGGAGAGCAGGTTGCGCTGCTCGGCGCTGCGGGCCCGGCCTCCGACCAAGTCGTTCGATGCTCCGTTGAACGGGGTGTCCGAGGGCATCATCAGCGCGATGTACGCGTCCAGCAGGGTGCTCTTGCCGGTCCCGGAGGCGCCGGAGATGAGGGTGGAGCCGGGGTGGAAGTTGAACACGACCCGGCCCTCGAACCCTCCCCAGTTGACCAGCTGGAACGTCTCCGCCTTCCACTGCACCGTGCCCGCGGTGGCGCCGGGCACGTAGAACATCGGGTCCTGCTCTCCAAGTCCAGATGCGCGCAGCGGCGACTCCAGGCCGTCCAGTGCCGGCGTGGTGAATGTCGGTTCTGCGGTGGTCGTCATGTCAGTTCTCGCTCTCCGGGCCGGTGGTCGCGCTTGCGGTGGACGTGCCTGGCGTGGATGCGGCGTCAGGTAGGGCGGAGTCGTCGCCGTCGGCGGCGGCACCGCTGCCCGCGTTCTGCTCGCGTATCCAGGCCAGGAGCTCGTGGAGCTTCTCCATCGACAGGAGTACCTCGATGGCCCCGGGGACCTCGAACCGGTCGCCAACGCTCGGACCGAGCAGCAGGCCGGACTTGTACACGGTCTCGATGGCCTTCGCGGCCCGCTTGGCGTCACCGGCTTGGTCGGTGGCGTGCTCAGGCCGGTGAGCGGCGATGAACTCCAGCATGTCGTCACGGTCGACGTAGACCCGGCCGTTCCCTGCGGCCTGCTCGCCACGGAACCGGTCGCGCAGGTACACCAGCAGCAGGGTGTCCTCGCGCCCCCAGGCAATGTCGTGCAAGAGGGTCGGGAACCGACCCCCACCTTCAGGGGTGACCTGCCGCTTGTAGGCGACCTCGCGTTCGGTGTCCAGGTGCAGTTCCATGAACAGGTCGTTCAACCGGGCCTGGATGGGGCGCGGGTTCTCCACCAGGGCGCGCCACTCCGGCCCGTCGGTGCGGGCGCTGATGAACCGCTGCTTCAGCAACGCGACCAGGGCCTTGCGCTGCCCGAGGTCCAGACCGCCCTCGTCACCGGCGAACAGCGCCAACGTCGACGACGGCACGCGGACCACTTCCTCGTCCGCCGCGTCGCCGCGTGCGAGCAGGTCAAAGTCCGGGGCCGGCGCGCCAACGTTCGTGTCGTCGACGGGGGTGTGACCGTTCAGGGCGTGGAAGGTGGTGTCGGTCATCGGGTCTCCTCAGCCCGCGGCTGCGGGTCGGTAGCGGTGGTGTCAGTGGTCTGCGCGGCCGGCGTGGCCTCGTGAACGGGGGTGGTCGGTGGCGTCGGGGTGATGCGGGGAACGTCCAGGGCACGGCTGCTGCCATCAGGGCGGATGGTCGAGTACCGCTCGGTGTCGGCGTGACGGTGCACGGCGGCCTGGTTGGTGGCCAGGTGCAACAGCCCGAAGATTTCCACCGGTCGGCGCAGACTCTCCTCGAGGCCGTCGAACACGCGCCCCAGCGACTGGACCGGGTCCGGGCCGGCCAGAGCCTCGTCGAGGGCTGCCCGCAGCGACCCCAACGACGGACCGCCAGCCATGAGCAGCTCATGCAGCGACAGGTCTGCCGGCCGGTCCTGCCCCAGGTCGGCCAGCGGCGGCGGCTCCTTCTCGTTGGCCGGGTCGTGGAACCGTTCACGCAGGTGCGTCACATCGGCGCGCGCAGGCAGCAGTGTCACGGGAACGCTGGTCCGCGGGCCGGCGGTGCGCATCCACGTAGCCAGCTCGGCCTCCAACTCACGCAGCGTGCTGTCCAGCTCACGGTCCCGGGTGATGTCGTGGGTGACGATGTACTCCCGCAGCGCGGCCGTGACCCGGCTGCGCTTGACGATGACGTCGTCCATCCCGGACCGGATGAGGTTGACGATGCCGCGCAGCTCTCGCCGGTCGACGTCGTTCAGGATGTCCGGAGCTTGGGGGTGGTCCAGCAGCGCTCTCACGTCCTCGCGCAGCTGCAGCAGGAGTTCGTCGTCGCGCAGCAACGCGAACGCGCCCTCGAACGCGCGCCCCTCCGCCGTGGCCGTCTTGAGCGTCTCAGCCTGGGTCAGGTAGTCGCTGACAACGTCACCTGCGCGACGGCCCTCGACCCGGAACGACGCCAAAATCTGTGCGCGCAGTCCGGTGAACGCCTCCTCCACCCGGGAGAAGTCGCTCGGCAGCGCGGCAACGAGCTGCAGCAGCTCGCCGTAGCCCTCCAACATGTACTCGTCCGAGACCGCGGGCATGTCTCCGCCGGCCACGAGCCGGTCACGCTCGTCGGTCAGGCGGGCGATGTCCGCGTCGAGGATTCCGACG
>OCZT010002695.1_pt1 | contig 18282 bp, 21 predicted proteins | sample 1539031 | NCBI WGS metagenome assembly OCZT01 (sample SAMEA3539308, study PRJEB22396) | soil metagenome | biome: tundra; feature: field; material: soil | place: USA | collected 2010-05 | depth 0.15 m | reverse complement strand
AAGCCGGACTGAAAGTTTTCGGCGGTGTAAACGCGCCTTACATCTGGGTGAAAGCACCGAAAGGCGTCACGAGCTGGCAGGCGTTCGACAAGATTTTGGGCGAAGCCAACGTGGTCATCACGCCCGGCAGCGGTTTCGGCTCGAAAGGCGAGGGCTACTTCCGCATCAGCGCCTTCAACAGCCGCGCCAACGCCGAGGAAGTCGCGCGCCGTTTGCCGGAATTGAAGTGGTAATCAAATCCGATTCATTTTAATTTAATCAACGTGAAAATGAAAAAAACAAGCGTTGGAAAAACCCGCAGACAATTGAAACAAAACACTTCCAAGCAAAAGTATTTAGGGTTGCTTGCGCTCAAAGGTAAAATTCAATGGACAGGAAATCTGAATGAAATGCGCCGCAGCCGATTTCCATGAGATGGCTCTATATTGATTTTTGATGCAGCACGGCGTGAATTTTCTGGAAAACGACCGCGATTACAAATTCATTGACCAACATTATCCGTTAAACCGGATTTGAAAGCGCGCCGGTTGCCGGAATTGAAATAGTAAAGCAGGGCAAGACTCAACTGCCTGACATTGTGAAGTGCAATTTGTGAACATCGTTGTCTGGTTAATGCTGGGATTGATTCTTGCCCGGCTGGCGGCGGAACTCTGGCTGGCCTCGCTCAACCGCCGTCATGTGCTCGCGCATGCGGGCGAAATGCCGCCGGCTCTTCGTGGGACCATTGACGAGCCGACTTACAAAAAATCCGTCGCGTACACGCTGGCCAAAGGCTGGTTGGGAAACATTGAAGGCACCTCCAACACTGCGGTTTTGCTGGTCGTTTTATTCAGCGGCGTTTTGCCGTGGGCGTTTCATCTTTTCTCCCACGGGCTTGGCCAGTCGGCATGGGCGATGGCGGTGTTTCTGTTTGCGGCCGGGTTTGCGGTGTCGCTGCCGGGCTGGCCGTTCGATTGGTACGTGCAGTTTCGGCTCGAACAAAAATTCGGGTTCAACACCACGACGCCGAAAATCTGGTGGTCCGACCGGTTGAAAGGTTTGTTGCTCGCCCTCGTGCTCGGATACCCGCTGCTGGTGCTCATCTTGCAAATTGTCCAATGGACGGGAGCGTGGTGGTGGCTGTGGGCCTGGGGCGCGGTGCTGGCATTTCAACTCCTGATGAGCGTGCTCGCGCCGGTTTTGATTCTGCCGCTGTTCAACAAATTCACGCCGCTGCCGGAAGGCGACCTGCGCGAACGGCTGCTCGATCTGGCGAGGCGAACCCAATTTCGCGCCCAAAGCATTCAGTTGATGGACGGCAGCAAACGTTCGCGGCATTCGAACGCGTTCTTCACCGGTTTCGGGCGGTTTCGGAAAATCGTGCTGTTCGACACGCTGGTTCAGCAACTGACCGGGCCGGAACTGGAAGCGGTGCTCGCGCACGAAATCGGTCACTTCAAGAAAAAGCACATCCCGAAAATGCTGGTCTTCTCGGCGGTCAGCTCGCTCGCCGGCTTTTATCTCATTTCCGTTCTGGCCCGGCAGGAATGGTTTTACCGCGCCTTCGGTTTTGAACCGGGAAACGTTGCGCCGGCGTTGCTGTTGTTTGGACTGCTGGCGGGGACGGTCACGTTTTGGTTTTCCCCGCTGATCCATTGGTGGTCGCGGCGTTACGAATATCAGGCCGACGCCTTCGCCGCGCGGGTGATGAGCGGGACGCAATCACTGATTGGCGCGTTGCGCAAGCTGAACGAGAAGAATTTAAACAATCTCACGCCGCATCCCTTCTACAGCGGATTTTACTATTCGCATCCCACGTTGCTGGAACGGGAACAGGCATTGGCGGGGAAGACGTGACAGGAATTCTGGTTCGAAGGTGAGGGCTGTTTCCGCATCAGCGCCTTCAACAGCCGCGCCAACGCCGAGGAGGTCGCGCGGCGGTTGCCGGAACTGAAGTGGTGAAATTTCCGGCGGAGGCGGACTCGTCGCGCCGAAACCGGAAATTGTAGGAGACAACGTGAGGAGGCTCTGACTGAAAATCCGAAACCCGAATTTGAAATGAGTCTCGTCACCTCGTCTCCTACAAAAATGCCCCAGACTTGCCAGCCGGTGGCAACCAACTCATCTCGCACAGGGCGAAGAAAACTTTCGCTGCCACGCTGAAGCGTGAACTCCAACCTCGACCGCGAGACCCGACATGTCGGGAGAGAATGTGAATTACGTGGTGAAGAGTTGGTAGGGCGGTCGCTGCCGCGCCGCCCTGATATTGGGGCTGCGGAGCAGCGCAGCCCTACCATTTCCTTGAATCGGTGCCGGAAGTTTCCGCCAAGCTCAAAAAACCAATCAGCGCGGAACGAAAGTTCGATGACGTGGTGAAGTCCGCCGAAAAAGCCGTCGTGCTGGTGCTGGTGTATTAAGGTTGGGCGGTGCTGCCGCGCCGCCCTGAATAATTTGGACTGCGGAGCACCGCAGCCCTACCACGCCAAATTAACCATTGGCAATTAACCCATAGGTCTGATATATAAACGTCCGCTTTTTAATTGAAAGCGGCTGAAAATTTAACCAAAAACAATTTATGTCACAGCATCGCAGTCTGCGCGCGGCGTCCAAACTCGGCGGCAAGCGCAATGTCCTCAAGCGCTTTGAGCGCACCGAACTTCTCAAAAAGCGCGGCCAGTGGAAGGAAGGCGACCGCATCACCGGCCTCCGCAAAACCAAACCCGAGGTCTGACAAATGCAGAAGGCAGAAGGCGGAATGCAGAATGAGCGGAAGCCGCGCCTGCATTTTGTCATATCATTCTTCATTCTACATTCTTCATTCTGCCTTTGAATGTTCGTCTTCAAAAATTCCTGGCCGATGCCGGCGTGGCTTCGCGCCGTGCTGGTGAACAAATCATTCTGGCCGGGCGCGTCAGCGTCAACGGCCAGTTGGTGCGGTTGCTCGGAACCAAAGTTGATCCCCTCCATGACGAAGTGACGGTGGATGGCAAGCCCGTCCGCGCCAAACGCAAGCTTTACGTGGCTTTGCACAAGCCGATCGGCTGCGTTTGTTCGTCCCGGGATGAATTAGGACGTCCGGCCATTCACGATTTATTGCCCAAAGAGTGGCAAAATCTGCATTCCGTGGGCCGTTTGGATTTCGACAGTGAGGGGTTGATTTTTCTGACCAATGATGGACAATTCGCCTTGCACCTGACCCATCCGCGCTACGGTGTCCGCAAAAAATACGTGGCCACTGTCGAAGGCCGGGTGGACAAGGCGATGCTCGGGCAGTTCACGCGCGGCGTGTGGCACGCGGGCGAAAAGCTCCAAGCGCAGGCGGCGCGGCTCGTTTCAGCCAGTCGCGCGCGGAGCGTGGTGGAGTTGGAACTGGATGAAGGCAAAAACCGCGAAGTGCGGCGGTTGTTTGAATCGCAGGGTCTGGCGGTGAAACGGTTGCAACGGACGCAGATTGGCAAAATCAAACTGGGCGAGTTGAAACCGGGCCGATGGCGGACATTGACAGAGACAGAAATAAGGACTTTACTTCAGGAAATATGAAAATGAATTGCTGGTTGACCTTGGGCGTGATGATCGCGATGAGCGCAGTTGCGCAAAACAATACAAACACATTGCCTCCCATCCCCGCGCCGTCCCCGGCGGTCGCGCCGGCGCCGAGCACGCCCGCGCCGGCGGTGGAGCCGGCCCAAACTGCGGCGCCCGTCAAACATAAGCGCAAGGCCGCGGTGGCAAAACCCATCAGCGAGCCAACGGTCGCGCTCGTTCCTGGCCCGGCGGAAGTGGCCGTCAAGAATGTCAATGTTCGCGGCCAGGCCGGCCTCAAAGGCGAAGTCGTCGCGCATCTGGTCAAGGGTGACGCGGTGACGGTTTTGGGCCAGATCAATTTGGATAAACACAAGGCCGATGAACCCGCGCAATGGGCGAAAATCGCCCTCTCCTCGAGCACGCATGTTTGGATCAACTCGAAGTTCATTGACGCCGCCAGCAAAACTGTGTCGGCGAAGAAATTGAACATGCGTGGCGGTCCCGGCGAAAATTACAGCGTCCTGGGCGTCCTCGAGCGGGGCACGGCGGTGAACGAAATCACCACCAAGGGCGATTGGACGCAAATCGATCCGCCAGCCAACGCCTATGCCTTCGTTGCCGCGATGTATTTGAAACAGGAAGCTCCGGCTCCGGCTCCGGCCCCTGAACCCGCGCCCACGCCCACGCCGGTTCCCGAAGCTCAACCAGTCGTGACTCAGCCCGCCGCACCGGCTGAACCCACCGCGCCGCCAGTGCGCATTGTGACTCATGAAGGCGTCGTGCGCGGCGTCGTCAGCCCCGTCGCACCGACCAAATACGAATTGTATGACCCGGCAACGGACGTTAACATCAATTATCTGTACACGACTTCACCGACCCTCGACCTGAGCCATTACGTCAATATGCGGATTATTGTCACTGGCGAGGAGGGTCTTGATGTGCGCTGGAAGGACACGCCGCTCATCAACATCCAGAGCATCCAGGTGATTTCCAAAAATGCCGTCCCACACGTCATCTTCCGAAGCCCCAGACAAAGCCAAGGTCATTGACGGCCGTGCCATTGCCGCGCAAATCCAGCGTGAATTGGCGCAGCGCGTTGCTGAATTGAACAAACGCGGGGTCCAACCGGGCCTCGCGTTCGTTCGTGTTGGCGAAGATCCGGCGTCCAAGGTTTATGTCGGCCGCAAGGAGAAAACCTGCGCCGAACTCGGCATTTTTTCCGAAATGCACGTTTTGCCCGAAACCGCGGGCGAAAGTGAATTGCTCGCGTTGCTGAAAAAGCTGAACGCCGATTCGCGGCTGCACGGGATTCTGGTCCAGGCGCCGCTGCCGAAACAAATTCGCGAATCAATCGTTTACTCGGCGGTTTTGCCGCAGAAGGACGTGGACGGTTTTCATCCGGTCAACGTCGGCAAACTGATGCTCGGCGACCCGACCGGCTTTCAACCCTGCACGCCGGCGGGCATCCGCGAACTGCTCGTGCGCTCGAATGTGAAAACCGACGGCGCGGAAGTGGTGATTTTGGGCCGCGGCAACATTGTCGGCAAACCGCTGGCCGCCATGCTCTGCCAGAAGGCCAAAGGCGCGAATGCGACCGTCACGATTTGCCACTCCGGCACCCGCGACATTCCGGCGCATTGCCGGCGCGCGGACATTTTGATTGCCGCGATGGGCGTCGCCGAATTTGTGAAGGCCGACATGGTCAAACCCGGGGCGACGGTGATTGACGTGGGCGTCAACCGCGTGAATGGAAAACTGGTGGGCGATGTGGATTTCGCGCGCGTACAACCCATGGCCGGCAAAATCACGCCCAATCCCGGCGGTGTCGGCCCGATGACAATTGCGATGCTGATGCAAAACACGGTTCGCGCGGCGGAAAACCTTTCTCTGTAGCGGCGGTCTATGACCGCCGGATTTTAGGATAACGAACGGCGGCGCTCACAGAGCGCCGCTACAGCAAAATTAAATTATGAACCCAACCCGAATTCTCCCCGATTTGCAGGCCTCGCTGCTGTGCGAAGAGGTCCGCCAGGAAGCCAACGGAAATTTTTTCATCATCGGCGTCATCAATTTTCTCCGTGTGCCGCAACTGCCCATCGTGGCCGGGCGGCTGTGCGTCTTCAACCGCTGGACGGCGGGCATCGGCCAGTTCACGGAAAATGTCCGGCTCATCGCGCCCGACCAGACGACGGTATTGCGCAAGGGCGAAATGAAATTTGAATTGCGCGAGCCGGGGTTGCATTCGACCAACGTCATGGTCTTCAGCCAGGTCGAATTCAAGGCCGCCGGAACCTACTTTATTGAAGTGCTGGTGGACGACGTGATGAAATTGCGTTATCCCGTGCCGCTGGTTCTCGCGCCGCCGCCGAACCAAAATCCGCCGCCGCCGCCAACAGAGGAAAAAAAGGCATGATGGTAGCTGCGACGCCCCCGTCGCAGAAGGTAAAGGCGACGCCTCGTCGCCGGTTGGACAACCGCCCGCCTCTGGCGGCTGGGAAAAATGCGCCGAGGGCGGCGCATTCACCCTTCGGTGACGCGGCGTCACCGCTACGACTACTCCCGCCGACTTCGGTTTTCGGGTTTAATTCGTGTCCCATCTGTGGCTAAATCCCAAAGCGTGACTGCGCCTGCTGACACAACTTTTGCCTGGGAACCGTTGACGCCGCGCGGCGTGGCGGCTTTTGCGCGCGCCCGGCTCAGCCGCCTGCTGCTCCTGCAATTCGTCATCGCGTCACTCGCTGCCGCAGCCGTCGTTTGGTTTCTTTCCGATGGCTGTTTCCCAACGGTGCGCGTGGCGATTCGAAATTTGCCGGCCGCCGGCAAAATTCGCGCAAGTCGGCTGGATTGGCCCGGCCACCCGCCGCAACTCCTCGCCGAAGGCCGGTTTCTTGCGTTTATCGCTGACCCGAATCACAGCGGCCAAATCCATTCGCCGGCCGACGTGCAAATCGAATTCGGCGCGCAAACCATCCGCATCTTTTCGCTGCTCGGTTACCGGGATTTTCCTTATCCGCCCGATCAAATCATCTCCTTCAACCGCACCGAACTGGAACCGCTTTGGGGCGCGTGGGAGCCGGAACTGCTGGCCATCACGATTTTGGCCGTTGTCGCCGGTCTGATGCTGGCGTGGGCGGCGCTGGCGACAGTTTATTTTCTGCCGGTCTGGCTCATCAGCTTTTTTGCGAACCGCAATTTGAATTTCCGCAGCAGTTGGAAGCTGGCGGGTGCGGCGTTGATGCCGGGCGCGTTGCTGATGACCGCCGCCATTGTGCTTTATGATTTTGCCGCGCTGGATCTGATTCAATTTTGTTTCATCTTCGGCGCGCATTTCGCGCTGGGCTGGATCTATTTGTTTCTCAGCCAGCTTTTTTTGCCGCGAATTGATTCAACCTCGCCCAAAAGCAATCCGTTCAGCCCACCGCACCTTCATTGACACCCACGTCACGCGTCTTTAGCCTGCCCCCCATGTCGAAACTGCCGTTTGAACTCCTGCTGGCCCTGCGTTATCTGCGGCCCAAACGGACATTCGTTTCCATCATCACGCTCATCTCCATCGTCGGCGTCGCCCTCGGCGTGGCGGTGCTGATCATCGTCATCAGTGTCATGAGCGGGTTCGACCACGACCTGCGCGAAAAAATCCTCGGCTTCAACGCGCATATCGTGGTCTACAACAACCGCGGCAACAACCACAGTACGATGTTGGACTATGCCCGGATTGCGAACATCATCGCGTCCAATAAAAATGTGCGCAGCGTCTCGCCGGTGGTGATGGGCAAGGTGTTGGTGGAAACGCAGCCGGAGACCAACCAGCAAGCTGCGGTGGATGCGCCGATTCTGCGTGGCGTGGACCCGCGAACCGGTGGCAACATGAGTGTTTTGCCGCAAAGCATGCTGGAAGGAAAATTCGATCTGAGCGGTCGCGGCGTGGTCATCGGCAGCGAGTTTGCCCGCAACCTGCGGCTTCACGTTGGCGACCGGCTGTCCATTTATTCGCCGCACGATATCGAGCAGATGCACAAAAACCGCGGCAAGGAAAACGAAGAGGCCATTTTGCCGGAGGATTATGAAGTGCGCGGCATTTACGACGTGGGCTACTACGAATTCAACAGCTTGTTCATCGTCACGTCGCTGGAGAACGCGCAGGATTTGTATGATCTGGGGGATTCCGTGCATGATTTGGAGGTGATGTTGAAAGATCCTTACTCGGCGACGGAAGTGAAATGGCAATTGGAGCAAACGCTCGGCGATGAATTCGTCGCATACACTTGGATGGAACAAAATTCCACCATTCTCAATGCCCTTATCGTTGAGAAAAACGTCATGTTTTACCTGTTGTTTTTCATCGTCCTCGTCGCCGCGCTGTGCATCCTCAGCGCGCAAATCACGTTCGTCGTCCAAAAAACGCGCGAAATCGGGATGCTCAAGGCGCTCGGCGCGACGAATCTCCAAATCTCCGGGGTCTTTCTCAGTCAAAGCGCCATCATCGGCGTGCTCGGCGTGCTCGCGGGTTACGGCCTCGGCATCCTCGCGCTGACTTACCGGAACGGATTCCTGCATTTCATGAACCATCTGACCGGCTGGGAACTTTTCCCCGCCTCCATTTACGGTTTCAGCGAGTTGCCGGCGATCATTGACACCCGCGACATCGCGCTGATTTGCGGCAGTTCGTTTGTCATCTGCATTCTCGGCGGCGTGCTGCCCGCGTGGCGCGCCGGACGGTTGAAACCCGTGGAGGCGCTGCGTTATGAATAAAATGGGAAACATCGAACATCGAACGCCGAACGCCGAACGCCGAATGGCCGACTCGATGACGCTTGGTTCGATGTTCAGAGTTCGATGTTCAGAGTTCGATGTTTCTCTTTTTCCCACCGGAGGTATGCAATGAGCGAACCGCTTCTTTCCGCCCGCGCCCTCGCCAAAACCTACACCCTGGGCAAACGCGCGCTCGAGGTGTTGCGCGGCGTCAATCTCGACGTGGCGCGCGGCGAATTTCTGGCCTTGCGCGGCGCGTCCGGTGCCGGCAAAAGCACGCTGCTCCATCTCATTGGCGGACTTGACACGCCCAACGCGGGTGAAATCCATTTTGCCGGGCAGAACCTGGCCGCATTCTCCGAGAGTGAGCTGGCGTTTTTCCGCAACCACCGCGTCGGTTTCGTTTTTCAGTCGTATCATTTGTTGCCGGAACTCAATGCGCTCGAAAATGTCTGTCTGCCGGCACGAATGGCCCGGACTCCCGTTGGCAAGGCCGGGGCGCGCGGACGCGACCTGCTCGCCTGGGTCGGTCTCAAAGACCGCATGGACCACAAGCCTTATGAACTTTCCGGCGGCGAACAACAGCGCGTGGCCATCGCCCGCGCGCTCATCAACGAGCCGGAACTGCTCCTGGCCGATGAACCGACCGGCAATCTCGATTCGCACACCGGTGGTGAAATCATCGAGTTGCTCAAGAATCTCCGCACCGAAAAACAGACTACGCTGGTCATTGCCACGCACGACGCGAAGGTTGCGGCGCATGCGGAGCGGGTGGTGGAACTGGCGGACGGGCAGATTAACCCAGGTGCCGGGTTTTGAACCTCGTTCCTTCTCGTCCTCGTTCCTTGGCGCGGCGAAGTGTAACGGAGACGGCTCGTCCCTCGTCCTCGAACTCCACCATGCCGATTACGATTACGAGGACGAGGAGGAGGACGAAAAGAAAAATATGAGCCAGAACTACTGGGAAAAACGTTATCAATCCGGCGATATGCACTGGGAAAAAGGCGCTCCATCGCCGGGGCTGGTGGATTTTCTGGCGGCGCATCCCAGCTTGCCGCGTGGAACAGTTTGTGTGCCCGGTTGCGGCACGGGCCATGACGTTCGCGCCTGGGCGCAGGCGGGTTTCGATGCCTTCGGCTGTGACATCGCACCGAGTGCGATCCGGCTGGCCACGGAGAGGACCAAAGCCGCCGGTTTCACCGCAAAATTCCAGCTTGCCGATTTTTTGAGCGACGAACCACCGTTTCAATTCGACTGGATTTTTGAACACACGCTGTTCTGCGCCATCAATCCCGGCGAACGCGACGATTATGTCCGCGCCGTGCTGCGCTGGCTCAAGCCGGACGGACAATATTTGGCGGTCAATTACCTGATTGTCGAGAAAAGTAAAGGTCCGCCGTTCTGCACCACCCGGGAGGAGCAGTGGCAGCGGTTCTCGCCGCATTTTGAGTTAAGGAAAGACTGGGTTCCCCGTTCCTATCCCAATCGCACCGGATGCGAGCGGATGTTTTGGTGGCGGGGTACGACACAAAAGCCCGTTGAAAAACAGTAGTTTGGCGACTAGTTTGTCTTAGATATGCTTGAAGATCGTGATTATATGCGCCAGCCGGCTTACGAAAGACATGTGTCGTTGACCGTGGTGCTGCTGGTGGTCAACGTGATCGTCTTTCTGGTCGAATGTTTCGCCCTGGGTTACCCGCCGCGGTTTTCCCTGGACAATCATTTCGCGTTGAGTGTTGAAGGGTTGAAACACGGCTTTGTCTGGCAGTTCCTCACGTATCAATTCATGCATGCCGGCCTGTGGCATCTGGTGTTCAACTGCTGGGCGATTTATGTTTTTGGCCGCGCCATTGAAGAAACGCTCGGGTGGAAAAAATTTCTGATTCTGTATCTGAGCAGCGGTGTTGTCGGTGGAATTTGTCAGGTGCTGGTGGCGTTGCTTTGGCCTGATCTTTTCGGCGGGCCGGTCGTCGGCGCGTCGGCCGGCGGGTTTGGTCTGATCGCGGCGTTTGCGGTTTTGTTCCCGGAGCGCGAATTGGTGATGCTGCTTTTTTTCATTTTACCCATCCGGTTGACCGCAAAAATGCTGCTGCTGTTATCGGTGGTGCTCGCGCTGGCCGGCATCATTTTCCCCATCGCTCACATCGCCAACGCCGCGCATCTGGGCGGGATGTTGACGGGCGTGGTTTTCATCCGCCAGTTCATTCAGGGTCGCTGGTGGCAATGGGAATTTCCTTCGCGCCGCGCCGCGCCGCGCGAACTCGTCGGCACCCGCGCGGGCAAAAGCTCGTTCTGGCGTTCGGCGGCCAACAAACCGGACGAAGAGCTGTCCACCGATGAATTTGTGAAAAGCGAAGTGGACCCCATCCTCGACAAAATTTCCCGGCACGGCATCCACAGCCTGACCGAACGCGAGCGGCAAATCCTCGAAAAAGCCCGCGAGCGAATGGCGAAACACTAAGTTGGTCGAAGGTCGAGAGTCGAGGGTCGAGAGCCAGACTCCTCGCCGTGCTCCAGCACTCGACTCTCGACTCTCGCCCCTCGACTCCTTACCCTTTTGGGCCATGATTACGCGCTACTCACGCCCCGAAATGCGAGCCATCTGGACCGACGAAAACAAGCTCCGCGTCTGGCTCCAAATCGAACTCCTCACCAGCGAGGCGCTCGTCAAGCAAGGCGTCGTGCCCAAGGCCGACTTCGCCAAAATCAAAGCCGGCGCCGATAAATGGTCCGCTGACCTGCCCGGTCTCGTCGCCCGCCAAAAAGAATTGGAGAAAACGCTCAATCATGATGTCATCGCCTTCACCACCGCCGTCGCCGAAAAAATCAATGACCGCGCCAGCCGCTGGTTTCACTTTGGCCTTACCAGCAGCGACGTGGGCGACACCACCTGCGCCGTGCAAATGGTTCAGAGCGCCGACATTCTCATCGCTGATGTAAAGGCGTTGCGCAAAATCATCGCGCGGCGTGCGCGAGAAAGTCAATTCATGCCCTGCATCGGTCGCAGCCATGGCATCCACGCCGAGCCGACCACCTTCGGCCTCAAGCTCGCGCTCATGCACGACGAATTCGGCCGCGCGCTCGAACGCCTCGAACGTGCCCGTGAAGTCGCCGCCGTCGGCAAACTCTCCGGCGCCGTCGGCACCAGCGCTCACCTGTCCCCGAAAGTCGAATCCGCTGTGTGCAAACAACTCGGCCTGCGACCCGCGCCGATTGCCACACAGGTCGTCCAGCGCGACATCCATGCCGAATTTCAAACCACGCTCGCCCTCGTCGGCGCGAGCATCGAGCGTTGGGCCGTCGAATTCCGCCATTTGCAGCGCACCGAAGTTCTCGAAGCCGAAGAGCCGTTCACCGCTGGCCAGAAAGGTTCGAGCGCCATGCCGCACAAGCGCAATCCCATCACCTGGGAACGTCTCACCGGCCTCGCGCGCGTGCTGCGCGGCAACGCCGTCGCCGCGCTGGAAAACGTCGCCCTCTGGCACGAGCGCGACATCAGCCACAGCAGCGTCGAGCGCATCATCTTCCCCGACTCCTGCACGCTGCTCGACTACATGTTCGGCCTGCTCACGCGCCTGATGGACGGTCTCAACGTTTATCCGGAGAACATGAAGAAGAATCTCGGCCTGAGCCTCGGCATGTGGAATTCGCAGACCGTCCTGCTGGCGCTCATCAAAAAAGGCCTGACGCGGGAAGCTGCCTACCAACTGGTGCAGGACGCGGCGATGAAGACCTGGGAAGTCAAACACGCCGGCCGCGACGACGCCAATTTTGTCGAAGTCCTGAAAGCCGACCCCGCCGTGGCGAAACATTTCAAGAAGGGCGAACTCGAAAAACTTTGCACGCTTGAGTTCCATTTCAAGGAAGTGAAGAACCGGTTCAAGAAGCTGGGGTTGTAGCCGCCGACGTGAGGAGGCGGAATAGTTTAACCACGGATGGACATGGATAAACACTGATGAACAAAGCCGTTGCTCTCCCCTTTTAGGAAGCAAATACTCTTTTGCGATGAACTTCAACCGCATAGCTGAAGCTGCTTGTCGGCTGAACCGGATCACTGCCCGACGTTTCGAGGATTATGTGTGTCTTCTGCAATTTCATTGCGAGACGCTTCATCTTGGCGCATTGGCTTGGGCAACTGCCGGACGATCACTTCCCGAAGACGCAGTTGACCTGATTGCGCTGGCTCGCCGTTTTACTTGCTACGCGCCGAACGAGATTCCATCTGATTGGCTGGCTGACCGTTCCCGCTTACAGGCGATGAAACTAGGGTGGCTGCACGCCTGTTGTGAAGCAGAGTCACTGATCGCAAAACTTCCACCCGAAGAGGTCGGCTGCCTGTATCTCGACGCGGCCGGCAAACCCGTCTGCCCCGATCCGGCGTCGCCGGAATTTCCGAAACTCACGCGCCACTACGGCAGCATCAAAGGCGCATGGCCGCGCATTGTGGAAAGCTAAAACTAACGGTTGTCATGGCAAAACATTTCAAGCCCGGCGAACTCGGAAAACTTTGCTCGCTCGACTTCCATTTCAAGGAAGTGAACAGCCGGTTCAGGAAACTGGGACTTTAACCACTGATGAAAAACAATTCCTGATGCGTTCGTCAGCACGTTCACTTCACATCACATGCCCAAATTCGCCCCGCCTCCGCCCGTCGCACCCGAAACTTGGCGCGCACTGCTCACCGCCGCCTCTGACTTTGCCGCTCTCCAGCCGTGGGAATGCATGTATGACAGTGATGTCGTCGGCCTGATTGATCCCGCCACCGGCGAGACGCGCATTGCCGCCGTGCTCGGCAATGCTGGGGAGGTGTTTGCCGCCGTTTTCTACCGCCGCGCCGCCGGGTTGCGCTGGATTCTCCAGATGCTCAACGACACGCCCGACCTCGAAGACTTCAACACCGCCGACGGCATTGATTGTCTCAAGCTCGAACTCGTTCCCAAACGCGAGTTGTGGAAGGAAGACGCGGCCATGCTCAAAGCCGCCGGATTCAAACCGGCCGGCAAAGGCTGCGTCTGGCCGCAATTCCGCTCCGCCGACCCCGGCTGGCATCCGTGGCACATCAACCAGGCCGAGGCCGGACAGCTCCTCGCCGATCTCCCGCGCCTTACTGCCTTCTCCAGATTGTTCGAGCAATACCCGGGAATTTTCGACAATTGCGATCCTGGTGAAATCCCTTTTCTTCCCGCCGTCATGCCCGCCCGCCCGCTCACGCCTAAAGACCTCGACTGGCGACCGCTCCTGCTGCCGCCCGTCAGCGGGCTTGATTCCTTCCAGCCCGCCGCCGACAAACTCGAAAAACTTTGCGCCCTCAAACGCGCGCCCGGCACGGCGTGCGAATTTGATTCGAGTTTGCTGCCCGGCGGTTCAATTCTTGAAAACGGAAGGCCCTGCTTTGGCCGGTTCAGTTTGTTGGTGGAACAAAAGCGCGGGTTGGTGCTTGGCATGGACGTGCAAAGCGGCGCGCTCACACCCGGCGAAGCCGCCGGTCGCGGACTGATTGAATCGCTGCTCAAGGCCGGCCAACTGCCGGATAAAATCTTCATCGGCGGTTCGCGTCTCCAACCCGTGCTGCAACCGCTCTGCGACGCGCTGCAAATTCAACTCCGGCCCGCCTCATCCCTGCCCGCGCTCGAAGCCGCCGTCGCGTCCCTCAGCCAGCACATGCTCGCCCGGACGATGCCGTAGGACACCCCGAACGCTTTCGGGGCTGTTTCACTTCAATCTGAAACCGCGAAACACGCACTTGTCGCGCCGAAATCTGATGAAGGCGGAAACCACGCGAACGGGGTTTTAACGCAACTCCGCTGACGCGCGAGCAGGAGACGCCAAGGCGCAAAAGCCGCAAAGATTTTATCCGCTGATGGACGCCGAAGAACGCTGATTCATTTGGCGGCGGCTTGGACGAGGGCTTTTTCTTCCTTGGTCAGGCCGTAGAGCGCATACACCAACTCGTCTATCTCCCGCTCCAACGCGCTCGTGTCCGCCTCGGCATCGCGCTGCTTCGCCGCGAGGATGCGGTCAACCAGTTTGATGAAAGGTTTCTGCTCATCGGGAGCAATGCGCTTTATCGGAATTTCCGAAGCCGCGCCCGATGGGGCGCGTGCTCGGTCGGTCTTCTGTGTGGGCTTGCAAAAATTCGCAGTTTTCGAGGCAGCCCGTAGCCGAAGCTACGCAGAATGATTTTGGTTAAATAAGTATTTTGGTCGTTTTGGTTTTTCTGGACGCAGCGAGTGTGCGCCAAAGGCGGGAATTTGAAAAGAGAGAGTTTGACCCGGCGTTAGCCCTCACCTGGCTTCCAGCCACCCTCTCCCATCCGATGGGCGAGGGAGAATATCAGCGTCAATTCCGCTTAACCGAGGTGGCGACAGTCAGCCCGAAAATCTGTACGCCGGGGGAAATCAGGTTTTGCCAGGAATATGGGGAAATCCGCGCGCTCCGTGCCAGAAGCGGACGATTTCAAGGCTCTGATCGGTGTTGTTCATCCGAAAGATGATGCGGTAGGAGCGGAAAATAATTTCGCGCAACTCCGGCTGCCGGAATTCCGGCACCCTGCGGCCGCGTTCCGGGAATGTGTGAAGTGACAACGCTACGTCAAGCAACTGGTTGCCCAGTTGTTCGGCAGCCACGGGATTGTGGGGCGCAATGTAGGCAACGATGCGCTCCAAATCGCTTAACGCGACGTCGGAGAGGAATACTTTGAAATCCATTGCGGAATGCGCTTGCGGGCTTCTTCCAAGGGGATGCGCTCGCCGCGATCCAGTTCGGCCAGCCCTTCCTCCACCGCCTGCCGGAATTCCAGTTCGTAAATTGCGTCAACGAGTGTGGCATCCGGTGGCAGTTTTTCCGCCACCTCCAGGAGAACTTCTTTCGCACTCATAGTTTCAATGTGCAATCAATTTCCGCTTTAACCGCCAGTTTGCAACTGTTTTTCGTGAGGGACAGCAGCCGAAGCTGCGCGAAATGATTTTGGTTAAATTTTGGTTCTGGTCGTTTTGTTTTTCCGCAACCGAAGTCGGGCCGGGCCGGAGGCCGGCGTTCCTATGACTTCGGTTTCGTGACGCGGTGAGAGTATGCCGGGCAATCCGCCTTCGCAAGCTTCTGCGCCGGCGTTTTGTTCAGAGACAGCCCCGAAAGCGTTCGGGGTGTCCTACGTTATCAGCGGTTGAAGACCAATTCCGATGCTGACGGCGGCACTGTTTCTGAATTAATCTCCCGGCGTGGAAGACGATTTAATCAAACGTCTGCATTCGGACCGGTTGACGAAGGGCGAGGTGCGCGCCCTCGCCGCCCAACTCCCGGCCACCGATGAAGATTTGCACCGGTTGATCGAGTCGCTGGTGGCTTCCGCCGACGAGGCGGGGATCACGGCGTTGATGCTGGCGATGGTGGCGGGCGGGCGAAGCATCGAGGCGCGGGTGTTGCCCGGTGTGCTGCCGCTGATGAATCAACTCGATGGCGTGTCGGTGGTGGCGTTGCAGGCGCGCGGCGAGGTGGTGGAGGCGCTGCTGGCGGCGGTCGAGAGCGGCGTGATGGGTTGGGAACGCCAGGCGGTGCTGCTGTTGATTGCCGGTTGGATTTGTCTGAATCGCGAACCGAAACGCGCGCTGCCGCCGAACCTGATTCCCAAGGCGCGATTGCTGGCCCGCGAGGTTGTGGGTGGGTGCGAGGCATTGTTGCCGCTGTTCGCGCTGGCGCACATCACCCGGAACAAGGCGCTCCAGACGGTGCTGGAAGAATTCATCACGCCGCCGCCGCCGGGAGCGATTGAGACGGCACTCGAATTCCTCATCGAGAAACCGATGGCCGACCCGCTGGGTTTTCTGCCCGAACAGATGGATCGCGTTATCAGTGCGAGCGGACCGTTGCGGCGCGCGGCGGCCAAGGTGGGGCGCAATGATCCGTGTCCCTGCGGCAGTGGCAAGAAATACAAGAAGTGCTGCTTCGAGAAGGATCAGGAGCGGCTGCATCATTCGTCGGAGGTCGCAGGGGTCACGACCGAGGAACTTGAGGTGATGCCCGAGCCATTTCTCACGCAGGAAAGGATTGAAGATATGCGCGGGCCGAAGCTGGCGCGGTTGCGGATCGAACTCGTGCCCCCGCACTTGCAAAGATTCCTGCTCGCCCGCCTCTCTTTGTTCCAACTTCACGAAGCGCTTCTCGCGGCGTGGGAGAAGGTCGGCTGGCGCGATGACCTGCGGGTGGTTTATGAGAATTGCCTGTTCGAAGCCGCCCACGGCGGTTATCGCGAGGTGTTGATCCGACTCATGGCGTTGCGCAACATCACGCCGGAACATGACGCCTTGGGAATCACCGGCAAACTCCTCCTGGCCCGGGACAATCCGGAACAATATCTCGCTTTGATCGAGGAGGCCGCCCGCCGGCATCTTCATGACGAACAGGACTTGAGCTGCGTGGACGTCGCCTGCGCGCTCACCGAAGGACCTTTGCCCGGCTTGGGGACACTCGTGGCGCGTGGCGCCGCGGCCACGGCGGCGCCGGACGATGCGGAATTGTTGTTTGAATGCATCGGCAAAGTGCGCGACCGGCTGGACCTGCCGCCCGAAGACCCGGGTGAGTGGATGCTGGATCGCATCTACGATTTGCCGGAGGAATTGGACGAGGAAACGCGCGAAGAACTGGCCGCCGCGCGACGGCAAATGGATGCCGCCGCCGCGGAAGCCAGCCGCCTGCGGGCGCAACTGGCGGAAACCCGCGCGCAACTGGAACGTCAGGAACGGCTCGCCGCCCGTAAGAAGACCGCGCCGGTCACACCTGCCGCACCAGTCACCGCACCGGAAATTTCAGCGGCCGAACTCCGCAAACGGATTGACGAACTTAAATCCGCGCTCAAAGAGCGTCACACCGAGCGCAATGCGCTGCGGCGCGAGTTGAACGATGTCTTAAAAGAAACCGCCGGACTTCGCGAGTTGAAAACCCACCCTGATCAAAATGTCGGCGCCGCCAGCGAGCCGGATCGCGAAGATCAAGCTTTGCAGGCCGAGGAGGCGACGGCGTTGCAACCCTTGCGCGTACCCGTCTTCCCCGGCCGTTTTTCGCTGACGCTGAAATCGTTTCCCGAGCATGTGGCTCGTGGCGTCATGGCGTTGATCGGTCGGTTGGCCGCGGGCGAACCGGCGGCCTTTGTCGGGATGCGCCGGCTGCGGGTGCGCCACGAAATTTGCCGGGTGCGGGTTGCCGGGGACTACCGCCTATTGTTCAAATTGCAGCCCGAGAAACTCGAAATCCTTGATCTGATCAATCGCCGTGACTTTGAGAAGTGGCTTAAAACGCTGGGCTGAGTCGAGGGATCCAAAACGGCACTTGCGACAGGCGGGCGAAATGGTCCGCGCTGAAATTGAAAAGCGGCTGACCCGGTGGGAATCTCCAACGTAGAGCAGACATTCCTGTCTGCTGGTGACGGAACTTTCCAGTTCCGTTTCGGGCGACGGGAAAACTTGCATTGCATCGCGCAATGCGAAAGAACTTTGGTTTCTGCGTTTATCCGAGGTGGTCACGAACGAATTGCAGATATCCCTGGCGGCCGCCGAGTTTGGTGTGCCGTTCAACGGAACGCTGTAGTTCGCGCAAATACTCCACCAGCTTCTCGATCACAACCGGCTTGGTGTTGCCCTCCGGCAGGCCCTTCATCGGCTCGGCCCCGGTGGCGAGGAGTTTTTCACAGACATCTCGCACCACGCCAAAGGTCTCGGCATCAATTCCGGCAAGGTTGGGCGGCTTGGGTTCGTGGTTTCGCAGCCGGGAACGGTATGTCTGATGGGCGACTTCATAAGCGCGTCCAGCCGCGTAATCGCTCATTTCGGGCCGGCGAATCCAGACGGCGATAACAGCCGATTCCAGTTCGCGCAGCGCAGGCAGGTCCTCGTCTTTCAAGTTCATAATTTCAAAATGGTCCTTTGGGCAGACGCCAATCGCGGTTGAATAGAGGTTGCTCTTTCGGCGGCAAGGTGTCCTTCGGCCAGTCTTTCGCGTGCTTGGCGCGCTCTTCTTCGCTGGCGTAGTAGCGCA
>OCZT010002693.1_pt1 | contig 18284 bp, 22 predicted proteins | sample 1539031 | NCBI WGS metagenome assembly OCZT01 (sample SAMEA3539308, study PRJEB22396) | soil metagenome | biome: tundra; feature: field; material: soil | place: USA | collected 2010-05 | depth 0.15 m | reverse complement strand
ATCCACTTACCGCGGAGTTCACTACCGTAGTGGGCACCAACGGCTATGAAAGTGTCTCCATTACCGGTTACACTATACTCTAAAGCCCTAAATCCTTGGAGGAGGATCTATAATGGATATTGTTGCTAGAAAACAACAAGCAGATCAAAGCCATGCCCGCATGCGGGCCATCATTGCGGACTGCCAAGAACGCAGTACCGCGGCCCAAATAGAGGCTTATAAGTTAGAAGGCGAGTACCGCCTCCTGGAAGAACTAGAACGCGAGCCGGAAGCACCTGCCGCCGAGCCCCCTGCCGACATCCCCCACCCAGATGGCCCCAATATGGATGCCGAATACCAGCAGTTCTTACAGGATCTAGCGGATGGAAAAAGCCAGCAGGAGCGGGGCCTGGCCCAGGCTAAACTGAACATGGCCCTACCTAAAGTCAGGCAGTGGACCGGCCCATGGGTAGAGGGTGCTCCAGGTTACGCCGAGGGCGCTCCGGAGCCCATCAGCATCCGCGAGCGTTTCCCAAACTTCTTTCCGGAAGAGCCCCTGCCGACCCTTTCCGCAGAGGAGCTGGCTTCTACTACCGACTGGGAGAACCTCAAACATGTCTAATCCCACAGCAACCGATACCATCTGGTGGGGAGCAGACACGGCCTCTGACTTCAGGGGCTTTTCCCCTTTGTTTGCCTCTCACTATGGGAACCTCCCCACATTCGTGGGCCGGTATGTGAATAACTATGTTCCCGACGCGGCGGAACTGGCCTGGTATGGGGCTAACCACATTGCGCGCCTACTGATTTGTAACTCCGAGCAGGGGAACACCTCGAATGGGGACTACTCTGAGGGCTTCCTTTTGGGTGCGCAGGCCGCGGCTGCTGCCAGCAAGATGGGTTACCCTAAAAAGTGCTACCTGCCGGTTGATATTGAGGCCACTTTCCTGCTGAGCAGCGCCTTTTTGGTCGGCTACTTCCACGGGGCAGACCAGGGCGGGTATACCCCTGGGGCCTACCTGAACGTACTCAACCCCAACCATACCTCTGCTTGGATTGTCGCAAGAGCCCAGTACAGCCTGCCGGCATATATCTATAGCTCGGAACCAGAGCCTACCGCCATTTGGGATGCGGTTCAGCCTGCTTGGTTTGACTTCTCTCAAAGCGACTTGGGCAAAGCCTATGCCGCGGATGTGATTGTCTGGCAGTACGGTGAGGGTGAATTGGGCGGCAGCGTGGACCTGGACGTGGCCAACGATACGGGTTACCACCTTATGTGGGGCGCCGATCCCCTGCCGCCGACAGTGCATAAGGTCCTGCATAAGGCAGCCCTTAAGCAATTCCCCAATCATGTATGCCCTGCCGCGCTTGGGGCTAATGGCAAGCCCCTGCCACCATTGGCGGTAGGTACTGTCGTGGTACCTACAGGAAAGCGTACCCCGCACTGGAGCGAGTACACCTTGCCCAAGACACCCATTCACGGTTGGCTATTGGCGGCGGACGTTAGCTAATGCCCCAAAACATCTACTGCAACCCAGCTGATGTAATCAATCTTTTCCCTATGGCAGCGGCCCAATCGGCGCCCGCCCTCCGCCTGGCCATTCAAATGGCCTCCGCATATGTAGAAAATTACACGCAGAGGCTGTTGCTTTCTGCTACTTACACCCATGAGCAGATGCCCCTGATCATTGACCGGCAGAACCAGGTTGTGGGTAGGGTTAGGCAATGGCCCATTACCGCGGTGACCGCAATGAGCATTCTGCCACAGGGCTATAAAAACAATGTGAATCAAGAGTGGGTCCTGGATGTCGGCTACGTGGATTTCATGACCCCACCGGATAGGCTAATCTATTACTCTGGGACCTATCTGCCGCCTACATTCCAGGGTGTGACCTACAATGGGTGGATTCGCAAAGGCACCCGGGGCATCCTTTTTGCCAGTTATACGGCAGGATTCCCGACTATACCGGAGGATGTAAAATCCGCCGCCATCCTGCTGACGCAGTACTTTTTGATGCGGCAGGCTAATGCTATGGGTGCCATGTCCATCTCGGTTTCAGCGCCCAGCAGCAGCAATTCTATCAGCTTTGGCCGGCGGTCTACATTCCTAGATGATGCGGATCAGTTACTCGCGGCGTACGTCAGGCGTGAATGATAGATCATGCCACAGATCATACCGAACAATCCTACTGATTTGTTGGAAAGACACCCCGTACTCAGTGGCCAGATCCTTTTGCTTTATGTTTCCGGTCGCATAGGATCTTCTCATTCACTTGTTTCTCCTTTGTATACTCATTAATCATAGCATATAACGACAGGAGCTGTCAATCATGAATCATATAACCCCCGGTGGCCACGGTCTTGGCCTACTTAAGCAAACCCCTGACCACAGAGACTTTCTATTTGCGCCAAAATTTACCGGGAAGCTGCCCCCTATGGTGGACCTGAGAACCAGCAAGTTCAGGCCAAGTATATGGGATCAAGGGCAACTTGGTAGTTGTACCGCCCACGCTATTGGTCGTATGGGGGAACAGACCTATGGGATTGACGGATTCCATAATCAGTTTGCGCCGTCCAGACTTTTTCTATATTGGAATAGCCGTGCCTTAGAGGGTACTACAGCGACAGATGCCGGTGCGTCCATGCGGGATGCTGTACAGGCACTTGTGAAGCAGGGGATGTGCGCGGAGCACTGGTGGCCCTACAGTACCGCCAATCCTGGACCATTCTCTGTACAGCCTCCTACGGAAGCCTATCAGAATGCAGCTAAACATCTTGCAGTGCAGTATCAAGCAGTGAATCAAGATGAGGTCACTATGAAGGCTTGTTTGGCTGCGGGATTTCCATTTGTCATCGGAATTGAAGTACACCAGAGTTTTGAGGGCCCTAATGCGGCAGCTACCGGGGTCATTCCTCTTCCAATTGTTGACAGTCCTGTAGACCCTGTTATAGGGGGACATGCTTTAACTGTCGAGGGCTATGATGATTCCCATCAGTGGTGGATTGTAGATAATTCTTGGGGTATGTTTGGAGATAGGGGATCTGTGTATCTTCCCTATGCGTACCTTACAAATCCCGCGCTATCCTATGATTTTTGGACTCTGCGCGTGCAACATTAGATTATAGCACTAATAGCCTGAAGCATCCCGGCAAAACCCAGCACTATTCCTCCTAAGTACCCAAACAGCAGCACGGTAACCCCTACCGGGCTTAGGTTCCAAGACTGGATGCTATACCAAATAAGCGTCCCCAGACATGCAAAGATCAATAATATAGCCTCAATGAAGTACCATCTTTGACGTTTCATTAAAGCGCCTGCACGAAGGACCATACCGTGCAGTTTTCGCCCCCTATTTCCTCAGTCTCAATCACCAGGGCGGTCTGCGGTAGGCCCGGCAGGAAGCTACCGGTATCAATGCAGATCAGATTGGGCTTTACCAAGGGCTGCCCGCTCTGCTGAATGGTGTGCCCGCAGACCACTCGCCGGTCCCATTGGTAGTCCGTCTGGAGAAAGTACCTGCTCCAGAGCCTGTCACTTCGCAGAGACTGCTCTGCTGGTTGGCAGAGGCGGAGTCCCGCATGCACAAAGTGTGCCTCCTGAGTACTATAGAGAGTAGGCAGGGCCGCGGCCCACTGCAGGTACTTTTCCGGGACATCAGATCCAAAGTCCCGCAGGGTCTTGCTGCCGCCGTTCTGCAGCCACATATTGGCCATACCCTGGGACCCAAAGCGGTAGGCGTCCACCATCATGTCTTCATGGTTCCCCATTAAGAAGGTACATTTATGATAGTCCCTGAGATTGAGGAGGGCTTCCAGAGTCTTTTTGGAGTCCTCCCCGCGGTCGATGTAGTCCCCCAAAAAGACGAGTTCATCCTCCTGGGTGAGGGCCAGCTTACTGATCAGCTTCTCCAGTTTGCTGACTTCCCCGTGTACATCACCGATAGCTATGACCCTGCCGTCTTTCATGTTGGCTCCTTCGTGTTTGGTGTCTAATGCTTCGTGTATAGTATACCATATTCCTAGATGCTTTTCCCACTTGCCCCCTCACCCTCTCCCGCAGGAGGCCTCGCTGCTGTTTTTAGCGGGTTTTGGTCCGGCTGGGTCCTGCCTCAGTTCGGGCAGACCGCGGTTTGGCTGCAGCGTATTTACTCCGAGATGCCGGGCGCCTTTGCCTCCGCGGATTGGGATGCCCGCCGCTCCGGTAGTACCAGCTTTGTTGCTGGGGACTACGGCGTGGGCTGGGGTTGCGGAGACAGACTTGGGTATTTAGCACCTATTATAATTTCCTGTGCTAAAAATGATTATTTCCGGCAAGAGACAGTTACTACCTCCAGCCTTATAATCTACCAGGGCCCTATGGTTTTGTATATGCCGCCCTTAGATTTGCGTAAGGGTGATGTCCTGGTATTCTCAGATGGCAGATACGTAATTGGAGACACTATAGACCCCGCCCAGGTTATGGGCCAAACAGTTATTAGCGGCGCCAAAATGGAAGCCAGAAGTGAAGATGATATTGTCTACTCCATCCCCCTCATCTAGCGGCAAGGCCCGCACCCCAAAGCCCTACCAGCCTGCCCCGAAGCCCAACGCCGATCCACTTACCCGGATTAACATTCCATTTGGACCCTCTATGCCGTCACCCATGGGTGGCCCCTATCAACCCTACGGCAATGAGTGGCCCAACTACGACCCCCGCTTTCCCACCCGCTAAACCGCAAAAACCCCTAAAACGGGGCGCTTAACCCGCAGAAAGTACCAAAATGCCCACAACCTACGCTACTAATCTCCCGTTTCCGGCGAATGACGATCACACTTTCGTGGAACTGGACGCCCCCAGCCCGTACTTCCCTAGCCACTTCACCCCGCCCAAGTCCAGCCGCTACTTCGCCAATTATGACGGCAAGGTCTACTGCCCAGAGGAGTACGTAGAGGCTCTGCTGGGCGAGGGCTGCAAGCTCCCCAAGGGGAATACCCTTACCGCTTTTGAGCCCAAGGTCGCCACCCCAGCGCCCGCGGCTGCCAAGGCCCTGCCCACTTATGCACCGCTCGTTGCCCCTGCCAGTTAATGACCGACCTGGATGCCATAATCCAGGAGCACCTCCAGAAAATAGCTGACCAGCTTTGCAAGGAACTGGCCGAGGCCTGGGCCGCTGCAATCCAGGGTACCGCCCCTGTAGACACTGGCCTGCTGGCCGGTAGCGCCACCTCTCGGGGTGATTCAATATACCTGCAGAACTACTGGAAATGGGTGGCCTATGGGCATAAAATCTACTCCCGCAAGACCCAAAGCCTTATAGTAAAGCGCATTGACTCTAACGGCGATGACGTATTCAAAATGACCAAGCCCAATGACTATATGGAGAAAGCCTGGGATAGTCCAGAAGTGCAGGAAGTTCTTAACAAGTACTCCGGCAAAGGCGTTCATGTCCCGTATCCACTATCCAAAGTGGATATGAATGTGCAGAATAACTAATGCCCCAGCTCATGCAGGATATGTCCATTTTCAAGCCAGTTATTTTAGCTGGCATAAATGCTATCATGCCAGTATTTGGGCCGGCATATGTTGATGAGTTTGGCATAGTCCCTGCAGGAGGCAGCAGCGCCGTGCAGATTCGTGGTGCGTTCAGCACTGAGCGGCGTCGTGCCCCCAATATTGTAGTGACCTACACCCCTGGTACCGGGGTGTTCAATAGCGGCCAAAACATCATAGGCTTTGATGAGGCCAGCGGGCTGTATAAGTATGGCTTTTACATGAACAATGGTGCCATTAAGTACTCCGTGCAGGCCAGAAATGAGCTAGAGCGCGAATGGCTCATTGACACAATGTTCAATGCCTTTACCGCATTGGTGTTTTTGGGCCCATCCGGAGAAGTAGCCATAAACAACCTTGGTGACTACCTGGCCTCGCAGGGAGTTGTCATTAAGGGTCCCGGGCAAATAGAGTACCCCCATGTGATTCAGTCTGACACGGAATCCCCCAGGCCGGAAGGTCAAGTATGGGAGGGGTCACTATCCATGGTGGTGGATGTTAGTCTCACCTACTATATGCCGGGTGTATCCGCCTCCACGGTGAGTATGACCGGCACCTCTACCGTGAATAAACAAATCCCTATAGTGCTACCCTGGATCCCGCAACCGCGAGACAACCCACCCATCTCCCTCAGTTACCCATAACAAGCTCGGTTAAGTGTCCTTGTGCCTCTGCGGAGCGGCACGGATAATAGCTATAGACAGTCCATGCCGTAGAGATCCACATCTCCGGCCCCCCTTTCACTAGTTACCCAGGAGCCCCCTTATATGGCCACCCCTGCATTTACATACTCCCCGCCATCAATCACCGTCGTCACAAACGGCCCGCTGAATGTTCTGCAGGCCGCGGCCCCGCTCAAAACTATTCTCATGCTGGGCACCGCGCCGCAAGGGCCGGACTTTCCGACTCTCTGCAGTGCCCAGGACGCCCTGAACCTTTTTGGTAATCCCGGTAGCTATACCAGCTTGGGGTATGACCTCCCGCTGGCTCTGCGCCTCGCCTCCATCCAACGGCAACCGACTGCCGGCACCGGGGTTCAGTTCTTGGTCTGCCGGGTCGGTGTAACCCGCGCCTCCCAGATCATTGCCGCCTCTGCCGGAACAGGTACCACTATTGCCGGCATCGGTCAATACGCCGGGTCTAGTGGCAATAACCTTGCCATTAACGTGGTGATCACTGGCGGCGCCATCACCTCGGTCACTATCTATGATGTGACAACCGTCTCTGCTCCGGTAATCAAGCAGCAGTTTATTGCCGGCGCCAACGCGAACCTCTCCAGCATTCAGCAAATGGCCAACACCATCAATGGTGCTAATCCTCTGCGTAATCCGAACAGCATTGTACAAATCACTGCCGTAGGCACCGGCGCGCTCACCAGCACGGTAGTTGGTTCCACCAATTCCGTTTCCATCGGTGGCGGCATGTACGGCCAACAGCTCATCAGCGGCACTGATGGCCTGGGCGCCAACTCCTCGGATGGTACTATTGCCCCCCTGCTGGCCGCAAGCCTTTGGGCGTTCGCGGATTACATCTACGCGGGCTTTGACTACTCTGCCATTGCCCCAACTATCCTGACCCATATTCAGAGTGCCCTCCTGCAGAACCAGTTCCGCAAGGCCGTTCTAGGGCCCAAGAGTGGGGTAACCTATGGTACCCTGACCAGCGGGACATATGTAAGTGGCAACACCAGTGACCGCATCGTCTGCATCGGACACGATTCGGTGTACACGGTTTCCCCAATCACCGGAAACCCAACCATTGTAGACGGGTTCTATGCGGCGGCAGCCTTTGCCGGTCTCAAGGCGGCAGGCCCAACCCAAGAGACCTGCACCAAGTTTGCCATTGGCGGATTCACCGGGGTAGTTACCCCAACCGACCTTGTTGCCTCCACTAACGGCCTTACCCAGGCACAGCTTAACCTCTTGGCGGGCTCGGGCCTGCTGGTGTTTGAGCAGACCCTGGCAGATGGGGCCCTGCGGATCAGAGACTCTATCACTACCGCGCCATATGCCTTTACGGGCGGCAGCGGCGGGGTCAACGGCGGTATCAACGTCTTCAGCCAGTTCTCTGCTAGGGATATTGACGATGCCTGGTCCAATGCCATGGTGCAGGCGCTTACCCCAATGCTGGGCCGGGTTTTCCCGAGCCAGAGCATCTTGCAGCAGGCATTTACCCTGGCCTGCACAAGCGCGGCGGCGGCTTTAGGCAACACGATTGGTGGGTACTCCATCAGCGTACAACTAAGCCCAACCACGAACCAGCCCACGGTGGTCGGTAATTACACTATGCCTTTCCCCGTGCTCAACATCACCATTCCAACTGCTTTCACAATTGCTTAAAGGGTAGACACCATGCCGCTTTTCTCTTCTACAACCGATTTCGACACAATGGTGACGGGCAATAGTGACGGGCCTTTCCAACAGGCCCCGTTCACTCTTGGTCGCCACAACAAATGGGGGTACCTCTGTATTTGGGGTCCTGCTACTGGAGTAGGAAAACCCCTTAACCTTGGCCTCATCCAGACCTTCAGCGTTCAAGAAACCAATGATTCCAGCTTCCTACCACAGGCCGGCAGCGACTGGTTGGAGCTTCAGATTGGCAGCCGCATGTGGCGGGGTTCCTGCGCTCGGTACCATGTCCGTGGCGCGGATATGAAGCAGATGGTCCGCCGGCTGTATCCAAAGGCCCAGGATGTGGACTTTCGGTATATGCCGTTTGTCATCGCCTACTTCTTTGACTATGCACCACCCAATGGTATCTCCGTTGGTACCTATACCGGCGGCTATGAAGCCGTTACTTGGGTGTTCCATAAAGTCATCATCACCGACTACACCAATGACCTGATCACCGGCCCGAACCGACTGCTTGAGGAACGATTCAACTTCATCTCTGCCGGTGAGGAATTCCAGGATATGAACCAGAATTCTGGTGCTGGAAACTACCGGTCTACCCCCGCGGTTTGGCGTGGCGACTACTACGGCTGGAACAGCGCGGACGGGCCTACTTCGGACCAATCTGGTGGTAACAAGTTTAACTTTCCCTCAGCGGCCGCGCCCTCTGGGGCTCCTACTGCTCCTAACAACCAATCCGGCGTCGGCGCCCTGATGGGGGGCTCCGGCTCAGTTATCGGTGGCCCGGCTTAAGAGTTTTAATTAGCACTAGGAGGAGATCCCTATGCCCGTACCGCCGCCCCTGGAGATGTCACAATCTATTGAAGAGTTTGAGCGGCAAAACAAACCCCGGGGCAATTTCCCCAACCCGGGCGCCGCTCCCGAGGTTCCCCAGGATCCCTTCCCAGAGGAACCTCTGCAGTACTTTGAATCCATCGGACCAGTCAATGAAACTATTGTCTGGAATGGGGTAAGAATCCCCGTGCAGTTCATGTTATTGGACATTGCAGAAGAGAAATCTCTCATAGACGCCGTTGCAGACATTCCTGGTCCGCAGCAGATTGTCTCTGAAAGGCAGGCCCGAATCGCCCAAGCCCTCTACAGTGTGAATGGAAAGCGGGTTGTGTTCTCCTCAGACTATATAACCGATCAGATTGAGCGCGTAAACTGGGTGGAGCGGTTCAAGGGTCCATTGCTTTTTGTCCTTTCTCAGGCATATGAAAGGGCCTTCAGTCAGCCGCTTATAGAATTGGGGAAATTTCAAGCAAACCCAAAATAAGGGCCCGGACCGTGATGCAGTGGAAACTGATCAGGGCTCGGGGGATCTGGCCCCATCAACAACGGCTCACTGCACACCAATGGGCTTTTGCCAACTATCATCTTCTGCAGGACCATCTTGATGAGCAGGCTACCGCTAAGGCGAACATGCAAAACGAGATGGCCCTGCATTATATTTTGAAGTACTTCAAATCCGATTTTGCAAAGAGTGCCATCTTAGAGCAGCCCATAGAGGGTGAAGAAGATTCCGCGGCAGAAGAGTACATTCAAAGGTCCGGGGACCCATATTTTGGGATGATAGACTTGCCGGAGTTACCAGATATGCCTGGGGTGGGGCAAGAGGCGCCGTCCACTTTTGGAAATTTAGAAAAGGGTTTCCCCCAACCCCCAACCGGAATGCCCAAACCGGGAGCCGGATTCAACTTTCCGGTATTCCCGATTAGTCCATAGGTTCTCATAATGCCCGACACCGTAGCCGTAAAAGTTACCGCCGAATTTGATCTAGATTCTAAGCGTAAAATAGTCGATGATTTCGATGATATGATCGCGGGTCTAGAAAAAAAAGCGGTAGAGATAAAAACAGAATCCATGGGCAATGTTCGGGACTTAGCTAAAAGCCGCAATGACCTGCCCCCCAGCAATATGGCGGCAGCCAACCGATACGTTAGATCCTTTACCGCGCCCGCAGCCTCTCAAATGGGCAGCCGAGCCCCCTCTTGGACAGACCTTGGAGCTGACCTAGGCGACCAGTACCCGAAGCCTGTCCACGACTTTGTTGCCAACCAAATTAGGGGTGAGCAAAACGCCGCAGAGCTTAAAGCAACTAAGGAACAGAGAAAACAAGCAGACCAAAACAACAGAGATGCACGAAGCTCCAACGCTGGCCTGGCGGACCGGTTTCTAAACGCTAGATTTCATGGTGCCGATGTCGGAATTATTCAAAGAGAACAAGACGCGATATTTCTTAACTCTCCCACAGGCCAACAAGATCAAAAGAACCGTATCAACACCCGGGCAGATAACATTGCCCGCGATAGAATCCTAATGAAACAAGCTCAGCCCGCGGCCCGCAAAAGGATGGCCGCGGAGACGGGCATCACCCTACCCGAGGATATGAGCGGCTTCTCTAAGACCCTGCAGGACACATTCAAGTCCGCGACCTCCTTGGGAATGCTTGAAGCCCTCAGTGGGGGCTCTGCCGCACCCTTAGCCCGGGCCTTTGCCACCCATGTCATTGGTGGCATGCTTTTGCCAGGAGCAATTGAGGGACTTAATATGCTTACCAGCGGCGCCGGGCGCGCACTGGGCTCTCTTTTCGGAGGCGCCAGCAAGGGAGTTGCTAGTGGGGCTGCTAGTGGGGTATCTTCTGTGATAACCTCTGCCGGAGGCACTGTAGCAGGAAATGCCGCTACTGGTGCATTGGCTGGAGCAACAGGAACAGAGGCTGCCGCAGCAACAGCACCAGAGGCTGCCGCAGGAGGCGGACTGGCAGCCATGGGACCTATTGGTTTATTGATTGGCGCTGTGGGTCTGCTGACGGGCGGACTCGGGCTCTACATGAACGCCCAAATCGCCAACAAAAACCAGATGGAGGAACAACTATGGGCCGCGGTTGGCGGAAAAAATGGCAGCCCCAATAATTTCATTGATTCGGTTACCGGAAACTCCAACAAATACTTCTACAGCCCCACCGATGTTGCCACCACCTCTGCCCAACTTGGGAATATGGGTATATCAGGGATACAGTCTCTAAGCAATAATACCGAGAATGCGCTTATGCTTTCCCGTGCGATAGATCCTAGTGCCAAAACTCCCAACGCGGCACTCACCAGTCTTGTGGGGAGTTTAGCGACTTCCGGAGGGGCCTCCGGGGATGACATAACCAAGATGATTGGTCTGATGGAGGTTCAAAACTCCTTAACCAAAGATCAAAAAGTTCCCCTGGATATAATGGCTACTAACCTTGCTAATTTAATACAGAACACAGGCGGTATCCCTACAAACGCCGGTACTGTAGCCAGCTTAGCTACCATATCCCATACTTTTGCCGCCATGGGCCCTGCCGGACAGCACCTGGCTACCCAAGCAGGCAACGTAATGGCTCCGATAATGGGCGCTACTGGGACCAACCTTATGGCGGCCTCCGCTATACTGCATATGCCTATAGACACCATCGTAGCAGACCAAACCTCTAAAAATCCTAAGGGTATGCTGGATCTTTTTCATCATATATCGCAGTTTGTAAAATCTTCTACTGCAGGAGTAACAGATCCCGGGCAAAAAAATGCTCTTGCGGAAGTCCAGTTGCAATCCTTTGGTGGTATTTTGGGGGGTTCGGGATTGGGGCAGACGGATTTGTCCACGTATGTTAAGGCTCTTATGTCCGATAACCCTGCAGCAATGGGCAAAACGTATGATAAAATTTTTGGGGGAACCCCTGCCCCCGCAGACGTAAAAACTGCTGCCACTGTTATTGTCAGCAACACCGTTAGCATTGCAGATCAGGCCATAAACAAGGGATTAACCGATTTACTAACCGCCGCCAAAAATGCTAGTACAGCCCTTGCCACTGCGAATATTCTTCTCGCAAATCAAAACAGACTTACCGCGGAACTGGTCACTGGGGGTTCTGGCCCAGGGAATCGCCCAGCATGGAATATCCCTACTCCCACACCTTCACCCACGCCTACGCCCGGAACCCCTACCCCCACGCCCGGCGGACCGCCCAAGCCCAGCGGAACCCCTACTCCTGTACCTGGAGGCTCTGCGGCGAACATTTCCATTCCTTTTACCAACAGTGATGGGACCAAAGGCACGGCAGGCATAACCCAGCCCATGTATGATGCCGCGGTGGCGGCCTCCAAAAAGACGGGTATCCCCACCTCTGTGTTACTGGCACAGTGGGCCCGAGAGGGGCATGTAGCTCCGCAGGGGGGAAATGGCGGTTTGGGCCAGTTTACACCCGGCGCCACGCAATGGGTTGATCAGAATGTTAAAGGCCTCAGCGGTTGGAATCCTAGCAATGAGACTGCCGCCACCGGATTTTTGGCTATGGCCTCATATGATACCGCTAATAGGAAAGTTGAAAACAATAATCTTGCCCAGATGATTGCCTCCTATAATGGTGGTACTGTGGGCCTAGCCCAAAATACGTTTGCCCAACAGTATTCAAGTACTATCATGGCCAATTCAAAAAACATTGTTGGTTTACCAAGTAATGCCGGCGGTGGTGGTGGCGGTCCTATAATCATCACCATTGTTGACCAAACAAAGGGTGGCATTAAAGTCCAAGGATCTCAATCATAATGGCCAGTCAACAACTCCCTCCGACAGTCAGCCAGCAGATGCTGGAGAACTTTGTCACCAAATACCGGCTGCAGAGAGCTAGTCTGGGCACTCCCGGCAACATGGTTACTTTTTTCATGAACCCTGACGTTACGGAAACCCATCAATGGCTGGTCAACTATGCACCTACAGGCGAGGGGTATGTCCGCTGGGCGTTCGGGGCTCAATACTACACCATTCAATTGCAGGGTACAACCGGCGTTATTGGCTATGACTCCGGGGATGATACCGTAGGCGGCATGAAGCAACTCTTTGGCAGCTTTTCTCCCGGCTGGTCTACCGTGGGTAACGGCAACCAGAATAAGCTATTCACCTTCATCTATCCGGCTTTAGGGCTGACTACGCAGTGTTACATAGATATGTTCTCACGTAGTATAACCAGCGCAAAGTCTTTGTACACCTTCTTCAATATGACCCTCACCGTGCTGCCGCCCAAGATCGCTCAAGATTATGAACCGCTGCCGGCTGTGGGCTCTGGCCTCCCAGGAACCCTCAACGCCCCTAATGGCACACCCGGCGCCCTAACCGCCCCCTAAGGTAACCCATGGCAAATAGAAACTACTACCCCTGGAAAGCTACGGACACACTGTGGACCGTGGCAGCGCGCTTCCTGGCCTCGACCGGTTACACCAATACCTTTACCCTGGCCGAGGCCATCAGGGGCTCTAATGCAACCTGGCTAGATTGGGCGCACATCCCTGCAGGCACCATGATTTACTTACCCATAATCACCTATCAGTAAGCCAGCATGAGCTACAGTTATAGACCCCTATACAAGTTAATAATTGCCCGAGTGGACCCAATTTCCAATAGGATCACATCCCTGCGGCAAGTAACCTCTCTGCAGAGCCTTAATTGTACTCTAACTACCGCCACCACCATGGGTACCTTAACGGCTACCTGGGCGGACACGGACTTCTCCACTTTTACTGCTCCGAACGGCGCTACAGACACAAGACCAACACCAATGTGCCTTGTCCAGCTACAGCTTACCAACAAGCAGGGGCTCTGGGGGATAGCATGGACTGGGTTAGCGGACAGTATTGCCCGCACGGTCAATATGGGACAGTCAAAGGTCTATACCCTATCCGCTTCCAGCCCGTATAAACTATTTAACATAACCACACAGACTGCCTCATCCAGTATAGGCCTCACTATCGACTACAGTTATGGCATGAAGGGTACCGCACTCCTCAAGTTTATAGCCAAACAGTGCAACTACCCGGGGGTGCTCGGTGTGCTGCCCGCGGCTACCGGCTGGGGCTATTCCATGGATCTAAACGGCCCGGGGGCCAAAGGCACCATAGATTACTCCACTGATGTTGGAGTTGACACCTATGGGGCTCTCAGCGCGTCTATATATTTAAGCCCTGCTCAGCAGACTTACAGCAGCATTTTACAGAGTCTGGTGGGGGATACAGAGCTTGAATTCTTCTTCAATGAGATGGGACAGCTTGTATGGCGCCCGCTGGCTTATCTGAATATTCCGGGTAATGCCCCTACCGGAATTGCCCAAGCAAATTTGGCGGCTACCCTAAACAGTATCGCTGAATCCACAAAGATCATTCAGAAGGACGTAATCCTAAATCACACTTTCACCGAGACCGATCAGGGTGCCCTGACCACCATTTATGTTCGGTACTCCGTCCTACAAAATATATTTACTCAGGGCATTTGGCAGGCCCCTCACGCAATGGAGGTGGCTCTGCAGCCAAGGATTATGGTGTTTTACGCGCCCTGGATCCAGGACCACGGCTCCGCCAACAATTTGGCTAACGCTCTGGGCCTGCGATACTCCGGCAATATGCACACCGCGGATGTGATAATGATTGCGGATCCTACAATCACGGTGGGCACCACCATTAGAATACCTAAATTTCCGGATTTAATGCCGCAAGATAACACCGTTGCAAAGCTGCCTACCCAACTGAATGTGCAAGAGACTCCCTGGTACTACTATTATGTGTACGCAATAACCTACAACCTACAGGTTGGTGGGCAGTGGACCATGGAGTTGGATCTCAGATACGGAAGGGATGAAAAACTACAGTTTCCTTATCTAAACACCTCGCCATATCTACAGGATAGACAAGTAAGCACCAGTGGGCTAAGTAATACACTAACTATCCCACAATTCAGTACCGATCCAGCCAACCCATATGTAATGACCACCCCACTTAATTATGCGGTAAACAAAAAGGTGCCTACCGGCTATATAGTAGTAAATCCCGAATTGGTAATTCCCGGTACCTTGGTTATAGTCAAGGACATAAACGGTAACGCAATTGGTGAATACACAACCATGGCGCCCACAGATGGAAAAAATGTGGGATATACGGTACAGCTCCCCCCTAATACTATTGCTGTGGGAGCGGGCCACGTCTTTTTAACCATTGAGGGTCCGGGGGCGTCAACTTTCGTTCCGCAGGGAGGTCCTACTGATCCCAATGCTGGGGGGCCAGGTGCGCCCACGCCTTCACCCGGTGGTCCACCCCTTCCCGGAAGGTGGGGCTACGCAGAGCCTGCCGGCAGCTTTAATCTTACCAAGGCTGGACAGGTTATGGATCATGTGAGCCAGTTTAATCCTTTCGGAGGGGCCAATGAATTTTGTGGGCCAGCCTCTACCGTCCGGTATTTGCGCAATCGCACCCGCAGAGGGCAGGCCGGCCTCCCTATTGCTGGGGATAAATGGACGCAGGTGGTGGCGGCGGCTGCTGCTATGCCTTTGGGGGCAACCCAGGGCACTAACATGACGGACCTGGCCACCTACATTCAGAGTTTTTTAGGTAAAGGTGAGCAGTCTACTTTCGTAACTGATTGGGCAACGGTTCTTAAATGGACGGGCGCGGCCATAGTAGTAGTGGGGGCTCAGCCGCAACCCCCTTCTTGGTCATTGGCCCAGGATTTTCCCGGCATAAGTTTTAACTTTGGTCATATAATTTTATGGATGAAAGAACTAGGCTCCGGCAACGTATTCAATGATCCTCTATCTATAGATCATACTACCGGGGCGTATGCGGATTGCACGTACAGTATACCCAGTCTGGAGCAGTGTTTTTCCAACCAAGCCCTGCTCATTTCCTAAGGAGGCCCTTACCCCGTGCCATTAGATATTGTAAATGATCCACTAAGCATCATGCCCCATCTCAGCCACCTGAGACGGGGTACGGTGAAGGATATTACCCAGTGCCTGCCGGTGAGTGGGAACCTCTCCGTACCTGGCCCGCTCACTGCCTTGGCGCCGCTGTACTATAATGCGCCGCAGGGCCGTGGGGGGCCTCCAGTGCCCAGGCCATTTATTGGTGGGACCCTGACCGGCTTCCATGCAATGCCCAACCAGGGCGATGATTTCATGACCCTATATGAGCCTAAATTCAAGCCGGTAGGCATGGTCTCTATAGCAGTAGACCCCACCAAACTGGACCTTCTGAAGCTCGGGGAGAGCTATCAGAGGCACAAGGATGGCAGAATAGCGGACTACTTAAAGGCTGACGGCTCCTCAACCCTGTATCAGGACACCGGCCGCGCGGTGAGTATTGGGGTCTCGACCGGGGCTATACTAACCCTAACCGCGCCTAATATCCATTTGGTGGGTATCCTGGGGGTTACCGGCGCCGCCACGTTCTCTTCCACCCTGGGGGTTACCGGCGCCGCCACCCTGTCCAGCACCCTGGGGGTTACCGGCGCGTCTGTCCTGGCCGGGGGATTGTCCACTACCAATACCAGCATAACCGGTACCCTGGGGGTCAGCGGCTTGGTCACCCTCGCCAGCACTCTGGGGGTATCCGGTAACCTGGGGGTCAGCGGCGACCTAACAGAGACCGGATATACCACCCTATACCATGAACTGTCGCTTTATTCACAGAGTGTGGTCAGCACCGCAAGTATAACCGGCACTGATACTGCCGGAGATACATGTTTCATAAATTTTCCGGCCAGCTTGACTATCCTCGTCAATGGTTCCTCATATAAAATCCCCCTGCTCTAACTAATCCTTCTCCCAGTCCCCCGCACCCTGTTTCATGGTTCAATAAGAGTATATGGCTAACACTTCCAACTCCGCCCAAACACGCGCCGACTTTCGGCTAATCTTCACCCCGAACCTGGCAACCGGCGAGGTGGTACAGGATTTTGTCCTGACCCCGCAGGGCGACATCGCGCTGGTTACCGGCATCGACCGCCTGGTGCAGATGATTATCCTTTGGCTGCTCACCCCGCTAGGCGTCAATCCTTGGGACACCACCTATGGAAACCCCTATTATTCGCAACTAGGCAGGATAGCCGGACCCGACCTGCAGGAAACGTACCTGGCTATGTTAGATACCTGCCAAGCTGCTTTTTTATCTACACAGGAGCAGGCTGCCCAAGCCGGCCAGCTTACCCAAGACGAGATGGTGGCAAAATTCTCCGCCCAGCATATTTCCGTGGTTGGTGTGGGTCAGGTCATGGTCTCTTTTACCATAGTTGCTCAAAGTGGGGCCTCAACCTCTGTCAATGTACCCTTTGCCTCCGGACTCGCTTCCGGGCAGGCGAACTAACCTAGCGAGGATTACACTCTATGTCTCTAGTTGACTCCGCGACGTTATGGGTCAACCGCCTTAACGCCAACGCTCCCCAAATAGCGATGAAGGGCTTCTCTCAAGCATACAACTACGGACTATCCCTGTTGTCTGCCATTGAGGACAACCAGTATCTGCTCAATGTAACCAGCCCAAACATCTCTGTCCTAACCGCGACCGGCATCGCCCTGGACCTTTTAGGCGCCAACTTCGCGGTCCCCAGATCCCTGGGTACCAGTGCCGCGCTTATAGTAGTGTTCAGCACGCAGAGCGCGGTTATTGGATCCTCCTTGGTGATTCAACCTGGCCAATCGGTAGCAACCGTTGGCGATAATATTACGGTGCAGCAGATGACCTATACTACCCAGGCCACGGCCACCATCCCCGTGGGCCAGACTACCAGCAATGGAGTACTGGCTGTTTGCGACACACCGGGCACCGCCGGCAATGTCTCCGCCGATACCATCGTCCAAATGCAGACAGCCGTGAGCGGGGTAACAGTTACCAACAACCCTTCAGGGGTGCCTGCGCTGCCTACCAGCTATACAGCAGTGGATACATATGGCCAAATTCTCGGCACGGATACGCAGAATGACGGCGCCTATAGATCAGCAATTATCGCGGTATTGGCCCTTAAATACGGGACGCAGGCGCTCACCCTAGCGATTGAGGCAGTGAGCATGCCGGAGACGCTAACACCCCTGGGCGACACCGTTGCGCACAATTACATGCCCTGGGATGCCTATGTCTATGACCCAAAAAATGGCTCCGGATTCGTCTATTATGCCTGGGCTCTTCCGGATGGCACCGCGCCCGGCCTGCCCGCCGGAGCAACAACCACCACTGGGGACGGGGTTACCTATGTGGTCTTGGGAGCCACTGTGCTCACGGACTTTGCCCTGGCCGTGGATACTACGGTCCGCGCCGTGTCCCCCGCCAACACTGTGCCCAGAATATTTGCCACCGGGTCAGTGACTAGCCCATTTAATGTGGTCGCCGTCACCACCATGGTTGCCAAAATAACGGTGCCTAGTAATGTTCTGTTGAATACCAGCACCTTTGCAGACCCCGCCTCTTTAATTATAAAGGCAGGGTTCATCGCCTATATCCAAAGCCTCCTGCACAACCAGCCCCCCACAGTGGGTGGGGCCGCGCAGTTTGTTATCAATTATTGCGCCGGATTTAGTATTCCGGTTACTTTTG
>OCZT010002692.1_pt1 | contig 18286 bp, 13 predicted proteins | sample 1539031 | NCBI WGS metagenome assembly OCZT01 (sample SAMEA3539308, study PRJEB22396) | soil metagenome | biome: tundra; feature: field; material: soil | place: USA | collected 2010-05 | depth 0.15 m | reverse complement strand
TGGCGTGGCAGGCGGTCTATAAGGATGCGATGACGCCGCCTGACGGAGACACCACGCGGCGATGGCTTGATCGCGAAGAGCATACGCCGTATGAGGCCCGGGCTGGTCTGACGTATTACAAGCAGCTTGGATATATTCCGACAGACAAGACGGATGAGGCGTCCTCGAGCACGCTGGAGGACAGCTACGACGACTGGTGTGTGGCGCAGGTCGCAAAAGCGCTGGGCTATGAAAAGGACTACAGGCTTTTTCTGCGTCGCTCTTTGAACGATCGCAATCTCTACAATCCGGCGATTGGACTGATGAACGGAAGGACTTCCGACGGGAAGTGGGCGCCTCTTGGCGGAACCCGAGACACGCCGGCCAACCGGTCGATGTCGGGTTGGACTGAAGGCGATGCGTGGGTGTACACGTGGTCGCCGCTGCACGATCAAGCAGGTTTGCTGCAGTTGATGGGCGGCGCCGAAGCCTATGACGCCAAGCTCGACTTGCATTTCAGCGGTGGACACAATGTACACCAGAACGAGCCGAGTCACCATTACGGATACCTCTATGATTTCGGAGGGCAGCCATGGAAAACGCAGGCAAAGGTACGCGAGATTGCTGCCAAGGAGTATGGATATGACGCGGGAGGTCTGGATGGGGATGACGATTGTGGGCAGATGTCGGCATGGCTACTGTTTACGGCGATGGGCTTTTACCCAGTTAATCCGGCCAGTGGCGAGTACATGATTGGCAGCCCACTGTATCGAGGATTTACGTTGAAATTGGGCAATGGCAAAACGTTTAGCGTAGAAGCAGAAAATAATTCGACAACAAACGTTTATATACAATCCGCGACACTCGATGACATACCTCTCGACCTTCCAGTAATCACGTGGGAACAAATTCAGTCGGGAGCGACACTGCATTTTGTCATGGGGCCGCATCCATCGTCGTGGGGAAGTAGATGGCAGCCCGCTCCGATCTCAGTTCAGTGACGTGAACCCACGATGGATCGGTCTTGCAATGCCGCTATGGGTAGGGAACTGTTTATTGCTGTCTTTGATCACATCCGCAGGATTGACGAAGAATCAGCGTGACCGGGAGAACAGTTCGCAGACTGGGACCTGTGAACTCACCCTTGATTCTTTGCAGGAGCAGCCGAGCCGATATCCTTCCTAGTTCCGTAGCGGGCTGGCGAACAGCCGTGATTGGAGGCGTTATCAGAGTGTAGAAATCGACATCGTCGAAGCCCACGAGTGCCACATCTTTACCGATCTCAATTTTTATCTCTTTGAGAGCTTCTAAGACCCAGATGGTGGACGCGTTGTTGGCCGTGAACAATGCTTCGGGGCGATTGCGTGATGAGAACAGCTTCGATAATGCAGACTTCGCGGAGGCCTGGTTCGATAAGGGAACCTCTTTAGCACACGGTAGTTTCGCGCGCTGGATCGCTTCTCGATAGCCGGCGATTCGCTCTTTGATGGTCAGGAGGTGAGAGTTAGCGGCGAGGCAAGTGATCCGCCTATGTCCGTGCTGGATGAGATGTTCCACCGCCGTCCGCGCTCCGGATCTGTTTTTGACCCCGACGGAGTCCGTCGTGGCCACTTCCATTGGCCGATCGATGGTGACAACGGGAAGTGACCCTGCGGCCAGTGGTTTCAAGTAGTTGTGCCGGGCGTCCGCTGGTACCAACAAGATGCCATCAACAGGATGATGAGTCATCATTTCTACTTGTGCGGCTTCGATGGAGGGATCTTCGTCCGAAGCTGCCAACCAGACGAGATAACCACTCTCTCTGGCGGTCTCCTGAACTGCATGGCTAACCACTGAGAAAAACGTGTCTGCGATGTCGGGAACGATGAGCCCGATGGATCTGGATAGTTGGCCGGTGAGCATGCGGGCGGCGTGATTAGGACGATAGTTGAGCCGTCGAATGGCTGCCTGCACTTTCTTCGCAGTCTCGTCCGAGACGTAGGGGTGCCCGTTGATCGTCCGGGAGACGGTCATTGGCCCTACTCCGGCAACCCGCGCGACATCCTCAAGCGTTGCCTGTTTTATGGACGACTTGCGCAAACGTTCCCTTCGTTATGGTTGGACCTGTCACAGGCTGCCGACCGGGTCCGAGATTTATTTGTAAATTTAACACGCATCTCCAGTTGACAACGTAATGTCTGACTATGTAGACAAATGAGTCATTGTGATAGCGCAATCATAAGATCATCCTAAGCAGCTCACTTTGGAGGCTGGAGTGAAAAACATCAGGTTTGAAATTCGCGTCTTATTGCTGTTCGTCGCGATTTGCACGTTTGCGATTGGGACTTCAACTTTCGCTCAATCCGATAGCTCGTCCTTGACCGGATCCGTCACTGACGTGTCGGGGGCACTTGTTCCGGACGCCAAGATTACAGTCCGCAACAACGCAACGCTTGCTGAGCGATCCATCACGAGCAACGAAAGCGGCAGCTTTACACTCACAAACCTTGCCCCGGGCGACTATAGTGTCCGTGTCGAAAAGGCCGGCTTCGAGTCTACAACTCTTCATGACATGCACCTCGACCCAAGTATCGGCCGCCGCATCGAGATTGAGATGAAGGTTGGCAACACCACGATCGAGGTTAACGTCGAAGCGGGGGTCAACACGGTACAGACCGAGAGTTCCTCGGTTGGCCAACTCGTCACCCAGGAGCAGGTCAAGAATATCCAGCTCAACGGGCGCAATCCGCTTTACCTATCGCAGCTTGAACCCGGCGTCGTTCGCGGAAACTCGATGGCTGCCTTCGCCTTCGGCCTCGACAACGGCATCAACGTCAACGGTGCGCGCTCCCAGGAGAGCTTGATTACCTTCGACGGCGCTCCCATGGTGCGTACCCGTTCCAATGGAACCAGCGTAGGTGTCGCCGATGTGGACTCTACCTCGCAGGTTCAGATTCTTACCACCAGCTATCCGGCAGAGTACGGCCGCACCTCAGGCGGACAGATCCGCATGGTGCCCAAGAGCGGATCTACTGATTTCCACGGCAATATCTTCGAATATTTCCGTAACACTGTGCTCAACGCCAACACCTGGGCTCGCAACAACACTGGCCTCAAGCGGCAGGCTTTCCGATACAACCAGTTTGGCTGGAACCTCAACGGTCCGGTTTATCTCCCGGGCCACTTCAACAAAGATCGGTCCATGCTCTTCTTCTTGGTCGGACAGGAGTGGGTACTCTACAACCACGATGACCTCGCGCAACAAAAAGTTCCCACTGCGCTCATGCGGACCGGAAACTTCAGCGAACTGCTCGGAAGCAATATCTTCTATAACGCGCCTGTTCAGATCGTTAATCCGAACACAGGAGCGCCGTACGCGAACAACATCATTCCCACAGCACAGCTCAGCAGCAATGGAATTGCGCTGTTGAACGCTTACCCTGCAGCGAATCTCGCCAATAATGCAACCAATAACTGGATTGATTCCGCGCTCTATACCGAAAGGCAGAGGAAGGATACCGTTATTGTCGACTTCGTGCCCTTCGAAGCCCATCACTTCCGCTTCAGCCTGCTCAATTACAACTACAACGATTACGAGCCGCACTTCGGCAATTTCAATCTCAACCCACGGATATTCACCCGTCCCAACCAGATTGGCGTTTTCCACTACAGTTGGACGGTGAGCCCCACCACAGTTAATGAGTTCGTGGTCTCAGCGGCTGCTGACCATGTCAACATCGGTATCGACACATCACTGGGCCGCTACGACCGCACAAAGTACGGCATCAACTATCCCTATCTTTACTCTGCCGCAACGAAGACACTTCCGAACAAGATCCCAACGATCCAGCTCGCAAACTTCGGTACGCTCGATGGCGGCCCCTATCCGTCGCGGTCGGGAGGTATGGTGTATGACATCGCTGATAACATCACCAAAGTCTGGGGCAACCACACGGTAAAAATTGGCGGTTTGTGGGAGTACGCGGGCGAAAATAACTTCGACCAGATCAGCGTGGACAACACCAGGCCGGGAACGACCAACAACCAGAACGGCCTGTTCCTATTCACCGACAGACGTGTAACCGGTACGCAAACGACTGGAGCGGGTATAGCGAACGCTGCCCTCGGACTTTTCGATACCTACGGAGAGATCGGTCAGCGTTCCTATACCCTCTTCCGTGGCAACATGTTCGAGGGATTCGCGCAAGACCAGTGGCGCGCTACACCAAAGCTGGTTCTCGAGATGGGTCTCCGTTACAGTGTCATGAAGCCTTACCATGCTTTATGGGGTAACCAGTCGTTCTTCAGTGAGAAGGATTGGAGTCCGACGCTCGCCCCTACCGTCAATCCCACTACTGGATTTGTTACCGGTGGAGATCCGCTCAATGGCGTCGTTATCCCCGGCAGCGGGTTCCCAAGCTCCGCAACGGGCCACGTCTCCAGTGACATCCTGAGCAACGGATATGCTCGTCTGTTCCGGGGCTACGATAGCAACTATCATCCAACCGTCTATACGGACCTCCAGCCCCGTTTCGGGTTCGCTTACCAGATCACACCGGGCACCGTTCTTCGCGGCGGCTTTGGCCGATACGTTCAGCGCCTCGGCATCAGCGACGTTGTACAGGTCGGCGGCAACGCTCCATTCCAGCCATCTTCCACGGTCACTCGCGGCAACGTGGATGCTCCGGGCGGCGTCGGCACCAACGCGTCACCGATCGCGTTGACCTCGCAGAGCTATCAATATCCCAGCCCCGAATCGTACGGCTGGAATCTGACTTTCGAGCAGGATTTCCCGCAGATTGCCACCTTGACGATGAGCTATGTGGGCCGTCGCGGTATCCACCTCGAACAACTCGGTAACGTCAACCAGCTTCAACCCGGAATGGTTCAGGCCAATCCGACGATCAGCAATACCGATGCGTTGCGTCCCTATCGCGGTTACTCCACCATTGGCGAAGCGCAAAACGTTGGAGGATCGAAGTATCACTCGCTGCAGGCCAACCTGAAGCGACGACTCAGCAAGGGTTTCCTCGCCGGAGTCGCCTACACGTGGTCGAAGAGCCTCGACTACGGATCTTCGAACGGAACGAATGTTCCCAACGTCTACGACATCAACATCAACTATGGTCCGAGTGACTTCGACACACGTCACGTCATGGTTATGAACTATGTATGGGACATCCCATACGCGACGCATTCAACTGACCGTTTGTTGCGCGCTGGTCTTGGTGACTGGCAGTTTTCGGGAACCATACAGGCGCAGTCCGGTCGCCCCCTTGGCGTGTCGCTCGGGAATGATCGCGCCGGTGTAGGACCCGGCTCGGGCAATCAGTACTATGTGCGGACACGAGCACCGAACCTGCCCCACGGCTTCGCGGGCAATACCGGAACAGCACAGTGGTTTGAAAGTGTCGTATATCAGCCAGCGCCGCTTGGCGCGTTCGCCCCGCGAGGTTCTCGTAACAATGTCTTCGGACCTGGCTTCAACAGCTTCAGCTCCGCGCTGCAAAAGTCGATGCACGTTATACCCGGCCACGAAAACCATGAGCTGATCTTTAAGGCGGAGGCATTCAATTACCTCAACCATCCTAACTACGATAACCCTAATACCAGTCCAACCAGCGGCGCTTTCGGCCGCGTCACGCAAAAAGGCAATACCTACGCCTCCGAACGGCAATTCCAATTCAGCCTGCGATACGCATTTTAGTTCTACTGGCCCGATGCGTTTGCAAATCACTGACGCTGTTCTTGACGTATTGAGACCCTGCAGAGGCTTGGACATGCGGGGTCTCCTTCAGCTTTCGAAGAGCCTCAAATCCGATGAGCCGCGGTCTGGTCGATGAATGGGTGACTCTAACTATGCGATTGACGCAGTTCTCATGTTTTCTTCTTGTAACAAGTAAGAGCGGTCGCCGGTGCCTTCGCAGCGTCTACTCTGTGTCTGCAATTGCAGCATTTTCGCTTTCTCTTGCCGTTCATGCCCAGACGATGAAGGCGCCCGACATCGCAAAGGTTCCTACACTTTATGTTGTTCCGTATGCGCATCTGGACACCCAGTGGCGGTGGGAGTTTCCGTAGACAATAAGCGAGTACCTGTTGAAGACCATGCGGGTGAACTTCGATTACATCGACCGCTATCCGCACTATGTCTTCAACTGGACCGGAGCTAACCGTTATCGATTAATGAAGGAATATTTTCCAGCGGATTACGCGCGAATGCAGCATTATGTCGCTGCGGGCCGCTGGTTTCCAGCTGGCTCATCGATTGAAGAAGGGGACGTAAACCTTCCAAGTGCCGAAGGAATTTTTCGTCAAATACTTTACGGTAATGAATACTTCCGAAGAGATTTCGGCAAGGCGAGCTCGGAGTTTATGCTGCCTGACTGCTTCGGGTTTCCCGCTTCTTTACCCAGCATTCTGGCGCACGCAGGCTTGAAGGGGTTCTCCACGCAAAAACTCAATGCACAGTGGCAGCCAGCGCCGAAGATTGGCGGCGCTGACTCTCCCGAGAAGACGCCGGAAGGCATTCCCTTCAATGTTGGAATGTGGGTAGGTCCTGACGGAAAAGGAGTGATCGCGGCATTGAATCCCGGTGGCTACGGCAGCAACGTATACACCGACCTTAGCAAGGAACCTACGGCGCCGCTGCCTGCATCCGCCCCGTAGTTGACCAGCGAAGAGAGGGCGCGCCTCACTCCACGACAGGCGAATGCTATAGCGCGACAGCGGCCGGTGGAGCAGGACTGGGTCCAGCGGATCGATCTGGATGGCAAGGTAACTGGCGTATTCGCTGATTATCACTACGTCGGTACAGGCGACATAGGAGGTGCTACCCAGGAAGCAAGTGTAAAGCTTCTGGAAGCCATCGTCACGAAGAGCGAGACCGTATTGCCGTCACCTCCGAAGTCGGCCTTTGCAATGGGAGAGGCGCCAAAATCACAGCCGACCGGATCCGAAGTCAGAGTGGGTGAAGGTCCGGTGCATGTCGTCGAATCTGCCGCGGATTAGATGTTCAACGACATCACTCCAGCGATGGCATCGAGGTTGCCGAAATACCAGGGTGACCTCGAGTTGATCAATCACTCTGCGGGTTCGCTGACATCACAGGCCTATCACAAGCGCTGGATCATCAAGAATGAGTTGCTTGCCGATGCAGCAGAGAAGGCGTCGGTTGCCGCGGCGTGGATGGGAGGGCGTACTTATCCTCAACATCGGATCAATGACGCCTGGATGCTTGAATTGGCCGGACACTTCCACGACACTGGAGCCGGGACTGCCACACCCCGCGCATATCAATACGCGTGGAACGACGACGTTATTGTTGCAAACCAGTTTGCCGGCATCTTGACAGACGCAACGGAAAGCTGTTGCTTCGGGGCTTAACACCGAGGCTGCCGGAACGCCGGTCGTTGTCTTCAATCCTCTCAATATTGCGCGCGAAGATGTGGTTGAGGCCAACCTAATATTTCCGCACGGAACCCCGAAGGCCGTGCGCGTGAATGACCCCGAGGGCCGCGAAGTGCCGTCTCAGCTTGAGGAGGGCAAGGTCCTTTTCGTGGCCAAAACTCCTTCCGTAGGATACGCCGTTTACAGCGTACTGCCTGTCGAGGTCTCGAGCCAACACCCAACACTCAAGGTAACGAACTCGTCCATTGAAAATGCCCGATATCTCGTGCGTCTCGATGGACAAGGCGATGTGTCAAGCATCTATGACAAGAATTTGAAAAAGGAGCTACTCGCGGCGCCAATCCGGCTCGCAATTTCGAAGGACGTGCCAAAGATTTACCCTGCCTGGAATATGGAATTCGAACAGGAGCAGGCTGCGCCGCGTTCTTATGTCGGAGGCCCGGCCCAAGTTCGGATTAACGAGAATGGCCCAGTTCGAGTCTCTCTCGAAGTATCGCGCGAGACGGAAGGTTCTAAATTCGTGCAGACGGTTAGCCTTTCAGCAGGAGACGCCGGCAATCGCGTGGAATTTGGCAATTCTATTGATTGGAAGACTCTGTCCGCGAACCTGAAGGCGACTTTTCCGCTGAGCGCGTCGAATGAGAATGCTAAGTACAACTGGGAGATCGGCACGATTCAAAGGCCCAATGCTCAAGACCGTCAGTTCGAGGTGGCCTCTCACCGCTGGATTGATCTATCCGACAAGACTGGAAGCTTCGGGACTACAGTTCTCACTGATTGCAAGAACGGCTCCGATAAGCCGAATGACAATACCCTTCGATTGACGCTGATGCGATCACCAGGGATGCAGCCCGCGCCCAACGGACGCCCGCAAACATACACTGACCAGGCTAATCAGGATTGGGGGCACCACGAATTTATGTTCGGACTGGTGGGCCATATTGGTAGTTGGCAACAGGCCCAGACGGACTGGCAAGCCTACCGGCTTAGCGATCCGTTGATTGCTTTCCAAACTACCAAACATGCTGGATCACTTGGGAAAACCTTCTCCCTTGTTCATCTGAATAATCCACGCATTCGCGTCCTCGCCCTGAAGAAAGCGGAGGCAAGCGACGAAGTCATTGTGCGCATGGTGGAGCTCGATGGCAAGCCAGCAAAGGACGTTCGTGTCTCTTTCGCCGGCCCTGTTGCCGCCGCTCGAGAGGTCGATGCACAGGAACGATCCATCGGATCGGCAAACGCTGACAATGGCTCACTGGTCACTTCATTTACCGCATATCAGCCCCGCACATTTGCGTTGCGTCTCAATGCACCGCAGGCGAAGCTCGCCTCTCTCAAATCGCAGCCAGTCAAACTTCATTATGATCTCGCCGTAGCGACTAACGACGACAAGAGAACCAATGGCGGTGGCTTCGATGGCAAAGGGAATGCGATCCCAGCGGAGATGCTGCCCACCACCATCGAATATCACGATGTGCAGTTCAAGCTTGCACCCTCCAAAACAGGTGCGCCGAATGCGATTGTTGCGAGAGGGCAGACGCTCGAACTTCCTGCAGGCCACTACAACCGCGTCTATCTTTTGGCAGCAAGCGCAGACGGTGACCAAAGCGCCGCCTTCCAGGTAGGCGATAGGAAGATTAAAGCTGAATATTCAGGATTGGAGCGGATTCATCGGCCAATGGGATACTCGACTCTGGAAAAAGCAGCCAGAGCGCGACTGGGCAATCTCCGCCAATCACGCGGCTTGGCCGCCCGCAGACGAGCAACAGCGAGAGCAGCGTCCTGTTTCGCCTCGTTACCCTGAGGACTACGTTGGCCTCGAGCCAGGTTATGTGAAGACTGCTGAGCTAGCTTGGTACGCCTCTCATCAACACACCGCCGAGGGGCTCAACCAGCCTTACCAATATGCTTATCTATTCGCTTATCCAATAGAGGTGTCAGCTGGCGAACGAACCCTTACCCTGCCGGACAACGATAAGATCCGGATCCTTGCTATTTCTGCCGCAGAGGAGGTTCCGGAGCTGAATCCCGCGCAGCCTCTTTACGACACACTCAACCAAGCCGAGTCTGGCCGTCCTTTGGAGAGTGAGGCTCTGCCAAGATAGCTTCAGGATGGGGAGGCACGCGATGTTCGGCAGCACAGCGAAACTCTACCGATCGTGAGCCATCAGTGAGGTCGAGCGGCGGAGCACAGCGGGGAGATAACGTCTGACATGGAGGGCGGCAGATTAGTGGTACCCCAGCTCGTGGGGGCGGACCCCATGTGGAGGATCAATGTGCCGCCAGACTTAATCTGGCTGTGACGGAACCATGACGTGGTGAGCGGTTCGCCGTTGAGCGTGGCGGACTGAACGTAGCGATTGATGTGTTCGGCATCGAGGTTGTCGGCGATGACGCGGAAGACTTTGCCGGGAGCCACGGTGATGTCGACTTCGGGATAACTCGGTGTGCCTATAAGGTAGATGTCCTGGCCAGCATTTGGGTAGAAACCAATGGACTGGAAAAGAAACCAGCTCGACATGGCACCGGAGTCGTCGTTGCCGGGGAGGCCGCTGCGCCGAGCCGAGAAAAATTTGTCCAGGTAGACGCGGATCACATCGGCGGTGTGGTCTGGGCGTCCAGCCCAGTTGTACAGCACGGGTAGTAGGAAGCCCGGCTCGTTAGTTACATCGAAGTGCTGGTGCTGAAACAGCCTATCGAGTCTGCGCACAAAATTCTCTTTACCGCCGGAGAGTTCGATGAGCTTGGCTACGTCATGCGGCGCGTAGAGCGAGTAAGTCCAGAGATCGCCTTCGTAAAAGAAGTCGGGCCACGTGCCGCGCACCAGAGTGTTGGGCGCGGCCCAGGTTCCATCGGGATTGCGCGGGCGGAGGAAGCCGGTGAACCCGTCGTTGGCAAGGTTCTTGTCCCAGAGATTCTGCCAGTTGCTCGATGTAGTGGCGAAGAGCTTCGCCTCCTTGTCGCGATGCAGGCCGCATGCGACCTCGGCGATGCCGAAGTCGTCGTAACTATATTCGACCGTGCGAGATCCGGAACGCTGGTCGTCGAGCGTGACATAACCGCGTGTGTTGTAATCACGAAGGCCGCCGCGGCCCTCCTTCTGGGAATCTTGCGGGGGTACCTCGGCGTCTTTCAGCATTGCAGCGAAAGCGGTTGGGTAATCGATGCTAGTCATTCCCTTCACGTATGCGTCGGCGATGAGGATGTTTGCGTTGCTGCCGCCCTGGGTGCGTCCGTTATCGTTGCCAACTCGTGCGTCCGGCATGTAGCCGGTGTGACGGTAGGTGTCGATGAGCGAACGGAGCATGTCGCGCTGGCGATCGGGTGCGATCAAGGTGAGCAACGGACCTGAACTGCGGAATGTGTCCCAGATGGCCTGGAAGTCATCGTAGTAGGGCTCGTTAGATTGCCAGACCGGGTTTTCGCCGGTGCGGTCCGAAGGCATGAGCATGACATGGTAGAGGGCGGTATAAAATTCGCGGCGCTGTTCTGGTGTCGCGCCCTGGAGCTGCATGGGAGACAGTGCGCGATTCCACGTTGCGACGGAGGCTTGACGCACGGCATTGAAATTCCAGCCTGGCGTTTCTCGTTGTAAAGAATCGCGGGCCTGAGCGGTGCTGATGAACGAGAGCGCGACCTTCGTTTGGATCGTCTGGCCGGCTTTAGTGTGGAAGTCGAAGGACAGGCCGAAGGGCTGGTCGGAGGTGATTGACGCATCGCGTGTGCCCGTCAGAGTCTTGCCCGTCCAGATTTGCTGCGTGCGTGAGGGCGTGTCGAGAACGAGGTAGAAATATACGCGGTACTCACCACCCCGATTCCATCCGCCAGTGTAGCGGCCCATGCCTGCGGCTTCGTGGTCGGATGTGATGTGGAGTTCTCCGCCGAGGAACTTTTGATCTTCCCAACCCAGACCTTTATTGAGGCAGTGGTCGAGATTGAGCGTCAAGTGGGACTGTTCCGACGCGGGGAAGGTATAGCGGTGCAGAGCGACTCGGCGCGACGCGGTGATTTCCGCGCGTGTTGCATAGCGCGTGAGTGTCGCTGCGTAATAGCCCGGATGATTGACCTCCTCTGTGCGGGGAGAGCTGATGTCGGAAGGGTCGAGTGGGCCGGTTACCGGAGCGACGAGGATATTGCCGTATTTGCCGGCGGCTCCGCTGAGATGCAGATGGCTAAAGCCGAGGATGCGGCCACCGCTCATGTATCCGAATTTGGAGGCGCGACTGTCAAAGTCCTCCATGTCCGGCCCGGCCTTCACCATGCCGAATGGCAGCGCGGCACCGACGAACGTGTTCCCGCCCCAGTCGACCCCGAGGAACGGGTAGACATCTTTGGTCAGGTCTGGAATTTGTGAGTGGGGCTGCGCGAAGGCAAAAGCACAGCAAAGAAGCGCGCCAAGGAATGCGCCCGCGAGCGAGCGGCGAAAGCACAGCGGTGGAACGAAGTTAGGGTGTGGCATCGGTCTTCCTTGGAGTTGTTGACAGGTGCTCGGATTGGACGATAGGGTTTACCGAAACGTAACCGCTTCCTTTTATACGGTATTTCTGAGCACGGAGGTGTTGTCGGTGGAGTTTGCCAAACAAACAAAGGCCATTCTGACGGATAGCCACTTTCTGGTCCCGCTTTTCGTTCTGGTCGCGGGAATCGTACTCCTAGTGGTTTTGCACTAGCCAGCGTCAGTGAAACAGGGGAGAGTCTGAATGGGCGGCGAATTGCGCAGTGTGGGCAAAAGTGGTTTGTCGCTGCATGGCCTCGGGGTCATCTGCGGATTGACGGCGGGCGTCTGGCTGGGTGCCGCGGAGGCTCCTACAAAACTGGTGAACGCAGGCTTCTCTCCATTTGCGATTTCGCTGTGCATGGTAGCGGGTGTATTCACGGCGCGGTGGACCTTCCCGACACTGTTGAAGGGAACTTCATACGTCTTCGCCGATCTGGGACAGAAGAAACACCTGATCCTGTGGGCGCTTCTGGCCGGCGCGCTTTGGGCCGTAGCCAACACGCTGACCGTATTCGCCATTCGCGACGTCGGTTTGGCAGTCGCGTTTCCGATGTGGAATGCGAATTCACTGATTGGGCTGCTGTGGGGGAGGGTCCTTTTCCGTGAGTTGAAAGGAGCCAGCGGAAAGAACATTGCGAAAGTCGTGGTGGGGGCACTCGCTATCGTGATTGCCGCAGTGATGCTCGGCTTTAGCACCTTGCACGGCGGCGCGATGGGGCAACACGCACTACGTGGGATCAGTGCCGCGCTGGGGGCCAGCCTCATGTGGGGCACGATGTACGTTCCCTATCGCAAGGCATATCTGAGCGGGATGAATCCGCTGTCATTTGTGACTGTCTTTACTGTGGGAGAACTCGGGACCGTGTTGGCCCTGACGCTGATCCTCGATGGCGGCATTAATTCGTCCGCGTTCCAATTGTTCCACATGCCGGGCGTGCTTTTCTGGTTGTTTCTCGGTGGATTCGTCTGGGTGATAGGCGACCTGTTTCAGCAGTTTGCTGCAAAATATCTGGGCATCGGGCGTGGCATTCCGTTGTCGAATACGAATCAGCTCTGGGGACTCGCATGGGGTGCGTTGGTGTTTGGCGAACTGGCGACTGCCGACCGCCAGCACATGTTGCTGGTCATAGGCGGCTCGCTGATGATGATTCTCGGGGCGCTGGCGATCAGTACGGCGGTCGCTTCGGAGAAGGAGCATAGCTCTACGAATGAAGCTGTGTTGCGCGAGTGCAATAGATATGGCCTGGACTACAACAAGACGATCCTCGCGCAGGCGGGCGACGAGTTTGGCGCAAAGGGAGAGAAGCGACGCTGGTGGGATTATGCGATCGTGTTGACGGCGACCGCTGTGTTTATCTCGCTTGGCGTGCGTGCTGTTGTGCCTCCCCTCTCTATGGATATGAAGTGGGTTGCGCTACTGAGCGTGATGCTGGTGCTGAGCCTTGGTGCGGGAGGATGGAGTCTGTGGCGTCGCACCCGGTTCTGCTAACTACGTTTACACGCTCGTGACGTGAGAGACGTCTAGGGAAGGATCGCGGGTCAGCTCGCTCTCGATCTCTCAACCAGGCCTGAGCAGGAACCGAGGAGCGTTTTGTTACGGTGTACTCTCATCGCGCGAGAATCGACCATTGGCGCAACTGCAAGAAAGCAGGAAGGAAGACAGCGCATTTGGACGACCTTGGTTGATGCGATCCATCGCATGACAAGAATCCGCTTGCCATTTGCTCGCGACCGTCCTTATAGTAATATTCCGAGTTAGCGGTAACGCCCGTTTACCGAACCCCTTCACGGACACAATTGCTATGCCCTCTGACGTAATTCCTATGAACGACCCGCTAAAAGACATGGAGGAGTGGGATGACTTTTTGACTGGGCGCTACCAGAAAGGGAAAAGCGAAGACGAGTTCCGACAGTATGACGAAACAGCGACACCCGGTGTTGCGGAATTCTATCGGTTGAATCATCAGTATCAGACTTTCGACTATGTCATGGCCAAGGAGAAGGAATACTTCGGCCTGAACAAGGGTATGAAGAGCATCTGGGAAGCGGCGGAATTCTTGAACACGCTGGTCGACGATAGCGATCCAGATACGGACTTGACTCAGATTGAGCATCTTCTTCAGACATCTGAGGCGATCCGCAAAGACGGGCATCCGCGCTGGTTTGTATTGACAGGATTCATCCACGACTTGGGCAAGGTCTTATGTCTGTGGGGCGAGCCACAGTGGGGAGTGGTGGGGGATACGTTTCCCGTAGGCTGCGCGTATTCAGAAGACATTGTGTTCCCCGGGTACTTCAAGGCGAACCCAGACCTCCACAACGAGCTGTATCAGACGAAATATGGGATTTACGAGCCAAACTGCGGGCTTGACAAGGTTCACATGTCGTTTGGACACGACGGCTACATTGGCGAAGTGATGAAGAATCATATGCCGGAGGAATCGCTGTACATGCTGCGGTACCACTCTTTTTACGCGGCGCACCGGCACGGCGCATACCGGCACCTAATGAGCGACCATGATGTGGAGATGTTCGAATGGGTGAATAAGTTCAATGTGTACGATCTCTACTCGAAGGGCCACACGAAGCCGGACTTCAAGGCTTTGAAGCCTTACTATGACGACCTATTCGCCGAGTTCTTCCCGGAGAAGATTGCCTGGTAAGGATTGATTGTGGCTTGAAAGCAAAGCTCTGAGACTCTCCCTTTAAGACTTTGCTTTAGACTGTATTACCGCTAACGCGCGTTCTAAAGGCCAGGAGCCCGGTCGTAGCTGACTGTAGCGGTAACGTATGGATTATCCTCGCCCCCTTGTTACCTTCTATCAACCTTGAATACTGCGTTCTGGCAACGATTACAATTGCCCGATGCCAGAAATATCCGGTGTTGATCTCGTTGGCGTAGGACTCAATGCGACCGATACTGTCATTCCTCTCGCGGACTTTCCAGTATGTGGCTCAAAGGTTGAATATCGTGCCGAAACGGTGATGCCCGGAGGACAGGTTGCCTCTGCTGTGGTTGCCTGCCAGATGTGGGGACTGCGCACGCGCTATGTTGGCAAGCTGGGTGACGATGAAGCCGCCGCCGTGCATGTAAAAGAGTTTGCGCGCGCGGGGGTTGAGGCGCAACTCATCCAGGTTGCGGGAGCTGCAAGCCCCAAATCGCTGGTTCTGGTGGATCGTCACGGTGAACGAACCGTTCTTTGCAGGCGGGACGAGCGCTTGGTGCTCCGCCCCGAAGAAATGGATCGCGACTGGATCGTGAACGCGCGCGCTCTGCATGTGGATGGCTTCGACACGGCTGCGGCGACCGTCGCTGCAGGATGGGCCCACGCCGCCGACATCCCGGTTGTCGCAGATCTGGATGAGATCTATCCGGGTGTGGAAGAACTGATCGAGAGCATCGACTATCTCATCGTAAGCAGAGACTTTCCATGCCGCTTGATGGCGGAAGGGGATTTGAAAAAGGCTCTGTACAAAATGCAACTGCGCTACGGATGCAAACTCACCGCGGCCACGCTGGGTCCTGGCGGTGTGCTGGCGTGGGATGGAAAGCGGTATTGCCACCGACCTGCATATCGGGTTCCGGTGGTTGACACGACGGGTGCCGGCGATATCTTCCACGCAGGTTTTATCTATGGCCTATTGCAGGGTTGGAGCCTGGAGCGCCAACTCGACTTCTCCTGCGCCGCAGCCGCGATGAATTGCATGGCGAACGGAGCGAGAGGTGGCATAAAGTCCGTCGAGTTGATCGACGGATTGATTGCGACTGAGCCGCGGTACGGCAACACCTGCGATTTGCCCGATTGCGAGCAAGCCCTGGCATAGCAAGCATTGGGGAGCTTAGTATTCTTGAAACATCAGTGTAAACTCCTCTATTCAAGTCACGCAGAGGTCGCGAGATTCGGCAAGTATTGAATAATCTGATCGGGAATGTGATTAATGTCATGCCGCGGGGAGGACGATTGCTCGCTTGTACCCGGGATGCTACTCACTGGAAAAGTGGAAGAACAGGCGTGTCCTGACTCTGGCAGACACCGGGACGGGCATAAGTCACGACGTTCTGAAGCGAATGTTCGACCAGTTCTTTTCCACAAAAGGAACGGGGCGTCGGTTTGGGTCTTTGGATTTGCGGCAGCTCATAGCGAGGAATAGCGGCGACTTGCGAGTTTGGAGCAGTCGACGACCACGCCATGCCGGGACAGTCTTCACCTTATTTCTTCCGGATACGGCGGAGCATCCGCGTTTGAAAGACGACAGTTTTCAGATCCATCTGTGAGCGTTGCGGGCTTGTGGCCGCCAGCCTATCACGGTTGGAACGCCCCGATCGTCGCACCCGTATCCGATCTTCGGGCCGGAGCCGTAGAGGTGCCTCCGTCAAAGACTGTACCGGCGAGGGAAATATGAAGAGAGAACAAGCGCGAAGAAGAGTGGCCGACAGAATGCGACCGACAATGCTTTTCATCATGACATGGGCCCTCTGTGGCTCGCTGACCGGCGCGGCTGCTCAACAGCCGGCTGCGGCGGATCTGCCTATCTACAACCAGTCGCAGGCACCGATCGAGGCGCGCGTCGACGATCTGGTGCGCCGCATGACGCTGGAGGAGAAAGTGCGCCAGCTTGACCTTTATGCGGGAGCCAGGGAGCTGGTCGATGCCCAGACCGACGGTACGCATGCCGCTCCAACGGCTGTGTTCGTTCCGGCCAGAGCACAGGCGCTCTTCGGCTCGCTGGGGGTGGGCGGCATCCATGATCTGTACCCCACTCCCGTGCAGGCCAATGCCATTCAGCAATGGGTCATGGCGCACAACCGTCTTGGCATCCCGACGTTGTTTGTCGAAGAGGCGCTGCACGGGTATAATACCGGTACGGTGTTCCCTACGCCCATCGGCCTATCGGCTACATGGGATGTTGCGCTCGCCCAGGCAACGGCTGCCAGCATAGCGTCCGAGGCACGCCCCCGTGGTGTCGACATGATCCTGGCGCCGGTTCTCGATCTGGCGCGTGAACCGCGCTGGGGCCGTGTCGAAGAGGACTTCGGAGAGGATCCCTACCTTACAGGTCAGCTAGGACTGGCCTACGTCCGCGGCGCGCAGGGCAGCAGTCTCACGGGCGACCAGAGCGTTGTCGCCGAGCCCAAACACTTTGCCGGACACGGCTCGCCCGAAGGCGGGACGAATACGTCGCCCGTGCATATGGGCGAACGAGAGCTGCGCAGCGTCATGTTGAAGTCGTTTGAGCCGGCCTTTCGCGATGGTCACGCCATGGCTACCATGGCCGCCTATCACGAGATCGACGGCATCCCGGTGACGGCCGATCCGTTCCTCCTGAAAAAAGTACTTCGTGATGAATGGGGTTTCCGGGGTTTTGTTCTTTCCGATCTCGGGGCAATCGAACGACTGTACAAGGTGCATCATGTGGCGGCAACCCCGAAAGACGCCGTTTGTTTAGCCATTCGTTCAGGCGTGGACATGCAGTTCTACGACTTTGACCATGGCGTCTTTCAGCAGGCTTTGATCGATTGCTTCCATGAAAACACGCTTTCTGCGACGGATCTGGACCGCGCCGTTCGCAGCGTTTTGCGCGTGAAGTTTATGCTCGGCCTCTTCGACCGGCCGTTGGTCGATCCGGACCTCAGTGACCGGACCTATCGATCCCAGCCGCATCTTGCCGTCTCGCTTCGGGCCGCGCGTGAATCCATGACCTTGCTCAAGAACGACAACGGCGTCCTGCCGCTTTCGAAATCGGTATCGAATGTGGCCGTCATCGGTCCCAATGCCAACGTCGCTCGATATGGCGACTACGAGAAGGAAGCAAACGGGCTGCACCTCAGTTTGCTGGATGGCCTCCATAAGGAGTTGCCAGAGGCCAGGATCGACTTCGATGACGGCAAAGACATCGGGTCCGCGGTGAGCAAGGCCCGGGGAGCTGACGTCGTCGTTCTTGGCCTGGGCGAACGTGAGGGGATCTCCGGCGAAGGCTTCGATCGCACCAGTTTGGATTTGCCCGGTAACCAGGAACAACTGCTTGAAGCCGTCGTTGCGACCGGCAAGCCCGTGATCCTGGTGCTCGAGAACGGTCGGCCGCTCACGATACCGTGGGCCAAAGAGCATGTGCCGGCCATCCTGGAGGCTTGGTACCCGGGCGAATCTGGAGGACAGGCAATCGCTGAAACACTCTTCGGCGATAACAATCCCGCAGGCAGGCTCACCGTAAGTTTTCCGCGCAACGTAGGGCAGCTCCCCGACTTCTACAATGCCGATCCATCGCGGAAGCGGAAGTATGTTGATGATGACGGACAGGCCCTCTTCCCATTTGGCTTTGGCCTTAGCTACACAACTTTCCGCTACGCACACCTCCTGGTACAGCCCCCTTCGGCTGCTTCACACGATGCTGTGCGCGTTAGCGTGGAAGTGACCAATGCAG
>OCZT010002690.1_pt1 | contig 18288 bp, 14 predicted proteins | sample 1539031 | NCBI WGS metagenome assembly OCZT01 (sample SAMEA3539308, study PRJEB22396) | soil metagenome | biome: tundra; feature: field; material: soil | place: USA | collected 2010-05 | depth 0.15 m | reverse complement strand
ATCCTGCCAGGTTTTTCGGCCCCGGTCAAGCTACATTATTTGTGGAAATTCTCTAGGGGTCGGTTCTTACAATTGACAATCGCCGCTCTCGCATGAAGGAGTCAGCGAACCTCGATCACGGCCTCGCTAGCAGGTGCGACACGTAGCTGGCACTGCCGATGCGCAATCGCTTGGCAATCCAGTCGCGTGTCATCGGGGTTTCGCGCCGGAGCTTGTGTGCAACAGCAACCTTGTGAGGATGGCCCTTGAGGTGACGGTCCAAGTCCGCTTCAGACCATCCCACTTCTTGCAGGCCTTGCTGGACGATCTGGTCGGCGCGCTCCGTGTCCGTCTCGCGCCGTTCGCGAGCCAGTTCGTGTGGTTGGCCGCGACGCCCGAGCTTCTCCGTCAGGCGCTGGAGAAAATCCGCCGCGCCCAAACGCCATCCCCGGCGCAGGGAGGCCAGCATCTCCGGCGATTCACCTTCGCTGCGGCGCTGTTCCATCCGGCGTTGGAACTCTATGCGACCCTTGGCAGAATCCTCCTGAATTCCGTGCTCGCCCAGCAAGCGATCCACGCGCAGCCAGGGCGGAAGGCGTTTCACGGACACATAGAGCGGAAAGCTGCTCCACAGATAAGCTGACAACGGGGCGTCCGCCTGGACCAACCCTGCCCGCACCGGATTCAGATGCACGTAATCGCAAGCAGTTCGCAGATAGCCCGGCGTGCGCTCGTCAACGACCAACGACTTGTAGCGTCCGCTGAAAAGATGCCCGAAGAACTGATGTCGGCGATTGAACCGTCCGGTGTAAGTGCCGAGCAACCATTTCATACCAGCCACCAGGTTTGGCTGCGGCGTCTCGGCCACCAAGTGGAAATGATTTTCCATCAGGCAATAGGCGTGGACCTGCCAGCCGGTCTTTTCGCATGCCTCGCCCAGCGTGCGGAGGAAAGTCTTGCGATCCTCGTCATCAAAGAAGATCGGTTCACGTCGATCTCCCCGGCTCATCAGGTGGTAGATGGCTCCGGCAAACTCAACTCGCAGTGGTCTTGGCATAAGGGTTTGGCAAACGACAATCAAAGACTGGCCAAGTTGGCGCGGATTGTCAATTGTAAGAACCGACCCCTTTCCGAGAGAGTCAGCCGCCAGGCCTCTTCAGATTTTTTTCGGCTGTTTTGATGTCCTCGATGGTGCCGGTCTGAAACCATTGGCCGTGATGCGGCAGGCAGAAGAGACGATTTTGAGCAAGGGCCTGGTGCCAGAGGATTTTGATGGTGAATTTTCCGTCGGGTGCATTCATCAAGATGCGGGGATGCATGATGCCAATACCCGCAATGATGTAGGGCGATTCCCGCTCGTTCCAATCAAAGGTATTGTCGCGTTTGATGAAAAGATGATCTTCGCCCTTGTCATGCCCAATGGCTTTTGCTTTGGGTTGCGTGAGGAGCAGAAAATCCATTTTGGTGTCATCCCAATAACGGGTCAGACGATCCAGCGCACTTTCCTGTTCATCCGTCCAGATGATGTCGCTGTTGATGGTGAAAACAGGTTCGTTGCCCAAAAACGGCAGCGCCTTCTTCAAACCACCGCCCGTTTCCAGTGGCTCAGTTTCTTCGGAGATTTTGATGGTCAGGCCGCGACAATTGGAGACATAAGCGGTCAATTGGTCCTTGAGGTGCGAGACGTTGATGATGACTTCTTTGATCCCGTACGCCCGCAGCTTGTCGAGCGCATATTTAATCATCGGTTTGCCTGCCACGGGGACCAGCGGTTTGGGCATCCGGTCCGTCAACGGCTTCAGCCGCGTGCCATAACCGGCGGCCAGGACCATGGCTGTTTTGATCTTACCGTGCATAAAGTTGTTGCCAGAATAAATTTCCAGAATGTGAGTACGAACCCCTCTCCCGTCCTTCCGCCTCCACTGCGCTTCGGCGCGACATGTCGGACACCCTCTCCCCGCCCGATCGGGGAGAGGGATGGGGCGAGGGGCACCTGTTTTAATTACAAATTATTTTTTGCAAATCTGTATGGCGTTCCATCCATCGTTTCACGCCGGCCAGCATGGGATGGCGCAAGGCCCTTTGCAACAGGCGTTCCACACGCGGCGAATGAAGTTCCTTATAGTGATGCTTTCCCTCGTGCCGGCTTAACCGTTCAAAAATGGCCAGCACGCGGGTGTGACGCAACGCCGCCAGGATGGCCAGGGAAGTTTCAAAAGCCTTCCGGTCGAGGGCAGGGGACCGGGCCAGATACCGGGCCAGCATTTTTTCTCCCAACTCCTCCGGAACATCGCGCCGGGCATCTTCCAGCAGTGACACCAGGTCATACGTGATCGGGCCTTGATACGCATCCTGAAAATCCAGGAGCCCCGCCTGCCGGACACCTTCACGTCCCGGGAGCAACATGAGATTGGCCACATGATAATCGCGCAACAAGAGCGACGCCGGGACCTGATGCGCCAAGGGCAACACCTCCCGCCAGATGGTTTTGAATTCCGCCTTGCCTGCTTCTGAAATCGTGGGGGTGCGCCATTCCAAAAACAGCCCGATATCTTCCAGCATTTTTTCCGGGTGATACACCCGCAAATCTTTGGGAGTTGCCTGGGGATGCTGGTGCAGGGCAATTAAGACATCGGTAGCCAGCGTATAAAGCTTTTCCGGTTCGCATGGGTTATCCAGCAGGCGGGTAAAGGTTGCATCGCCAAAATCTTCCAGCAACAGCAGGCCTTTCCCGTCAGACCGGGCCAGAATGGCCGGCACACTGAAACCGAGCTGATGGAGATGCTGGCTGATCTGGATGAAAGGTGCCACGCTCTCCAGGACCGATGAGGCATCCATCAAAACCGCGCTTTGTTTATCCTTTTGCAGGCGGAAGTATTTTCGGGCGGAGGCATCGCCAGTGAGGGGTTCACAGGCTGCGTTGCTCCAGGCGGTGGCGTTAAGAAATTCGCGCGCGCTGTCGTTGAGAATTTTGACCACGGATGAAAACTGATTAACACAGATGAGCCGCCGGCGCGATGAAAAACAAAGTTCGGGCGCCCGCCGAAACCGGCGGCTCACTTGGGGAGGACTATTTCGGAGAATCAAAAACTGAAACTGGCCTTGAGGTAGGCAAAACCTGGTCGCTGCAATTCCGCTGTGTTTTTCCCGATGCCGGATTCGAACTGACAAACTTGTCCGTATCCGGCTGCGACATCCACCCATTTGCCCGTCTGCCCGTCCGCGCTCAATTTTTTGTGAACCAACTGAAACAAATCGCGCTGATTGGAACCGCTCTGTTTTTCGAGACGGAAATCGGATGAAAAATCGGTGGCGTTTTGATTGTCGAGCTTTAACGCCGCCACCTGGTACTGGAGACGGGGAGCGGAAGCGTAAGGAAAGGAACTGGTTGCCGAATTATGGCGGGCCACTGCGGGCGTCCGTGCCGGTGATTGATCGTGACTGACCATCGCCAGAGTCACCACCGATTCCTGCCCAAACATCGAAGTTACGGCCAGAACCAGGAGGAGAACGAGAAAACGGAGGACATACTCTGATCCGGACAGGAGGAGCAGCAGGTTGGAATCTTCGGTTCTCCGCACGCCCGATTCCAAGCATCGCGCATACCAACTCAAAAATGCCTGATAATCGGGAAGTTTTTGACGGTTTTACGTTCTTTTTTATGTCCCAAAAACAAACTGTATGGGCGACGCACAGATACATGACCGTGTCGCCTTCGCGTTTCACCTTGCCAACGGGTCAAACGCGAGGTTTAATGCGCGACTGTGCTGGCTGGGTAGCTCAGTTGGTAGAGCAGAGGACTGAAAATCCTTGTGTCGGCGGTTCAATTCCGCCCCCAGCCACCAAGTCCTACGCTCCGAACCTCCAAGAGTCGGTTCCGAGCTACGGATGGCAGGCCAGCCTTCGCCCCGAACTACGGTTTGGCAGGCCAGTTTAATTTTAGGGTTTCGGATTTTGTATTTTGGCTCTAGGGTTCTGCCAGACGCTTGAAAACGCTGCACAAATATCTGACCGGCCAGGTGCTCGCCTCGTTGGTGCTGACGGTGACAGTGTTCACCTTTGTGCTGTTGCTCGGCAATGTCATCAAGGGGATTTTGGACCTGTTCATCAACGGCCAGGCGCGTCCCGGCATTATCTTCCAGGCCATCAGCCTGTTGATTCCTTTTGTATGGGTCTTTGCGCTGCCCATGGGTTTGCTGACGGCGACGCTGCTGGTGTTCGGCCGTTTCAGCGCGGATCAGGAGCTCACCGCCGCGCGTGCAAGCGGCGTCAGCCTGCTTTCGCTCATCACGCCCATTTTGTTGTTAAGTCTTTTCTGCTGCGGTCTCAGCGCCTGGATCAACACGGACCTCGGGCCGCGTTCCCGTGTGGCTTACAAGAAATTGCTTTTCCAGGTCCGGGCTGAACTGGTGAACGCCCAATTGCCTGAAGGCCGGTTCATTAGCGATTTTCCGGGCTACATTTTCTACACGGAAAAAAATCACGGCGGCAATTTGCAAGGCGTGATGATCTTCAAGCTCGAAAATGAGACCAACGTGGGAACAACTTTGCGCGCGCCGCGTGGCCGGTTCGAAACCGACGTGACGAACAAACAACTGATTTTGCACTTGTTCGACGCTCGCAGCGTGACGTTAACCGGACCACGTGTGGGAATCACCGCATCCCCGGAATTGACATTAAATTTCGACCTGAACACGGCGACGAACCGGCCGGGCAAACCCAGAGTCAGCGACATGACGTTCTGGCAATTGCGGGACGAACTGCACAATTTGGAGCGGCAAATCGGTCTGCCGCCAGAGGCCACCTTGACATCCGATGAATTGCGCGCCCAAGCCCGTGAATTTGCCAGACAGCGAAACGATTTGACCGAGCCGATTCGTGTGGAGATGAACCGGGAGATCTCGTTTTCGTTTGCGTGTTTTGGGTTCACGCTCGTCGGGATTCCTCTCGGCATCCGCATGCACCGGCGCGAGACGAACGTTGGCGTCGCCATCGCGCTTTTGCTCGTGCTGGTTTATTACAGCTTCATCATCGCCGCCGGACAATTGTCGGCGCGGCCTGAACTGGTGCCGCATTTGATTCTCTGGCTGCCGAATTTTATCTTTCAAGCCGTCGGCGCAGTGCTGCTGTGGCGCGCAAATCGTGGGATTTGAAAATTACCCTGTCTTGCGCCGGTAAATTTTGTGCATCGCCGCCTGGTCAACCGGCTTGACGAGCAGTTCGTCAATGTTCACGTGCGGCGGGCGGCTGGCGACCCAGACCAAAATTTCCGCGATGTCTTCCGCCGTCAGGGGATTCATACCCTCGTAAACATTTTCCGCGCATTTGGCGTTGCCCTTGAAACGCACGAGCGAAAATTCCGTTTCGGCCAGGCCGGGATCAACCGTGCCAACGCGAATGCCGGTGCCGTTTAATTCCATTCGCAACGCGCGGGTGATTTGCAACTCACCCGCTTTTGCCGCGCAATACACTGCGCCGCCTTCGTAAGCCGTGTGGCCGGCAACCGAGCCGATGTTGATGATGCTCGCGCCTGCGTCGTGCGGCATGAGCGGCAGCGCCGCGCGCGTCACGCGCAAGATACCGAGGACGTTCGTTTGAATCATAGCCTCCCAATCCGCGTCCCTGCCCCCGACGACGGTGTCCAGACCGTGTGCGCCGCCGGCATTGTTGACCAAAACATGCAGGCACGCTGGGCCTGGCGTCTGGCATCCGGGATTTTGGATTTTGGATTTTGCCCAAGCGACGAACGTTTCCACGCTCAGCGTTTTGGTCACGTCCAAAACGTGAAAATGCGCCTCCCCTGCGCCGGCTTGGCGCGCCTCGGCGGCGACTTTTTCCAAACGGTCAACGCGGCGCGCGCCGAGCAAAAGTTTTGCGCCTTCCACGCCGAACGCCCGTGCCGACGCCGCGCCAAATCCACTCGACGCGCCGGTGATTAAAACCCATTTGTCTTTCAACAGCGTTTTCATGGCTCAATGAATTTATTCAGACGAATCATGTGTTCTTCCGTCATCCTCGCTTCAAAGTTTGAATCTATTCGACAGTTTGTCGAATAAAAATCCAACGATCAGGACGCACGGGCAGCCGATGACGACCGCGACAACACCCGAAAGGGCGGCCTTGTGAAAAAACGAATGCGAAAACCCGCCTTCGCTCCGCTACGGCGCGGCAGTCTTCGCTCTCCGCTGCGCTCCGAGCGAAGACTGGTGGAGCCGACAGGAATCGAACCTGCGACCTTCTCATTGCGAACGAGACGCTCTACCAACTGAGCTACGACCCCATCCACGTCAGCCGCAAATAGCTTCGCCAAAATGATCGCCGCGCGCAACCGTTAAGTAAGCCGGGCGCACTTCGACACCGCCACCATTCTTCCACCTCCTGGGAGCGCTGGCTTGTCGGGTCAAAGCCACGCGACGACTGACGTCCCGCCGGCTCGCTGCGTTGCGACAGACAATTCCAACCCGCCGACGAGACGTCGGCGCTCCCAGGGCCGGCAATCCGGGCGGCTGCGGCCGGACACCCGCGCTCCGTTCCTTTTGGGCAACACGCCCGCAAGATGCGCCCGGATGAATCCAGCCGGCCAATTGAGAACTCCGTTCCGTCCGGCGGAACACGAACACGCGACTGAAGTCGGTGTTGGCAATTCCTGTCGCCCTTGCTATTTTCCGGGCGCATGTCCGACACGCCTGTTGTGGCCCAAACGCCCTCGAAGGCACGAGTGTTTCTCCGCCGGTTGATCACCACGGTGATTCTCTGGACGGTGATTCTCGTGGCTTTGTTCTCCAGCAACCAGCTGATTTCCGACGGCGTTTTCATTCTCATCATGATATTTCTCGCGACGGCCGGGCTGGCGGAATTTTACGGACTCGTTGAAAGGCGCAATCTTGTCTGCTTCAAATGGTGCGGTCTGCTCGGTGGTGTGTTGCTCATGGTGGGCACGTTTTTGCATTTGACCGGACATCTCGGCATTTACGATTCGCCGTCGCGCGCGAATGATTTTGAAACGGGTTTCCTCATCCTGTTCGTGCTCGGTTTGTGCGTGCGGCAATTTGTTTCGCGCAGCAACACGGCGGGCATTCTGGCCATTTCCACGACGCTGTTCGGCCTGATGTATGTGCCGTGGCTGTTGAACTTCATCCAGAAAATCAATTTTTTCCCCGGGGTGGACGGCAAGTTTTACGTCCTATACTTCATCATCGTAACAAAATTCAGCGACACCGGCGCGTATGCCGTCGGCTCGCTCATCGGCCGGCATAAAATGATCCCGCGCATCAGCCCCGGCAAAACGTGGGAGGGATTCGGCGGCGCAATTTTTCTTTCGACCGTGGCGAGCCTCGTCTTTGTGCATTTTTTTGGCGATAAAATGGCGGGCATGAACTGGCTGCACGCAATGGTGCTCGGCGTTTTGCTGAGTCTGACGGCGGTCATCGGCGATTTGATTGAATCGCTTTTCAAACGCGAGGCGGGCGTGAAAGATTCCGGCGGACTGTTTCCCGGCATCGGCGGCATTCTCGACTTGCTGGACAGTTTGCTGTTCAATGCGCCGATCATGTATCTCTATTTGCGGCATATTCTCACGCATCCATGAGAAACGAACGCAGCGAAATTCTGAGACGCCCTGAAACCGGGGTGTTGGAGTGTTGGAGTGTTGGAGTATTGAATTCCAGTGCTCCATTACTCCAGTACTCCATTTCTCCATTCCTCCGATGAAGAACGTTGTTTTACTCGGTTCGACCGGCTCCATTGGCACCAGCACCGTCAAGGTGGCCGAAGATTTGCCGGATCGCATCCGGCTGGTCGGCCTGGCCGCCGGTAACAATGCCGAACTGTTGCTCAAACAGGCGCGCAAACACCAGCCTGAGGCCATTTCAATCAACCATCCCGAAAAAGCCCGCGACCTGGGAAAATTTTTCGGCGCGACCACGCAGGTTTATTCGGGTGACGAAGGTCTAATCAAACTGGCCACGCTGCCGTCGGCGGACATCGTGCTCATTGCCATCGTCGGCACGGCGGGATTGAAGCCCGCGCTCGCCGCGATCCGCGCGGGCAAGGATATTGCCGTCGCATCGAAGGAAATTCTTGTGATGGCCGGCGAAATCGTGATGAGCGAGGCACGCAAACACGGCGTTCGCGTGCTCGCCGTGGACAGCGAACATTCGGCGATTTTTCAGTGTCTCGATGGCAAGCCGTCCAATTCCGTCCGCAAACTTTGGCTCACGGCGTCCGGCGGACCGTTTCGCAACACGCCGAAGGAGGAATTCCCAAACATCACCGTTGAGCGTGCGCTCAAACATCCGTCGTGGGTCATGGGCAAAAAAATCACCATTGATTCGGCGACGCTGTTCAACAAGGGGCTGGAAATGATCGAGGCGCGCTGGCTGTTCGACATCGGCATGGAGCGTGTGGGCGTGCTGGTGCATCCGCAAAGCATCGTTCACTCCATGGTGGAATTCGTGGATGGAGCGCTGCTCGCGCAGCTTTCGACGCCGGACATGTGCCTGCCGATTCAATACGCATTGACGTATCCTGATCGCGCGCCGAGTGAGCGGGTGCAGACCAATTTCGCAAAACTTGGCAATCTGACGTTTGAGGAGCCGGATGTGGAACGTTTTCCGGCGCTGACACTCGCGCGCCGGGCAGGGGAGGTGGGCGGCACGTTGCCGGCGGTGCTGAACGCGGCGAACGAAGTGGCGGTGGAGGCGTTCATCAACGGGAAAATCAATTTCCCGCAAATCACGGAAATCGTCCGGCGGACGATGGATGCGCACACAGTTGTGTTGCATCCGAAGCTGGAACAAATTTTGGAGGCGGATGCTTGGGCGCGGCGCGAGGCGGCCAGATAAAAAATCGTCCTCGTCCTCGTAATCGAAAAACAAGATCGAGGACGAGGACGAGAACAAAGAACGAGAACGATTGCGTGCGGCAGACGGCAAAATAAACAGCTCCTTCCCTCAACGATTTGAAGCTGCGGTGGGGTAGCTTCCTGAATTGCCGCCCGGCGTTGAACGGAAAAGCAGGGGGCGGTTCGCTCGACCGATCTTGATACTCCGCTGAAAGTGGTCACACATGCTTTACGACAAGAGTATTCGCCACGAAATCATGAATGCCTTGCTTTCTGCGAGTCCAAGCAATCATGAAAACGCCAACGCCAAGGGTCAAGGCCCACAGGAACGTTGCGAAATAGCGGCCAGTCGCACGGCCAAAGCTCACGCGCTTACCGTCGTAGCCCACTACTCTTAGTCCGCAAACCTTCTTGCCAACTGTGGCCTGCCAAGAGGAAGACAGGAGAACGGCGGTGTAAACCCACCAAATCAAAATGTTCAAGCCCATGTCCCCTAATTTTAGGCCCAGTTCCTCCACTTCGTTATTGGCTGGTGTCGTCGACCGATACAAGAAGCTGACTAAGAGCGTGGGAATCAAGAGAACCACAAAGTCAACTGCGTTTGCAGCAAACCGAATCCAGAAACCGCCGTACGCAGCCCTGTCGTCTGAAAGAGTCGTTGTGTTTGAGGTATCCATACGCTTGAGCGGCCTAATAAATAATGGACGGCGTCCCGCAATTGCGGGACTACCTATCCTGTTTCATGTGCCAACCCTATTTCGGTCGTCCGTGGCTGTCCAGAATGATTTTGGTTCAACGCGCCAACCCAACCTGAACCTCGTAGCCGTCCCGCATGGCGGGATCAGTCCGCGCACTTTGAGTCCAATGAAAGTCAGCGCCGACTCACGTCGGTGGCTACAGTTCAGAGGTTCAATGCGCGCCCGGGCGCATCCGCCCACGGACCCCCGGAGCGCCGGCTTGCCGGGGCATAGTTCAGCGACGACCGGCCTCCGGCCCGGCGGATGTTGCGATTCCAGCAGAAACGCGCCGGATCGGAAATCGGCGCTCCGCTGTTGCCATCAAAGTCAGGGGCAGTGTGCGGATGCGACCCTGGTGGCGGTTCCTTGCGTTCCGTGATTGCGGGCGAAGTTTTCCCTGATATATTCAGGGCGTCCCTTCGTAGGGGGCTGAATTTTTAACATGACCATTTTGAATATCATTTACGTCATTGCCGCCGTGTTGGTGTTGTTTGGCGCGGCCATTTTCATCCATGAGTTCGGACATTTCTGGGTCGCGCGGAAGCTGGGCATGAAGGTCGAGGAATTCGCCGTCGGTTTTGGCCCGAAAATTCACAGTTGGAAGCGCGATGGCATTGAATACTCGATTCGTTGGATTCCGGCCGGCGGTTTTGTGAAGCTGCCGCAAATGATCACCTCCGAGGCGCTCGAAGGCCAGTCGGTGGAAAAAGTTCCGCCAGCGCCGCCCTGGCACAAAATTCTCGTCGCCTTCGCCGGACCGTTCATGAATGTTGTTTTTGCGTTCGCCATCGCAACGGTGATCTATTTTGTCGGCCTGCCGATTCCGGTAAATCCGGCCATCATCGGCTATGTCGAACCGGGATCGGCGGAAGCCAAACTCGGCATTCAGGAAGGCGACCGCATCGTGTCGGTGAATGGCGAGAAGGTGAAATCCTGGCAGGACGTGGTGCTGGACACGGTGGTTGCGCGCACGAGCTTGCTGCCCGTCGTTATTGAACATGACGGCAGGGAAAGCACATATCAACTCCAGGCAACGACCGACAACGCCATCGGCCTGAAGCAGCTCAATCTCGATCCGCGCGACCATCCCGAAGTCATGGAGGTCATTTCCGGCAGCGCGGCGGAAAGGGCTGATTTGAAACAAGGCGATCGCATCATCTCATTTGCCGGTATGCCCATTGCCGGTCGCGAGCAACTGATTGACCTTGTTCGCAAACGCGGCGGACAACTTACCGAAATGTGGATTGATCGTGGCGCGCAAAAAGTAGCGCTTAACATCACGCCGACGGTGGATCCGACGACCAAAACCGGTCGGATCGGAGTGGCGTTCGGTATGAGTTCGACGCAAATTTATATCGTTCAAAAACCGGGGCCGACACCGTTGGAACAAGTGCGCGACGTGATAGATAAAACATTCGCGACCATCGGCGCGCTCATTCATTCACGGGAAACGGGCGTGGGCGCAAAAGATTTGTCCGGGCCGGTCGGCATTCTCGCCATTCTTGCCAATGCGGTGAATAGTGACTATCGCCTCGCTTTGAGTTTTCTGGTGTTGCTCAACATCAACCTTACGATCATCAATTTGCTGCCGATTCCCGTGCTCGACGGCGGACACATTCTGATGGCGATCATTGAAAAAATTCGCCGCCGGCCTTTGAGCATCAAATTCGTTGAATACACCACGACCGGCTTCGCGGTGTTGCTGATTTCATTCATGCTTTACGTGACGTTTTTCGACATCAAGCGGTTTTCGCTGTTCCGCGCAATGTTCAAAAGCGACGTGCAAATTCAGCAATCGGCGCCGCCCGCGGAAACCGCGCCGGCTCAGCCCAAATAATTCATGCGCTGCTGCGAATCCCCGTTTTTCTATCACCGGCGAAAGACCCGCGAAGTCGTCATCGGCGATCCGGCGCGTGGCGGGGTCATCATCGGGGGCGGCCATCCCGTCGTGAAGCAGTCCATGCTCACCTGCGACACGATGGACACCGCCGAATCGGTGAAGCAGACGCTCGATCTCGTTGCGGTTGGCTGCCAGCTCGTCCGCATCACCGCGCCGACCGTAAAGGACGCGGCGAATTTACAGAACATCGTCGCCGAACTGCATAAACGCGGCTGTTTCGTGCCGATAGTCGCCGACATCCATTTCAAGCCCGAAGCTGCGATGGAGGCGGTGAAATGGGTTGAGGTCGTGCGCGTCAATCCTGGCAATTACGCCGACTCGAAAAAATTTGCGACCAAGGAATACACGGACGAGCAATACACCGCCGAGTTGAAGCGTATCGAGGAAAAATTCACGCCGCTCGTGCTGGAATGCATTCGCCTGAAACGCTGCCTGCGCATCGGCACCAATCACGGCTCATTGAGCGACCGGATCATGAATCGCTACGGCGACACGCCGCTGGGCATGGTCGAGAGCGCGCTGGAATTCGCCCGCATCTGCCGCAAGCACGACTTCCACAATTTCAAGTTCTCGTTGAAGTCGTCCAATCCCAAGGTGATGATTGAATGTTATCGCCTGCTCGTCGCGCGGCTGGAACAGGAAGGGCAAGATTGGAATTACCCGATTCATCTCGGCGTCACTGAAGCGGGCGAGGGCGAGGACGGCCGCATCAAATCCGCCATCGGCATCGGTTCATTGCTGTGCGACGGTTTGGGCGACACGATTCGTGTCTCGCTCACGGAGGATTCGCCGCGTGAAATCGAAGTCTGCACCGATTTGCTGGCACAGATTTCACTTCTAACACTTTCGGAGGGGCGAGTTTCACGAGCCCCCAATTCAAATGGCGAAAAAAGTTTGGGACTCGCGGAGCTCGCCCCCCCGAACTCTTTCCCGTTCGACCCGTTCCACTTCGAGCGTCGCGTCACGCCGGAGATCGAACTTGGAGAAAATTCCAAATGCGGCGGCGAACAACTCATTCGTGTTGTCGTCACCCGCGCTACCTGGGACAAGGTCGCGCACAAAATCCGGCCCAAGGACGACGTGAAACCGGAGGCGATTTATGAAGACCTGAACATCGCGGAAATTGACCCAACAAAAGATTTCGACATTAACTGCGAGACACAACTCGTGACGGTAAAAGATGGCATAAACCTGCCTGCCATCACCGCATTCCGTCTGCTCGCGGCGAAATTGAAACAGCTTGGACGGAACAATCCAATTCTGCTCAAGGATTGTCTGGTTGGAGTTCAACCTTCAGGTCGTCCGGACAGGCTGAAGCCTGAACTCCAACTGGAGCCGAAGATTGCCTTGTTGCGGGCATCGGTGGTCATCGGTTCGCTGCTGGCGGACGGCATTGGCGACGCGGTTTTGATTCGCGGCGAAGCCGGCGGCGGGCAATCGTTGCGGCTGGCTTACAACATTTTACAGGCGGCGGGCTGCCGTTCGTTCAAGACCGATTACGTCGCGTGCCCGTCATGCGGGCGAACGCTGTTCAACCTGCAGACCGTCACCGCGCGTATCAAGGCGCGCACGGACCATCTCAAGGGTGTGAAGATTGCCATCATGGGCTGCATCGTGAACGGCCCGGGCGAGATGGCCGACGCGGATTTCGGTTACGTGGGCGGCGCGCCCGGCAAGATCAACCTCTATGTCAGCAAGCAAGCCATCAAATTCAACATCCCCGAAGCCGAAGCCGTGGACCGCTTGGTGGATCTCATCAAGGAACACAACAAGTGGGTGGAGCCGAAATTGGTGAACGCCTGATGCAAGAAAGAATTACTGCTTTCTTTCGTAAATGACCGGCTCCTCGTTTGTGATTAGCCCGGAATCATAAATAACGTTCGTAACGTCCTCCCTGATTCGATAATTAAACCAAGGAGAAAACCCTGGAACCTCATTGGTATCAGTTCTTTGAACATAGCAATATTTAACATAATCGCCCCAACCCGACTTTTGTTCATTTGTATGGTCGTTTATGGTAATTGCTATTTCCTTGCCGCTTTGGACATAAACCCAATAACCAGTATAAGTCTGAACCCGAAGTTTATTCACATCAACCTTAAGATATTTTCCGGGAATTTGATAGCTGATTAATTGAGCAATATAGAAGGCATCGTCCTTTTTACCGTAAGGCATTTCAGCCGATTTGCCATTTTGAAAGTTCACATGAATCATGCCGATGACCGGAATGTTGTATCTTCCGCGCCTGCCGTCATCGCCCTCCCAATCAGGAAGAAAACTACTGACGGTTGCTTGAAAATTTGTAGGTAATGGCGACAATGTGACGCTGGTGATATTAGTTTCCGTTGGTATCTCCTCGGCCATCATCCCTGTTGCCATTCCCTTCATTCCCCTTTCTGTTCCATCCCAACATAAAAGAGAAATTATTGCCTCTACATCTTTGGCTTTGAACGCTGATTCGATTGCGCCTCGCAACTGCTCGGCTGAAGTTGGCAGGTCTTTGGCAAAGACAACATTTAGACCGGTTACAATGACTAAAATCAGATAAGTGATTAACCGATTTTTCATAACTATTTCAGAGATTAGCAAATTCGATGCAGTAGGGAAAACGTTTTCTCCGTCTATCCGCTCATCACTGCGGCGCGTCTTCCGCTCCATCAAGAACGGAATCATTGTAGCCGGACGATTCCATTAAAATCCCCAGCCTCGGCGGGGCGACATATTCCGTTTTGTTGGAGTTCACGCTTCAGCGTGTCTGTTGCCCGCACAAGCTAAAGCTTGAACTCCAACCTCCCGATGATGCCGCTCCTGAACGGAGCTAAAATATATTATCATCGCAAAACTACAAATATGCCGCATCTACGGCGCTCGGTGCTGGTAAATCCGTCCGAGGTTCTATTATTTCTTGCCGCCAATCCGTTCCACGTCCGCCAAATCCTGCTGTCGCCCGGTAGCCAGTTTGTTCCGCACCAGCAGTTCTTTGCTGATGACCCAAACAGGCAGGCCGTCGAGGTTTGTTTCGATTTTGGTTTTCCACGCCTCCTTGAAGGAAACCGCCGTGACGGAAGTTAGCAGGTCAATCCGGTTGGGCGCGCGGCCCAGTTGAATGACGTTTTCGGGTGTTCGGAAGTCTTCCGGTTTCAGGCCAAGCCTGGCGAATCCAAAATCGTTGACTGCGGCGGCCACAAGGGCGGCGTTCTCAGGCGAGGTTTCGATGAGAAAATCTATGTCCTCCGTGAAGCGAGGCAGGCCGTGATACGCCACAGCATATCCGCCTACCAGCAGATACTTAATCTTCCTGGAGTTTAATAACGCGACAAACTCTCTTAAGTCTTTGCCTAATTTCATCGGGATATGAGGATGCGATTAAATCGCAAAGCATTTCCAGCCGCTGTTCGGGTGTGAATGATTGATAAGATTCGCGATCTGCCTTGTCGGCTTCAGCAAAGGAGCTAAAGATGCGAGCCACTTTTTCCACGCGCATAGTTTATCACATTAAGCCGGGGTCGCACAGAAAATTTTCAACGTAAAATCATTTTTAGCCGGTGCGCCGGTGATAAGGTTGAAGCAGTTTCGGAAACCGCACAAAGCCAGCATCATCACGGCGGTACGGCTTTGCAAATTCTTCGGGAATGGTTGTTTTCAGAGTTCCCATGAAGAACTTCATGCAGGGTATTAAGCATGGTCTCGGCGGTGTAGGGCTTGGGAATAAAATGTTGGATGCCGGCGTCTTTCGCCTTGGCCATGCCGCCGTCGGAGGCCAGGCCGCTGGAGCTGACAATCTTGACGTCCGAATTGATGGCTTTGAGCGCAAGAATGGTGGCCGGGCCATCCATGATCGGCATCGCCATGTCCGTGATGACCGCGGCGATTTCCTGCTGCCGGGACGCGTAAAGGGAGACAGCTTCAGCGCCATCTGCGGCGAGCAGGACGCGGTAGCCAAAATGTGTCAGCGCTCTTTGTGCAAGGTTGCGGATAGGCTCCTCGTCATCCACGACCAGCACCAGTTCATTGTGGCCGCGCGGCAGTTGGGATTCCTCCGCCGCCGCATTTTCCACGGTTGCGGCGGTATTGTTGGCCGGAAAATAAGCTTCGAATCTACTGCCTTTGCCCGAAGTGCTGTGGCAGTGGATGAATCCGCCATGACTCTTGACGATGGCCAGGGTCGTGGACAAACCCAGCCCCGTGCCTTTGCCGGGTTCCTTGGTCGTAAAGAACGGATCGAAGATCTTGTCCTGAATTTCCCAGGGAATTCCCGTGCCGGTGTCCGCCACCTTGATGCACACATACGGGCCCACCTTGGCTTCCGGATTCATGCCGGCATAGGTTTCGTCGAACATTACATTTTCCATGTGGATGGACAGTTTGCCGCCGTTGGGCATGGCGTCGCGCGCATTGACGCAGAGGTTCAGCAGGACCTGATGAAGTTGCGTCGGGTCGCCCGTGATGGTCCACAGGTCGGCGGCGGAATACAACTCGGACTCCACCGACTTGGGGAAGGTTTCACGGATGATTTGCTTGATTTCGCGGGCGATATGTTTGGGATTGACCGCAATCCGTTCGCCGGTGACCCCGCGCCCGAACGCCAGCACTTGTTTGACGAGACTCGCACCGCGCTGGACGTTGGTTTCCAGCGCTTGCAACAATTTCTGCCCGTCTTCATCAGTAACTTTTTCTTTCAACACCTGCACTGCGACGAGGAGTGGTGTCAGCACGTTGTTCAGGTCGTGCGCGATGCCGCCGGCCAGAGCGCCAATCCCTTCCATCCGTTGCGAACGCAGGAACTGGGTTTCGAAATTTTTCTTTTCGGTGATGTCGGTATTGATAATGAGCTGGGATTTCGGGCGGCCTTGCTCGTCGCGAATGAGATTGCATCGTCCCTGGACCGTGACGGTTTTGCCGTCCTTGGTGTATTCCTGTAATTCGCCGACCCACTCGCCGCGTTCATTCACGGTTTTGATGGTTTTCGCGAGTTGTGGCGTAATCACTCCCTTGAAAAGTAATTCGATCGACGTTTTGCCGACGGCTTCGGCGGCCGTCCAACCGTAAATTCGTTCAGCACTGTTATTCCAATAGGTAATGCGGTCGTCCGAATCCAAAACAAAAATGGCATCCTGCGCCTTGTCCAGCAACGCGGCCTGTTCCCGGACGTGTTCCTCCGCCTGCTTGCGCCCGGCGATGTCGTCGAAAAGCAGCAGCAGGTGAGGTTCATCGCCCCGGACGAAGGGAGTGAAGTGGCACACCAGCCACAATTCCTTGCCAAACGTGCTGACGAGGTGGGACTCGTATTGCTGCGGCTTTCCCGTGGCCAGGGCTAATTCCGCGATCTTGAGCAGGCCCGAAGCGCGCCACGATTCGAGCTGCCGGAAATCCTGGCTCAAAAGCTGGGGCACCGTGGCGTTGACCGTCCGGGCGGCGGCCTCGTTGGCCAACACGCACTGGCCGGAGGCCTTGAAAACGATGATTCCCGCCGAGGCGTCCGAGATGATTTTTTGGTTGAAATCCAGCGTCTCCGCCAGTTGCCGCTCCGCCAACCTGCGCTCGGTGATGTCTTGAACCAACGAAGCGACGCCAATGAACTTGCCGGCCGGATCAACCAGGGTGGTGTTAAACCACTCGCAAGTGATGGTCCTGCCATCCTTGGTGATGTTCTCATTGGTGGACCGCTGGCTGCACCCCCGCTTCATTAAAGTCAGCCCAACGGCTTCCACCTGGGGCCGCACGGAGGCAGACACAAAGAAACTGAAATGCCGGCCCACGGCTTCCTCCCGCGTGTAGCCAAAAACTTTTTCCGCGGCGGGATTCCATTCCTGCACCTTGAAGTCCGAGTCCCATTGGATGACCGCGAGAGGAGTCTGTTCGACATGCAAAGCCAGTCTCTGTTTCGATAACAGCAACGCCTCCTCCGCCCGTTTGCGGTGCCAGATCATCAGCGCCACCACCCACAACACCAAAACCCCCACCAAACGGCTGATCAAGGCCCACTCGGGATCAATCCCCGGTGGCGAGAAAAAAAATCCCGCCAGCAGCAGGGTCGAGAGGACCGCGGCCAGCACGTAAGGCAAAGACCGGCCGCCCACATAGAGCGTAAACAGCAGCGGGATTACATACCAAACCCAGTCGGAAATCCCCAATGGGGTGATTAAATCCACCAGGAACTCCCCGATGGCAAGAATGGGAATTGCCAAAACCACAATGACCCTGAGTCGTGCAACAGTCATGACGGGATGGAATCGCGCGTAATTAGGCATTATACAGCATTATTAATGCCCTCAGGGAGGTAGTCCGGTTGCGAGGCAACTCATGGGGTGCATCCCATTTTTTGAACACCTCTCATTAGCACCGCGGCTTCACCCCGGTGCGAAACGGCATGGAACAACGTCGAACCGTTTCAACGGTTTGCCCGGCGCGCCGAAGCCGTTGAAACGGCTTGGCACGGCTGTTCGGCGGCCACTCACCAGGCTGAAGCCCGGGGTTAATGAAAGGCTTGCGGCGACCCGCTCAAAAGCTGAGATGCGCCCAACTCATGACCCGTGGCCAATAACGCTTGCCAAATGCGCGCGCTGCATTAAAGTATGCGGCCACTTTTCAATTTATGGACATATATCGCGTGAACGTAATTTTGGCCCAGGCAACTGGGCCGCAAACGGCTCAACCGCAGCAGCCCGTTTGGATGACGTTTGCCCCGATGATTCTGCTGGTCATCGTGTTTTACTTTATTTTGATCCGGCCACAGCAGAAGCGCGCCAAGCAGCAGGCTAAATTAATTGCCGGGCTCAAGTCGGGCGACAAGGTCGTCACGTCCGGCGGCATCATCGGTGTCGTCACCT
>OCZT010002689.1_pt1 | contig 18300 bp, 4 predicted proteins | sample 1539031 | NCBI WGS metagenome assembly OCZT01 (sample SAMEA3539308, study PRJEB22396) | soil metagenome | biome: tundra; feature: field; material: soil | place: USA | collected 2010-05 | depth 0.15 m | reverse complement strand
AGTTACAGTCGGCGAAACTATAGTTAAAATAGAAGTCGGAGACAGTGTCGGTGTATTGCCTGCACAATTCCCAAATTTTTCAACTTTATAATTATCCGAATCCAATACATATATATTTTTATCAATGTCCGCAGCTACGGCTACCGGATAAACAAATTTTCCATTTGCGGTCACTCCGCTTCCCCATTGTGTTATATAATCCCCATTTGAATTAAATTTCTGGATCCTCGGATTATTTGCATCCACCACATATATATATCCGTCAACATCCGTTGCTATCCCTACCCCAAGCTCAAACTGTCCGTTCCCGGTTCCTTGAGTTCCCCATTGTGTTATATAAGTACCATTCGGTTCAAATTTCTGGACTCTGTAATTATGTGAGTCCGCCACATATATTTTACCTGCGCCATCCACGGCTATTCCCGAAGTATAATTAAACTGTCCGTTCCCGCTTCCAAGTCCTCCCCATTGTGTTATGTAACTGCCGCTCGGATTGAATTTCTGCACCCTGTGGTTATTTGAATCCGATACATATACGTTGCCGGCGCTGTCGGCAGCTAAAGCCTGAGGAAAATCAAACTGTCCGTTCCCGCTTCCAAGTCCTCCCCATTGAGTTATATAACTACCCGCTGAGCTGAACTTCTGTATCCTGTTGTTATTTGCGTCCGCCACATATATGTTGCCGGAACCATCTGCGGCTATCCCCATAGGAAAATTAAATTTTCCATTGCTGTTCCCGGTACTTCCCCACTGTGATATATAAGTGCCAGACGCGTTAAATTTTTGTATCCTGTCATTCACTATATCAGCCACATATATTTTTCCATTGCCGTCGGCTGCAATTCCAAAAGGTTCAAAAAACTGCCCATTTTCCGTCCCGTAACTGCCCCACGATGATATAAAGCATGGAGTCTGCGCTATTATTGCCGTACCTGTAGCCGTCGGAACTATCGGCGTATTTGTTGTTGTACCTGTCAGTGTCATAGTAGCTGATGCTGTACCCGCAACATTCTCTGTTCCAGCAGGCGTTATTGTCTGGGTTGCAGTCTTCGTTGCTGTTGAAATTGCAGTAACAATTTGTGTTATTATCGGCGTACTGTAACAGGAACTGAACTTTTGAACTCTGTTATTCATTTTATCTACGACAAATATATTATCATTGCTGTCTATAGCCATACCCCAAGGTTGATTTAGTTGCCCGTTACCAGAGCCTAATCCTCCCCATTGAGTTAAATAAGCGCCCGTGCTATTAAATTTCTGCACCCTATTGTTCTGCCAGTCTGTAATAAAAATATTTTTATTACTATCAACACCTATTGCCCTTGGGTATCTGAATTCACCATCGCCAATGCCGCTCCCTCCCATTGTCATTATTAACAAACCATTAAGGCTGAGCTTTTCTGTGTGATAATTATTCGTTACAAAAATATCGTCATCGCCATCTATGGTAATGCCATCAGGATTGTTGCCAAATTCCGTCAAATACATGCCGTCGTTAGTAAATTTTTGTACGACCCCGTTATTGCGATCAGCTACATATACATTGTTAAAACGATCGACAGCTATGCCCGTCGGAGAATAAAATGTGCCTTCTCCATATCCATAACTTCCCCACTTTGTAATAAAAACTCCATTGCTGTCAAATTTTTCAATTCTATTATTGAACATATCCAATACGAATACATTATTATTGTGGTCTATCGCAATCGCTCTAGGATTATTGAATTGCCCATCTCCCGTTCCACCTGCGCCCCACCGTCTAATAAATATTCCATTATCATCAAACTTCTCTATCCTATTATTACCAGAATCAGTAACATATACATTGTTATTATTGTCTACCGCCACTCCATATGGAGAGCTAAATTGGCCTACACCTGATCCAGCTCCACCAAATTGAGAAATATAACACGGTGGTATTATTGGTACGCATGGCCCAAACTTTTGAATCCTACTATTATCAGAATCAGCGATATAAATATTCCCCGCATGATCTACCGACATGCCCCACGCGTTATTAAACTGTCCATTTCCTGTTCCATAGTTCCCCCATTGTTCTTTATATGTTCCCGAATTATCGAAAACTTGCACCCTGTTATTATCTGTATCCATGACATAAACATTGTCTCCGCCATCTATTGCTATCCCGCGAACTGTCTGAAACTGGCCATTACCATTTCCCGCACTACCCCATTGCAATAAAAGTACTCCCGAGTCGTCATATTTGTTTACCTTTTCCGCATATGAATCCGTGACAAAAATTTTTGAGTGATTATCGACCGCAATTCCGTTTCCATGACTGAGCCATTTAGTAATATATGTACCCGAACTATCAAATTTCTGTATTCTATTATTCATCGCATCCAGTACGTAAACATTATTATTAATCCGATCTATCGTTATACCATATGGATAATAAAACTGCCCGTTTCCATTACCATTAGTACCCCATTTTAATACAAAATTGCCATTACTATCAAACTTTTGGACCCTGCTGTTCAAAGTATCCAAAACATATATATTGTTCAAACTGTCTATAGCCACACCGTACGGGCTGTCAAATAATCCATCCCCGGTTCCCTGCGTCCCAAATTGTGCCAAGAGTATTCCATCGCTGTTAAATTTTTGAATTCTGTTATTACCTGTATCTGCAACAAATATATTTCCACTTGAGTCTACGGCAACACACTCGGGAATTTGAAATTGGCCGTTACCGACCCCATTATTTCCCCATTGAGACATATAGCAAATAACTCCTTGAGGACCGGGAGTCGCCACAAGGGTCAGAGTCGTTGTTTGTGTTGCAGTTACCATCGTCTGCGTTAAAGTTAATGTTGAAGTTGAAGTACACGTATTGGTCGTTGTTAAAGTAATTAGTACGGTTTCAGTATAAGTAGGTGTACTAATAATACAATTACCGTATTTTTCAACCATATCCCCCGATGAATCTGCAGCATATAAATTACCCATGCTATCCGACGTTATGTTTATCGAGCTTAAATTGTGCCATTGTGTCAAATAATTTCCATCTGATGTGAATTTTTGAAATCTATTACTATTGTCCACTACGATTATATTTCCTTCATTATCCACAGCCACATTATACGGGTAACTTAACTGCCCGTTTCCATTTTCTGTGTTTCCCCACTGTGTTATATAGCCGCCATTCGGTCCAAATTTTTCAATCTTATTATTTCCGGTATCCGCCACATATACATTCCCGTTATTATCCGTTCCTACTCCATAAGGCCATCTGTACTGGCCATTTCCGGTGCCAACAGATCCCAACTGACTCAAATAAACACCATTCGAATTAAATTTACTTACTCCATTATACGCATCAGCTATATATATATTTCCATTTCTATCCACTGTAATACCCTCGGGTAAATTAAATTGCGAGTTATCATTGCCAAATACGCCCCATTTTGCTATAAATGTCCCATTCGATGAAAATTTTTGCACCCTATGATTGCCTGTATCGACGACATATACATTTCCATATGTATCAACCGCAATTCCTTGCGGGTGACTTAACTGTCCATCCCCGGTTCCTTGGGTTCCCCATTGTGATAAATAACTTCCATCAGAATTAAATTTTTGTACCCTATTATTATTTACATCCGTTACAAATATATGTCCGATTGCATCAGTCGCTATTCCATAGACAATATCAAATTGCCCATTGCCGGCCCCTTGACTGCCCCAGGCCAACAGTAAACAAGGGGTCGGCGCATCTGTAGGTGTTGGAATTATCGCAACAGTCTGTGTCACTGTTGCCGTAAGCGCTGTCGCCGTATTTGTGCTTGTTGCCGTCTGCGTTGTTGTCTGTGTTGCCGTCTGCGTTATTGTCTGCATTACCGTCTGCGTTGCTGTCTGTGTTATTGTCTGCGTTATTATCTGCGTTACTGTCTGCGTTGGTGTATATAAGCAGTTATCAAATTTTTGGATTCTATTGTTACTTGTATCAGCAATATAAACATTTCCAGAGTTATCAATTGCTATACCAACAGGAACAGAAAACTGTCCATCACCGCTTCCATTACTACCCCACTGTGTTATATAAGTTCCTGTACTGTTGAATTTTTGGATTCTGTTGTTGTTTGTATCAGAAACAAAAACATTTCCAGAGCTATCAACTACTATGCCGTAAGGAGAGTCAAACTGTCCATTCCCTGTACCATATGTACCCCATTGTGTTATATAAGTTCCTGTACTGTTGAATTTTTGGATTCTGCTGTTGTATTTATCGGCTACAAAAACATTTCCAGAGCTATCAACTGCTACACCGAAAGGAGAGGAAAACTGTCCGCTCCCTGCACCATATGTACCCCATTGTGTTATATAAGTTCCTGTACTGTTTAATTTTTGGATTCTGTTGTTGTAGTAGTCAATAATATAAACATTTCCAGAGTTATCAACTGCTACACCAACAGGACCAGAAAACTGTCCGTCACCGCTTCCATTACTACCCCACTGTGTTATATAAGTTCCTGTACTGTTGAATTTTTGGATTCTGTTGTTGTTTGTATCAGAAACAAAAACATTTCCAGAGCTATCAACTACTATGCCGTAAGGAGAGTCAAACTGTCCATTCCCTGTACCATATGTACCCCATTGTGTTATATAAGTTCCTGTACTGTTGAATTTTTGGATTCTGCTGTTGTATGTATCGGCTACAAAAACATTTCCAGAGCTATCAACTGCTACACCAGCAGGAGAGAAAAACTGTCCATTTCCGCTTCCATTACTAGCCCATTTTGAAGAAAAACAGTAGTTAGGCAGTTGGGCTGCTGTCAATGTTGGCGTTACGGTCTGCGTTATTGTCTGCGTTATTGTTTTTGTCACGGTCTGCGTTGCCGTCTGCGTTGTAATCTGCGTCATTACCGTTTGCGTTATAGACGCCGTAACGGTTTGCGTAACGGTCTGTGTCATTGTTGGAGTTACTGTTCCAATAATTGTAAACGTTGTTGTTGATGAATTGGAAACCGTTGCCGTTATTGCCGGGGTTACTGAATTCGTTTGCGTTTGAGTAATAGTACTTGTCACTGTCTGAGTTACGGTTGGCGTTACAGTCCCGGTTACTGTTTGTGTACATGTTGGTGTGATCGTTCCAGTACAAACAGTACTAGTTGCAGTAATAGATCCAGTTATTGTAGCTGTAACAGTCTGTGTGCAGGTACTTGTTACCGTTGGAGTCATTGTAGAAGTGATTGTTTGCGTTACGGTCGGTGTTATGGTCATTGTATCAGTTAGCGTGTTGGTATATGTCACAGTGTTTGTAATAGTTGGCGTAACTGTTGAAGTGTTAGTTTCAGTCACAGTTTGAGTTATTGTATTTGTAGTGGTTGTTGGAACTTCTGTAAATGTTTCTGTAATTGTGGGTGTTGTTGTAGACGTCGGAGTGGGACTGAGTAATTCAACCATGTCAACATATCCATTTTCTGACGAAATAACCAAACACTGATTTTCAGAGTATACCCATTTAATTACATGGTCCCCGGTATTGGGTAAATAAAATTCATCCTGTTTCCATGGAACGTCACCTGTTATTGAATCCATTTCCACATTATCAACATAGAATTTTAAATATTCGCATGAATTTTGTGAAGAAACCTTCCACTTGAATCTTACCACGATTGGTCCGGTTACAGTCCCCTGCAGATAGGTCTGCTGATTTGCCTCAAGATGTCCGCTGCTGACCGCCCCTATATTATCGAATGAATCGTAAGTTTCCCCAAACCATTGAGAATCTCCGCCAGTAGACCAATTAATGGTGCTGTTATTAAGCGCGTCCGCAAGGCTTATCCCCGGTGTCGGCGTTGTTGTTTGCGTAAAAGTTTGTGTTATTGTTGGCGTAATAGTTTGCGTTGGTGCTATGTCAAGTCTGACATCATCTATAAACCACCCCTTAAAATTGTTGTTGTATTTATCCACAGTGTTGAACACAAATTTAAACATCACATTTTTCCCGGCATATGTTTGTAAATTTATAGATACCTGATACCAAACTTGCTCGTTACCTGAAGCTTGAAATATTTGATTCCAATTAATGCCACCATCTTCTGAAATATACACTTTTTTTGTGTCATGTCCCGTCTTATTTTCTGTATTTTCCCAGGAACTGAACAGTAGTGCCTGGTTGTCCGACACATTCATCAACGGGCTTCTCAATTCTCCGCTATTGATCCCGCCCGTATTGTAATCGCCGGTAGCATCCTGACCGTACCACCATGTGTTTTCACTGGTGCTTGTATACACCCTGTCAATTGGCGCATTGTTATCCGCTATTTCATGCCACAAACCCGTTGCCGCCCAAATGCTCAAATCAGGTGTTTGAGTAACTGTTGGCGTTGTTGAGAACGTAAAAGTTGACGTTTCAGTCTGAGTGGAAGTATTTGTGCAGCCACCACATATTATTGTTACAGTGTTTGTTGGGGTCATAGTCTTTGAGAAAGTTGCCGTTCCGGATATTGTTGGCGAATAAACAGGCGTTTCTGTCAAAGTCAAAGTGAATGAAGGGCTCGGAGTTGCTGTCTGGACCGGAGTCTCTGTTCCGGTTTGGGTAGAGGTTGGTGTGCTGGAATATTTCGGAACAGGGGTATTAGCGGCATATGGATACACCGAAAAATCAAATACTGACTGGGCTTGGGCATTTGCGTTCGGGTTTGCAGGAGCTCCGCATGAATCAGCTTGGCCCCCATAAAAACCAACATAATCCCCCGGTGAAAAACTCTTTCCGTTTTCAGCATTGTCTACAATCGCATATACATATTGTGATCCCCCATTTGAATATGATAATGGTGAAACATACATACTATAATTTATCTGCGTTGAGTCGATCGGGCATACATTTTTAGTGATTCCCATATACCCATTTAAAGGATTTGTATCATTATCCCAAATTACGTAAAAAGTGTTGCCTGCGGCAGAAGCAGGAAGGGTGATTGTGCCGCTCACATTTGCATATGCAACCTCCCAATAAATAATGTTTTCCACCACACTTCCAGACCCGGGTATCGTAATTGGTCTTACTGGAACTGCCCCGACTAAATCTCCCGCAGTGGCAACAGGAAAATCAAGTCCGCTATTATCCATGTCAACGATTGCAGCCAGGACGCTGTGCATACCCGGTTTTGCGTAAAATGAAAAATTACCCAAAACCTCTTCGCACGAAGATGGCAACTGGTTTATCTGGCCTTTGTAAGATTTTTCACTAAAACCTTGTTGATCAATTGTTCCATGATATACATATTCAGGAATATTATCTTCACTTTCGCTACCGAGACAAACAACAAAGTTTTTACCATAAACAGACGGAGTTGGAATTGGCGTCGGCTCCATATTGTAATTCCATGGAACACAGTTACTCCACATTCCTGTAATTCCTGTAAAATTTAATGGATCTGATAAGGCTCCTGAAACATTGGCAGCCTGGCCCGTGCCACTGTAATATACATCATCAACCCATCCGCAATCCTGTCCAGCACTAAGCGATTCATCTTTTACATATTCCCATCTTATAACGTGCTGTTGATTTGCATCACCGGCTATGTTTACCACATATTTAGTCCAGTCAGCTTCCCCGCTTATCCAATCCTGTTCAATCCCATCTATATAAAGGCTGAGATAATCATAATCCTGTTCTGAAGAGACTTTCCAATAGAAAACCAGAGTTCCCGGGCCGGAAACCGTGGTCTCCATATACGTATTTTGAGTATCCCACACCTTTGCGCTTCGAGCCGCTGATGTGCCATAAAACATTTCATCTTGTTCCCCAAACCAATTTCCAGAACCCCCCGTATCATAAGTATGGCTTGTATCATCAACAGCTTGTCCAAGTGTTATGCCCGGGGTTTCAGTCATAGTTATCGTTGGAGTCGTGGTCATTGTGTATGTATCTGCCTGGGTGCATGTTATTGTTGCTGTCGGAGTGATGGTATACGTTGGAATGCACTGCCTGAAAATGAGCTCATCCATAAATCCGTCAAGATAAAGACTGTCCGCATCACTGCCAATTTGCACAGTTGATGGATATAATCCAACGTCGCCTTTATCCCATTGTGTCAAATTACCGCATGTTTGCTGACCATCCACGGATATATATACTCCGGAATTATCCCACCACACCTTAATATCCTGCCATTGTCCTGTTTTTATTGAACCAGCGGCACTATAAACATTCTGCATATTTCCACCGCTGGATGTATAGTCTATCTCCATCCTGTCACTTCCGGTTTCATACGGATCAGTGCCATAAATGGTGAAATACCTTGAATCATCTGCATTTGCCCAATTGAGTATAAGGTTTTCAACTGTGCTGTCTGAAATATACTGCTTATATTCTATCCATCCGCTGTCTCCATTCATTCCACAGGCATTAATTATCAGCCCCGAGCCGGCGCTAAATCCACCCGCACAGAATGGGCTTGAATCAGGAGGCGCCGGTTGGCTGAAAAATGTAACGGGGTTATTTGGATCAATATTCCAAGCACCTAACCCGTTGCCCGAGCTGTCATTAAGATTGTATTCAAAATCAAACCGGGACAAAATTTGTCCACAAGAAATATAGGCCGGGCATCCGAACGTGCTTGTCATCGTGGCCGTTGGTGTAAAAGTTGCTGAATCAGTTTCTGAAAATACAGGCGTAATAGTATTTGTGCAGGTCATTGTACTTGTTGAAGTACAGCTATTGGTGATTGTTTGTGTGTTTGTAAATGTATTGGTTTGCGTGGCTGTAAACGTTGAAGTATCACTGGGTCCGCCGGGTGTTGCTGAAATAGTCGGCGAAGGTGTGATAGTTATTGTAAACGTAGGTGTTATTGTGGCCGTAAGAATATTTGTCACCGGGGTTCGTGAAATATAAACCGGAGTTAAAAAATCCGCATTGAATATATAAGCATTATTTAGTATTGGCAAATATGTATTTGCCGTCCATCTTAAGGTAATGTCCATTTCCGAACCAGGGCTCAAAGTTGAAAGTTGCCATATAAGTTTTCCCTGTTTAGTAGTATCTGTTGGAGCCGGGTTTGCGTCCAAAAACGTTCCATTTGCAGGAATTAAATCCACAACCGAGACATTTGAAGCCGAATTAATGGTTGAATTGTTTTTTGCTTTTAAAATATAAGTGAGGGTATCTCCAAAATTAGCCGTGCTTTTATCCACACTCTTTTCCACCGTCAATATCCTGTCGGAAAATCCAAAAATATTACCGTTATTAGATATAACTGCCATATCATCGACATTTATTGCCATTGAGGAATAAACTGTCGAATTAACGCCATTGAAAATCCAATTTGAACTGTTCGCGCCGCCTAATAAATCATACCCTTTTATTATTCCATTTTGCATAGCTGTAAAATAGTTTGTTCCGCTTAATATCCCGCTGCTTAAAATATTATTTGTATTGCCGGTATTGTTTGACCAAAGGGAAGTAAATAAGTGCGTGGTTGGGTTAAAGGTAAGCGCATCGACGTTCCCCTGTCCGGTTGCGGCGATATATACAATTGAGCCAATTTTTTTAACTGAAATTGAAGAATAACTGTCTAATGATGTGTATGTAAGTATAGACCCGTTTGTACTCGTAGCGGCCAGCACATAAAGTTTTCCGGTTGAGGTTATAGAATATAATTTACCATCAACATACGCCCCCGGCGCCCGCACAGGTCCGCCCAAAGCGACTGACCACTGTTTTACGCCACTTGCAGAAGAAATACATATTATTTTCCCTGCTTCCGTACCATAACACAAACCACCAGCAGTTCCTGCACTACCGGGAATATATGTAAGCCCGGATAATGAAGCTATTCCTTTGCCTGGATTTACCGTCCAGATTATATTCCCGTTATCTGCATCTATCTTTAGAATATTGCCGGAATTTGTGGATACAGCAATGAAATTTTTGGATAATTCATTGTAATATAAAGGTGAAGAATAAATGATTTCGTTAGTTTTTATTTCCCAGATTGTTGAACCACTGCCGGCATCATAAGCGCCTATGTACCCGTCATTAGAGGCAACAAAAACTGCCGTACCTGTGGAACAAGTACCAACAGCAAGTGCCGTTGCTGATTTACCCGGTAGATTAATTGACCAAACTCTATTTCCATTTAAGGTGCTATCTAAGGCCTCCAATACCCCACCAGGTTTGCAATTGTAAACATAAGTGTGGTTATTAATCGTTGTTGAAACCAGGGAGGAAAAACCAAAAGTGTCAGACGAATTACCGGAAATAACCTTCCACTTGAGTCCCATTGAAGAAGATAATGACGCGTCACTAGCCCCGGTTCTGTTCTGATCACCGCGGAATTGGTTCCAACTATAAACATTAATGAATGAAAAACAAAATATAAAGACAAGCGTGATTAATCTATAAGAGTGTAAGTATTTGGTAAAATCAAATTTGTTTTTGATGCCTACATTATTATGTGTATTGCATATTTTCACTTTTTTTGAAGCCATACTTTTCATATCAAAACATCCTCCATAATATCATTGAACTTTAACAATGTTTGTTTTACACTTAAATTTTGCATTTATTATATTTCAATTTTCCTTAAAATTATTTTTTGACAATTTTATTAAATAGGCTAAACTTTCGATAATTAAGAAACTAACAGCACATCCCAACAAAACAATAATAGCTGTAATTTTTGTACCTTCCGGAATGAAGTCACGATATCTTTCATAATTAGACATTTCTTTGAAATTGTCTATGTTCAGTTTTACCCAAAGTATAAAAATTGTCAATCCAACAACGGCTGAAATAAACATTCTTGAAAGTATATTAACCGTTGAATTATTTCGAGTTAAATACAATCTTTCAACAAGTAGAGGTATATATATTACAAAAACGGTTGCTTCAGTCAAACAAAATGAAGTGTATACATTTACCCCCATTTTCATAAAAATAATATTTATACACACTCCTATCACGACCCCTGTTACTAGAATAAAACCAGGTTTATTCCAAAGTTTTTGTCCCTTCATATTTACCTCATTAATTTTTAAGTTCGTCTGCAATGTATAATATTACACCAATTACCACTATCGTTTCGCCCACACCAGATACGAATGACGCTGATACACCAGCAGCCTCAACAAGTGGTAAGGCCGCAATAGGCCCTGCATTAGCCATCAAGAAACCTCCTCCAGCAATCAATACATTTGGTGTATTTGGATTTTGTAAGCTAGTAGGTTTGAGATTGCCACTAACGGCAGAAACAACAAATCCAGTTTCATATCCGTTTTTAGCTAAACTCTCAAATAATGTTTTAGTATAAGATTCATCGGTAGCCGTTTTATCTTTGTCATCACTGTATGTGTCAGGAACTTCGTGAGATCTATCGATATAATTATCTAACTGATGTTTATATCCAGGTTGGTCTTCAGGTTCTGATGCAATAGCAGACTTAATAAAATTCATTGTATTGTCTAATATGTTTTTACACAAAGAATTTATATCAGCTTTAAAATCTTCCCCATATCTATCTACATTGTTCCCAGGATTGTTCCCACAATAATCATACATACTAAGAATTGTGGTGTCATTAAGAACCGGATCCATCTCTACAAATCTCCCTGTTTTCCCATCATACCACCTTGCCGCAAAGTAAAACAATCCCGTGTCACTATCGTACATATTGCTGCTCATACCATGCTTGCTTATTCCTGATGTCATTCCTTTTCCAAACACATCATACGTTTCCTTTTCCACAGGTATGCCTTTTTCATCGCACACCAGCATCACATTCCCTATGCGGTCGGGATAGTAGTAATAAACAGCTGCGGTATCGCCAGTAGTTGCGTCAGTATAAAGGCGGTGTTCTGAAAGCAGTTCCCCGCCAGGCCCGCGGACATATGAGCTTGTTACCTTGCCATTTGCCATCTCCGCCACAATGTCGCGGCCGTCGTAATAGTATGTGTGTATTGCGTTGTCTTTACTGCTTGCCCTTGTTTTTAATCTCTTTTCCACATCATAAGAATACATAATCTGGGTTCCTGTAGTTGAATCCCTCGCTTCTGTCAGCATATTTGTATCATCATGGCTGAGGTTTTTACCACCCACACTCAAAGCGTTCCCCCTGTTGTCATATTGCCAGTTTGTTCCTTCATCCCCCGTCCTTACACCCGTTAGGTCGTAATTATATGATGCACTATTATCACTTTTGGAACTCGTCACTCCTTTGAGCCTGTACGAGCCGTCGTATGCATACGATTTTGTCTCATCTAACCCGGCTTCGTTTACCACATCTATTGTATAATCATATTCATAATTTTTTTGTTCAAGTGCTACAGGTTTTGCCGGTATTTCAGTGCGCATGTATTTTATCTGCCCCACCCTGTTTATTGCATCGTAGTTATTGTAATCAATTTCTGTATAATTGGGATATTTTGCCGATAACCGATTTCCTTCATTATCATAATCGAAAACAATGCTGCCCGAAGTTAACATTCTATTCATGTAATTGTAATTATAACTGTTGCTGTATACGTTTATTCCTCCAGCCGTTATGTTTATGCTCTTTTTATTTCCATTTCCATCGTACAAATAAGTTTTTGTCTCAGAACCGAGGTCCGAAAGTGCGTTTGTAAGGTTTCCGTTTGCGTCATATGTGTAGGCGACTGTCCTGCCTGTTGTGGGGCCCCAATTTTTTGTCGCTGTTTTTACAAGACCGTTGTCATAATATGTATATGTATATTGGTGTCCTGAATCATACAATAAGTTCGTCATCCTATTATATGAATCATATAAATATGTTAATCTTGAAGCTCCGTCAGTTGCCGTCTTTAACAGGCCATTATCATAGTAAGTTTTTACCACACTTTTCTGCGGGAAGGTCATTCCAGTCTGCCTTCCTGCCTGGTCATAAGCATAGGAAACCCTTTGACTGCCGGCTATTGTTACTGTATTTAATAAATTGTTTTTATAATAACTTTTTAAAATCGCCCCTGTATCCGGCTTGTCAATTTCTTTTTCCCTGTTTCTTGCATCATATTGAAATATTGTGCTTTTCATGTTGGGATCGGTAACAACTGTTAAATTACCGTTCCCATCATACTGGTTGATGGTACTGTGCCCTAATGCATCTGTTATAGTTTTCTGCCTGTCATCCCCATCGTAAGTGTATGCAGTTGTTCCTTTTGTGTTTTGTATTGAAGTATTGTTGAGCATATTGTCATATGTATATATCTTATATGTCTGCCCAATATCCCCCGACGACTCCTTTTTCAACTTTCCATTATCATAATATGCATAATTCTTTATGTTTCCGTTCCTGTCGTACGATTGGGTCAGGACAAAAGTTGACGGATCATGTGTATATGTTTCAGTGGCCCCCACCCCGTCTGTTATGCCACTCACTTGACCGGTTGCGTCATAGGCATAATATATAGTATTGCCCGATCCATCAGTTGAGCTTTTAATCTGCCCTCTTCCATTATAACTATTACCCTGTACTGCTTTATCCTTGATTATCTTTGTAAGCTGATTACCGCCACCATCATACGAAAATTTTTCTTCCACACCCAGTGCGTCATAATGAGTCACAACATTTCCATATTTATCATAGGCGTAGATATCATTATGGCCTCGCGCATCTGTTTTTGTTACCATGTCATCGGCTGCAGTATATTCATAAGCCGTAACGTTTCCCAGTTCATCCGTAACACTGGTCTTGTTAAAATGATCGTCCCAGCCATATTGAACTGAATCACCGAGCGGCTCCGCAGTACTGATCATCCTTCCTGATTCATCATAAGACTGCACATAAGAATTTCCGTTTCCATCTGTTTTCGTTGTAGTTAAATTATCATCGTCATAAGTATAGCCCTCGACAATCATTCCGTTGCCGTCCCTTACGTTTTGAACTTTCTTATCATCCACTCCGCCGGAGTAATAAGTGTAACTCTTCTTTTTGTCCCCCGCAGCCAGCCGCGGTTCGGAATAATCGGATAACAATCCCGCAGCATTATAATTGTATGAGGAGTTTATCACGCCGGAGCCTCTTGTGGTGCTTACGGATATAAGTTCTTTATCAGAATATAAATAAGAAATTTTCCTGTTATCAGGCAAATTGAGCATGTAAATATTTCCATCAACGTCATATGAAAAATATACAATTCTTCCCAATGGATCTGTGATCTTGTCAATATATCCATCCTGCGTATATTGAAAATTAATCTGATTACTATTTCTATCAAGGATTTCTTTTAACCTTCCATTTTCAAAATAATCGGATTGCGTACTATCGACAAATCCATGGAAAAAATATTGTAATCCGTTCTTTTCCGTCAGAGTAAAACCGCTGTCTGCCGAGCTGGCAATTGTTGAGTGTTCCCACAAGGTAATTGGCTTATACAGCCCATCCTTGCTTTGATATTGAAATGTAATTTTTTTGCCGTCACCGCGTAATAGAATAATATTAGAACCGGTCCCTTTCAGAAGACGGAGATCGTAATTATGCGTCCACCTGCGCCCAAGCCCGATGTTGGCATCGCTAAAACTGTTATAAGTCCTTACAAACTTAAAAGAAAGCCCCGGCCCCGGCAATTCGGCGTCAACAACCGATTTTACCACGTTGCCGGTGAACAGGTTAGCCCCGCCGGAGGAAATTCTCTGGCAGCCGTGTATAGGATAGCCTAAATCCGGACCATAAACTATTATCACGGACCCGTCGGAATAAAAAACGGATTTGCCGCTTGTCTGCACCAGCGCCCTGGTGTCAGGGGTTACATTGTCATCGGAATGCCATAGAACATCTCCGTTTGAAGGATCAAGCGCGTACAATGTTTTAATGTTCCCATCGCCGCCGTCCGTCGCAGGCAAACCCATACAGACAAGCAGTACTTTTTTAACACCTTTTATTCCGTTGATTTTAACATGGTTTATTTTTATTACATTCGCGTCCGCCGGCAAAATAACATTTTTGTGCCATATTTCCCCCAAAGTGGCGCTATAGCAATAAATCCCATCGTGAGTATCACCATTAGATGAGGTGTTTTTCATGGCCATAAATATCATGTTTTCATCGATACATAAGGAGTGATTTGCCGTGGGATTTCCCGGCAGTATTGTATTTTCGTACATGGCGGCGGAATTTGCACTTGCTCTTATCAGACGTTCATGTTGCCCGCTATTCCTACACCCATTTATTGTATAATATTGGTCGCTTATTAATGATGTAAAAAAAACAGCATTTTGATAGTAAGCTGGCACAAAATTTGGGTTTATATCATTAAGACATTGAGAACAGTCAAAACCCTGATTATCAAGATTGCCCCACGGACAGTTATTCGCAAAATAGGAATATTTCGCTCCGCTAAAACTCCCATATAGTGATATACCCTGGATATACCCCTGTGAATCATTTGCTATTCCGGTAATCCCATCTGAACTCGACGCAATATATGTCCCGTTAAAAAAATATTTTGAATCGCTCTCGCAGTGATTATCAACAAAGGATAAATCATCCAGATTAAAAGCCCATACGCATTTTCCAACGCCTGCGACCACATATTTATCCTGCACAATGATCGGGCACGACACAGATTCGCTAAATTCCGGATAACTTAGAACATTCCCTGTTTGTAAATCAACTTTTTCAAGAATATTGGTATTACATACAACATATAAATCCTTGTCACCATATAGTGCCGCACTATTGATTTCCTGGACCCCGAGAGACAACCTGTTCAGCAATTCCCCGGTAGTCCTGGAAAATATGTTAATATCACCATCCGTGGTTGGGATTATTATTTCTGTTCTATTATACAATGGCTGCATGGACCTATCGGGCATGTTAATAACCAACGATGGCCATGAAGCGCTGAAAGTATCCAGATCATTGCATGCGGTGCGGGAATTGTCCATGTTGAATGTAGTCCATTCCTTTGCGATTACAGGTCCCGAAAATATAAATATCAACAAAATATAAAAACATATTTTAGAAAATAGCCGTGATTGTATGTTTTGATCTCCCAATTCAGCCCTTAAGTACATTTGCACTCCCAATTTTTTAGCAAAATTAAGTCCTGGAATTATGTTTCAATTTTATTTTCACCCTTATGTGTGCTCCTATTATTTTAGCATAGTGAAAGTACCCGCCTTGTGCCGTAAGCAGCCTTATAGTGGCCTCATGCGGTATACCCATTACCGCGATGAGATAATATTCCAAAAATCATCATCTGTCAAGCATTGTTTTTTTGCTTTTTTTCAAGTATCCCCATTATGCTGTTGTTGCCGTATAATTGACTAACGTAATATTAAATACCTTATGGAGCAATAACCTGAATCCGGTTATTAATCCTATCCTTTCGAGGCTTCCACTCCGCCTTTTTCACAGCCAATAACCAGTGCTATTACAAAAATTGAATATGTATATGCCTTTTTTTCCGGCAGATACTCTATTCCCGTCAACATTAAAAGATATGCACAATAATTACGTTAAATCGACTTTTCGGCAAGATGCGGGTTAAATATTCATAACAAACTGATTTCTCTGTGCAGCCCTACGGAACCGGCGTTATCACCAGTTTGGGGGTCCAAGTGAATGAACTCACAGGAAATATACTCAATGAATCACCCGGTTTTATGTCAAAATCATTTCCAAACCATCCGCTAAACGCGGATAAATACATGAAAACTCTATATGTCTGAGACTCTTCGTCCCAGGACATCAGTTTATTTATTTTTGTGTTTGTTCCAACGCCTATGCCGCCTTCGATTTCAAGGACTATATCCGAAGCCTTTAAATATACAGAGCCATATGGCAGTGAACGTTTATTTATGTTCGTCAGACCGCTCACAAAAGAATTGTAATTAAAGTACAGCGGTACCAGCTTGTCTTTCCCCGCTACTATCCATGTGAAAGTTGAAACAACATTCATATAGATAGCGTTTGACGACAATGTACCCGCATCCACTGTCCAATTATTGCCGTTCCAGCTTCCAAAACCCGTAATATACTGATAAACACTTGACGTTTGGCTGACCGGGTTCCATAACAATAATTGGTTTATTCTATTGCCCGTATAAGTGTTCCCTTCTATATCCGGCACTATGCTTGAAGCTGTTGTAAATTTATTATCATAAGGAAGGGACGGCCTGTACGCGCTGGTTGTTCCTGTATTATGTTTTAAATTGAATAGAACCTTTGTAACCATTGATGACGGTTTGCTCTCACCTGCCGCGTTAATCCCGGTGATAATATAATATCCATACGCATTTCCTGTTGCGTCAATATGTGTGAAAGCCGAAACTCCCGGTGTCGGTATTACCGTTGCGATTTGCTGCCACGCTCCCGGAAAAATATTTTTCTTACCGGCTGCTCCGCTCGTGTAATATATCTTATAATAGTCTGTCTGCGCAGGGTTGTTCCATGATAGCGTGGTATTATTTCCGGACTGGCTTATGTTAAGTGATGAAGGCGGCGCAGGCGTAAATTGCGACGTATTTGTGGGCGTTAAAGTGATAGTAACTGTGTACGTTGAAGTTGCTGTTGCCACAAGCACTACCGGCTGATTCGCAATCCTGTATGTTGTTGTCCCGCTGTAATTGCTTTCAGTATAGAATACGGCATTACCGCCTGTCGACTGCGCAGTGGCGCCCGGGCCGCCTGAAGATTTATCGCCGTATGTTACCCTGATCCTCTGTCCCGGCAATAGATCAGCGGCCCTTACTATTATATCCTGCCCTGCCGCGGAGCTTCCCATATAAGTCCCTCCGTTCAGGACAACCGAAAAATATCCAGCGGTTGTGTTGTTTCCAAAATCCGGAGCAGACCACCCTGCGGGGATTGATATTTTCAGGGTTCCGTAGCCGGGGGATGCTGCCCAGGCAGTCGGACCGGTTATATAATCCATTACAAGCGTGATTCCCGTGGCGCCCTTGGTTACAATATTGGGCGCTATGCTTTCCGTTCCTTCGCCCGTGACAGCCGTGGGTGTTATGGTAAATGAAGGCGAAGCAGTGGCGGTAAGGGTTGCGGTTAATGTCGGGGAATCTGACAGTGTCGAAGTTGCTGTGGCTGTCGCTACGGTCATTAAGACCTGCGGCTGCGTATTTATCGCGTACGTGGTTGCGCCGTTTGGATTACTTTCCACGCTGAATATTGCCGTTCCAGGCCCGGATTGCGCAATTGCGCCGGGGCCGAGCGACGCCCTGCTTCCATATATTATTGTTATGGTCCCGGAATTAGCCGCCAGAGCGTTCACAGAAACGGTTATAATCTGCCCGCTTTTACTATTGCTCATCAATGTCCCGCCTGACACGGCTACCGAATAAAAACCCGCAGATGCCCC
>OCZT010002688.1_pt1 | contig 18300 bp, 15 predicted proteins | sample 1539031 | NCBI WGS metagenome assembly OCZT01 (sample SAMEA3539308, study PRJEB22396) | soil metagenome | biome: tundra; feature: field; material: soil | place: USA | collected 2010-05 | depth 0.15 m | reverse complement strand
GGGTCGATGCTGGTGGGGAGGTCACCGCGGAACGCGTCGAGGACGAATCCGGCGAGGCGCGGGGAGAAGACGGCGTCCCCGCCGTGCACCCGGCGGATGGCGTCGGCCAGCTCGGTGGGGGAGATGGACTTGGTGACGTAGCCCCGCGCTCCAGCGCGGATCACCCCGATCACGTCCTCGGGTGCGTCGGAGACGGAGATGCCGAGGAAGCGGGTCTCTGCTGCCCGCGCCGGAAGACGGCATCCGCCACCTGGCCCCCCCGCCGCCCGGGAGGTGGACGTCAAGGAGGACTACGTCGGGCTTGAGCGTCGCGATCCCGGCGGCCGCCTGGTCCACGTCACCGGACTCGCCGACGATCTCGAATTCGCCCTCCAGCTCGGCGCGGAGCCCGCTGCGGTTCCGGAGCGGGCTCCCCCGAGGCCGGAACCGAGGCGTCCGGCGAGGCGCGGCCGGTCTGATCCACTCTTGGGCGGTGGACCCTGCTACGATCCCCCTCGATGTTCGCGATCGCGCCGCGGTTCTACTTTTACTTTGAGTACGCCACATCGGCCTCCGGGCCGGTGCGGGTGCTGCTGAGCAAGTAGTCCTGCGCCGAGATCCCGGGAGGCCGAGAGGCCGACCCGGATCTTGCGAACCGGGCCCGGTCCTCGCACGACACTGGAGGCACCGATGCTCACCGATCTGCTCAAGCCCATCACCTCGTCACCCGCGCGGCGCCGCGTCACCATCGGGGACGTCGTCTTCGGCGGTCCGGCGGTCCCGGTCATCGCCGGGCCCTGCGCGGTCGAGCCCGGGTACGTCAACCACGCGCTGGCCATGCGCGATGCCGGCGCCTCGATGCTGCGGGCCAGCATCTTCAAGCCCCGCACCCGTCCGGACGCCTTCCAGGGGATGGGCGAGGAGGGCCTTGCGCTCGTCGAGAAGGCCAGGACGCTCACCGGCAAGCCGGTGCTCGTCGAGCCGCTCTCCGTGGAGCACGTGGAGATGCTGACCGGCCGGGTCGACGCCTTCATGATCGGTGCGCGCTCGATGCAGAACACCCCCCTGCTGCGTGCCGCGGGCCGCTCCGGCCTCCCGGTCGTGCTCAAGCGGGGGATGGCCGCCACCTACGACGAATGGCTTGCCGCCGCTGAGTACGTGCTCGCCGAGGGGAACACCCAGGTCATCCTCTGCGAGCGGGGTATCCGCACCTTCGAGACGGCCACCCGCAACACCCTCGACGTCTCGGCCGTGCCGGTGTTGCGCGAGCGCACGCCGCTGCCCGTGATCGTCGACCCGAGCCATGCCGCCGGCCGTGCCGACTGGGTCCCCGCGCTGGCGCTGGCGGCCGTGGCCGCCGGGGCTGACGGCCTCCTGATCGAGTCCCACCCCGTGCCCGCGGAGTCCTGGAGCGACGCGGCTCAGGCCATCACGCCGGAGACCCTCGAGGCGATCATCGCCGGGGCCGCGGTGCTGGCGCCGATGCTGCGCGGTCACCAGGCGGCCGAGCTCGCCGAGCACCGCCAGATCATCGACTCGCTGGACCTCGCCCTGGGAGCCGTGCTCCAGAGTCGCGCCGGGGCGGTCGACGCCGTGCAGCGGGACAAGCGCCGGACCGGTCTGACCGTCCGTGACCGCAGCCGCGAGCAGGAGGTCATCGCCCACGTCGCCAGGCGGGTGCCGCGTCTCTCCGCCGAGGCCGTGGGACGGGTGATGACCGCGGTCATCGACGGCTGCGTGGAGGCGAGTGAGCGCTTGGCAGTGAGCGAGAAGGACTCGGGTACGATCTCGAGCTGACGGGAGGTACCACGCAGATGGCGGCCATCGTGGTCGAGGAGCTGCGCAAGTCGTACGGCTCGCTGCATGCCGTGCGCGGGGTCAGCTTCAGCGTGGAGCCGGGCGAGGTCTTTGGCCTGCTCGGTCCCAACGGCGCGGGCAAGACCACCATCGTCGAGATCCTCGAGGGCTACCGTCACCGGGACGCGGGGCGGGTCGAGGTTCTCGGCGCCGATCCCGCCACCGCCGGTCGCGACCTCCGCCGGAGGGTCGGGATGGTCCTGCAGGAGTGCGCCGTCGAGCCGTACCTCACCGTGCGCGAGGTGGTCGACCTCCACCGCGGCTACTACCCGAAGCCGCTCCCGACCGACGACGTCGTCGAGCTGGTCGGCCTGGAGGAGAAGGCGGGCGTGCGCGTCAAGAAGCTCTCGGGTGGGCAGCAGCGACGTCTCGATCTCGCCCTCGCGCTGATCGGAGACCCGGAGCTGGTGTTCCTCGACGAGCCGACCACCGGCTTCGACCCGTCGGCACGGCGCAACGCGTGGGAGATCGTGCGCGGCATGCGCAAGCTGGGCAAGACCATCCTGCTCACCACCCACTACATGGACGAGGCTCAGAACCTCACCGACCGGGTCTGCGTCGTGAGCGCCGGGGAGGTGGTCCGGATCGGCACTCCCGGCAGCCTGCGCGCGGAGCGGGCCGAGACCAGGATCCAATTCATCCGCCCCGACGGGGTCACCGTTCCCAAGGTGGGTGAGGTCGTCCCCGGAGGCGAGGACGGGCTGATCGCGATGATCACCGAAACCCCGACCAAGGCCCTGCACGAGCTGACCGAGTGGGCCGTGGCCCGCGGTATCGAGCTGCAGCGCTTGGAGGTCACCCAGCCGTCGCTGGAGGACGTGTACCTGGAGCTCACCCGCGATGAGTGACGCGACCATCGCCCTGGCCCAGGTCCGCGCCGAGCAGCGGAGCTTCTGGCGCAACCCTGCCGCGGCGTTCTTCGGCTTCGGCTTCCCGATCATGTTCCTGCTCATCTTCGGGACCATTTTCAAGGGCGATAAGGCCTGCATCGACGGCTCCTACGGAGCCCAGGGTCAGTGCGTCGGCGGGGCGCTGGTTCCCTACAACACCTTCTTCGTCCCGGCCATGGCCGCGTGGGGCGTGATCACCACCTGCTTCGTCAACCTGGCGGCCACCATCTCCATCCGTCGCGATAGCGGCTTGCTCAAGCGGTTGCGCGGGACCCCCCTCTCACTCCCCGCGTTCGTCGTCGGCATCGTCGGCTCGGCGCTGATCGCCGCCCTCATCGTCGTGGCCCTCACCGCCATCGTCGGACACATCTTCTATGGCGCTCCCTGGCCGGTGCACTGGCTGCCGGCGGTGGCGAGCGTGCTTCTGGGCGGGGTCGTCTTCTGTGTCCTCGGGCTGTTGATCACGGTGCTCATCCCCAACGCCGACGCCGCCCCGGCGGTGGTGAACTTCAGCTACCTGCCCATCCTCTTCATCTCCGGCTTCTTCTTCAGCTTCAACAACACCGTGCTCCAGGACATCGCCAAGGTCTTCCCCGTCTACTGGTTCAAGGAGGCGATGCTCACCGCCTTCGGCGCCAAGCCCAGCTCGAGTGGGTGGAACGGGCAGGACCTCCTGGTGCTGCTGATCTGGGGCGTGGTCGGGCTGGCGGTGACGCTGCGCTTCTTCCGCTGGGAGTCGCGCCGGGTCTGAGGTGGTCGCGGCCCGGCCTGCGACCCGACGACTGGCGGCATGGGCCGTGGTCACCATCTCCGTCGCCGCCTGGCGCTTCCGCTGGGATTGATCCGAAGGGGTGCGCCGCGACGCGGGCCCGGTAGCGGCCGCGCGTGTCCGCACCGCATAATCCGGAGCACACCTGAATAACGCCCCGGGTTGAACGGGAAGCCGGTGTGAATCCGGCGCTGTCGCGCAACTGTGAGCGGGGAGCCAAGGTCAGCGTGCCACTGCGAGACGTGAGTCTCGTGGGAAGGCGACCGATGGCGACGATCCGCAAGCCAGGAGACCGACCCGAGGCACGACTCCACCCCCGCGCGTGACGGGAGGACGGCCTCATGGCGGCGAGGATGCCTTCGGCGAGGTGGAGACCGATCGCCGCCTGAGGAGCGTGGGATGAAGGGATCCCGCAGGTGCAGCGTCGTGGTGGCAGCATTCGGTCTGATCGGCTCATGCGCGGCCGCGGGGGTGACGGCGGGGGTGATGGCGCGGGCGGGCACGAGCCCCTCGATCCGAGCCCTCCTCTACCTGAGGTCCCAGCAGGGGGCGAGCGGGGCAGTCGCCGGACCCTCGGGGAGCTACGCGGACAGCGAGCTGTACGCGATCGGTGCCGCTGCCGGCGGATACGATCCCAAGGCGCTCGCCGCGAGCTCGGGGAAGTCGGTGGTGGACTACCTGGCGGCGGGCGCCGCCAAGGCCTGCACGACGAGCAACCCGGGAGGGTGCGGCGAGTTGATCCAGGCGGTGGTCGCGGCGGGAGACGCCCCCCAGTCGTTCGGCGGGGAGGATCTGCTGACCACGCTGAGCTCGGCCTACGACCCGACCACGGGGAAGTACGGCGACGGCGAGGCGTTCCCCCAGGCCCTCGCCATCCAGGGACTGGTGGCGGCCGGTGTCCAGGTGCCCGCCGCCGCCGTCCAGTTCCTCGTCGCCGCCCAGGACAGTGACGGCGGCTGGGACTACGAGGACGACGCCAACGACCCCAAGGCGTCCACCGATTTCGACACGAGCGACACCAACTCGACGTCCATGGTGCTGATGGCGCTGGCCGCCGCCGGTGACCACGGCCGCGACCTGAGCGCCCTGGCTTGGCTGGCCATCCAGCAGGACGCGGACGGAGGCTTCCCCTACCAGGCGGGGAACGGCAGCGACCCCGACTCCACCGCCCTGGTCATCCAGGCGGTCATCGCCACCGGCGGTGACCCGTCCAGTGCCGCGTGGTCAAAAGGGGGCAAGACGCCGCTCGACCACCTGACGAGCACCCAGGACAAGGACGGCGGCTACACCTTCCCGGGCAAGGCCGGCCCCGATGCCTTCACCACCAGCCAGGTGCCCCCCGCGCTGGAGGGGGTGGCGTTCCCGGTTCCTTTCGCCAGCCGGCGCTGGTACGAGCCCGGAGCGGCCCTGTCCGCCAATGCCACGGCGGGGGCGTCGGGCGGATCGCCGCCCGCCCCGTTGCTCTACGCGCTGGTGGCCCTGGCGGCCGCCCTGGTCATCGGAGGTGGTGGGCTGGCGGTGGTGCGGGCACGGCGGTGACGAGGATCGGACCGCGGCGTGGGCTCGCCATCTGCCTGCTGGGCACGATGGCCGGCATGGCGGGCAGCGCGGTGCGGATGCTCCCCGGACCGTCGCTGTGCACCGCCGCGACCTACCCTCACCACGTCGCCCTGGTCGTCGAGCTGGGCGATTCGGAGTCGGTCGGGAGGTGCGTCGGCTTCAACGGCTCCAGCATCAGCGGAGAGGAGGTGCTGCAGGCCAGCGGCCTGGAGTACGCGACGCAGGGCTACGGCTCGCTCGGCCAGGCGGTGTGCCAGGTGGACGAGGAGCCGGCCGCCTACAGCACCTGCCTGCCGAGCAGCGGCTCCTACTGGGCGCTCTTCACCTCGCGCGCTGGCGGAGCCTGGCAGGCGGCCGACGTCGGCATCTCGAGCGTGGAGTTCGCCAACGGGGATGCCGAGGGTCTTCGCTACGACCCCGAGACCGGCCCCGACCCGGCCCCGCCCTCCCCAGCGGGCGTCTGCGTCGCTGCCCGCTCTTCGACGCCGGCTTCCGGCGGCGTGGCCTCCGCCTCCTCGGGGGCCGCGGGAGCGGGCGCCAGCCCGGCGCTGATCGCCGCCTCCGCGGTCTTCGGTGTCCTCCTCGGGCTGGCGGTGGTCCAGCTGCTGCTGCGGCGCCGGCGCGCGTGAGCAGGTACGGATGAACACCCGCTCCATCGCGGTGTGGTCGGCGTCGGGGCTGGTCATCGCGCTCTCGACGAGCAACCCCGTGTACCGCGCTGTCGTCCTGCTCTGCGCCCTCAATCTCCTCCTGGCCCGGGGACGCCGGGGATCCGGAACCCGCCTCCTGCTGATCGGTATCGGGATCGCAGCCCTGATCGCCACCGTGCTGACGCTGCTGCTGAGCCACACCGGGCAGCACGTCCTGGTCCGGCTGCCTGCCGCCATTCCGGCGATCGGCGGGCCGCTCACGCTGGAGGCGCTCGCTTTCGGCCTTGCCACCGGGCTGGGCATCGCGGCGGCCCTGCTCGCGGTGGCCCCCCTCACCCTGGTCAGCCAGCCGCACGAGCTGGTCGACGCGCTGCCCTCGCCGCTTGCTCGCACCGGTGCCGCGGTGGGCGCAGCCCTCAACCTCATCCCCGGCACCCTGCGCAGTGCCGCCGAGATCAGGGAAGCCCAGCGCATGCGGGGCTGGCGGGCGCGGCGTGTCGTCGACTGGCCGGCGGTGGCGGTGCCGGTGGTCCTCACCGCCATCGAGGGGTCGATGACCCTGGCCGAGGCAATGGAATCGCGGGCCTACGGCACCAGCGCCCGGACCCATTTCGGCATCCAGCGCTGGGCCCGGTACGACACCCTGGTCTCCACCACCGCCCTGCTCGGCGCCGCCGGCTTCCTGGCCCTCGCCCTCACCGGTGAGGCGCCCGGCTGGTTCCCGTTCCCGGTGCTCTCCGCGCCGGCGATCAGCGTCCCGGCGCTGCTCTGCTGCGCGCTGCTGGTGGTGCCGTCACTCCGGGTGCGGCGGTAGATGCACACCCTCTCCTTCGCCGGACTCCATTACACGTATCCGGAGACCGCGTCCCGCGCCCTCGACGGGGTGGACCTGGAGATCTCCTCCGGCCTGACGCTCCTCACCGGCTCATCTGGGAGCGGCAAGTCCACCCTGCTGCGGGTCTGCAACGGGCTCATCCCCCACTTCCACGGTGGGGTGATCGGAGGGAGCGCACGCGTCCTCGGCCGCGAGGTGGTCCGCACCCCGACCCGGGAGCTCGCCCGCGAGGTCGGCTTCGTCTTCCAGGACCCTGAGCTGCAGGCGGTCTACCCCTCCGTCGAGCGCGACGCCGCCTTTGGGCTGGAGAACCTCGGTGTCGCCCGTGGGGAGATGCTCCGCCGGGTCGGCGACGCTCTCGAGATGTGCGGCATCGCCCACCTCCGGAGCCGTGCGGTCGGCACCCTCTCGGGCGGCGAGCGGCAGCGGCTCGCGCTGGCCGGGGTGCTGGCGATGCGCCCGCGCCTGCTGGTCCTCGATGAGCCGCTCTCCCAGCTCGACCCGGAGGGTGCGGCCGCGCTGCTCGCCGCGCTCCACGCCGCCGTCCAGGCCGGCACCACGGCACTGGTGGCGGAGCACCGCCATCACCTGGTGCTGGGGCGTGCCGACCGGTGCCTGCGCATGGCCGAGGGACGGGTCACCGCGTGCGCCCCGGAGCGGCCGGTCGAGACCGCGCCTGTTGCGGCGTCCCGCGGCGTTCGGGTCTCGCCGGAGCTCAGCTGGCGCCTTCAGCAGGTGAGCGCCGGCCCCGCGGGGGTCGCGGTGCTGCACGACCTCGACCTGGCGGGGGGGACCGGCGAGGTGGTGGCTCTCACCGGCGCCAACGGCAGCGGCAAGACCACCCTGCTGCGCACCATCGCCGGGCTGCTCCCCCCACTGTCGGGCAGCGTGGAGCGTTGCCCCGGCCGGATCGCCTACCTGCCCCAGAATCCGTCAGCGCTCCTGCACCGGGCGACGGTGCGCTCGGAGATCGACTGGACGCTGCGGCGCACCCACTCCACGGGCCGGGCCGACACGGTGCTGGAGGACCTGGGGCTTGCCGCCGTGGCCGAGCGCGATCCGCGGGACCTCAGCACCGGCCAGCGCCAGCGGGCGGCCCTCGCCTCGGTGCTCGCCGGCAGCCCTGCACTGGTGCTCCTGGACGAGCCGACGCGGGGGATGGACGGCGCCGCCCGCGCTGCCCTGATCGCGGCCGTGGCCCGCATCGCGGATCGGGGCGGGAGCGCGGTGGTGGCGACCCACGATCCGCAGCTGGTGGCCGCGTTGGCCACCCGGGTGGTCGATCTCGGCGAGGGTATCGCCCGGGAGCGGCGGTCACTCACGGCGGCAGCCAGATGACGTGGCGGCGGTGGCGGGAGGACACTCACGGCGGTGGCCCGATGAGGCCCGCGGCGGTTGTCCCGATGACGCTCGTGGCTGTGTCGATCGTCGGGGCGGCGCTCTTCATCTGGCCGTTCGCCGTCTCCAGCGCTCCCGCTCCGGTGGTGGCACTCTCCCTGGCCCTGGGGACCCTCGCCGTCCTCGCCGCGGTGGAGACGGCGATGCGCCGTCTCGACGCGCGGCGCTTCGCCCTTCTCGCCGCCATCGCCGGCATCGACGCGGCGCTGCGGCTCGTCCTGGTGACGGGCGCCGGGGGGTTCAGCCCGATCTTCTTCCTCATTCTCGCCACCGGCTACGTCTACGGGCCCTCCTTCGGCTTCCTCTGCGGCGCCACGTCGCTGCTCGCGTCGGCGGTGGCCACCGGGGGTATCGGGCCCTGGCTCCCCTACGAGATGTTCGGTTGCGGCTGGACCGGGGCGGCGGCGGGGATCGCCGGGCTTCGCCGTTCCTCGACCCCGGGCATGCGGGACATCGCCGTCCTCGCTATCGTCAGCGTGGTCGCCGGCTACGCCTACGGGGCGCTCCTCGACGTCTGGGATTGGACCACCTTCTACCGGGGGAGCCCCTCGTTCGGATTCCTGCCGGGCGCCGGGACGGGGGTGCTCCTGCAGCGGTTCGGGCGCTTCTACCTGGCCACCTCGGTGGTCTGGGACAGCTTTCGCGCCGCCGGTGACGCTCTCGCCGTGATCGTCCTCGGGCTGCCCGTGCTCGCTGCCCTGGCGCGGGTGAAGAGCAGGCTGACCTTCACCGTCTCCGGCCCGGGAGGTGGCGACGGAGCCCGGTCGTCCTCAGATGGCGCAGTGCCCTCGGCCTCCGGCGCCGGGCTCGCCGCTCAGCCCCCGACCCCGACCCGGTCGGGCCTGCTGCCCGGGTCGGGGGCTCAGTGACCCTTGGGGGTGCGCTCCTCGCAGCCCCAGGGGGTGTTGTGAGACTTGAGCAGCTCCAGGAAGGGGTCCGCCGGGAACGCCTCCGGACCGAGGACGCCGGCTCCCGACCAGACCTTGGACTCGATCAGCTCGAGCGCGGCCAGCGGGTTGACCGCCGTCTGCCACACCACCGCCTGCGACCCGTACTCGGCCATCGAGGCGGCGTTGTCCACCACGTGATAGAGATACACCTCACGCGGCTTGCCGTCCTTCCCGGTGCCGCGCACCAACGTGCCGGCGCAGGTCAGGCCGGACATGCGATCCCCCAGGCCGGCGGGATCGGGCAGGCACGCGGCCACAACGTCGCGCGGCGAGACCCGGCATTCGCCGACCTCCACCGGGGAGGTCGAGTCCAGCCCGAGCTTGTGCAGCGTCTTGAGGACGCCGATGAACTCGTCGCCCAGCCCGTACTTGAAGGTGACCCGCCTGCAATCGACCCAGCGCGGCACCAGGAGCACCTCCTCGTGCTCCACGTTCACGCACTCGACCGGACCGATGCCCGCGGGGAAGTCGAATACCTCGGGCTCGCTGAAGGGCGGCGTCGTGTACCAGCCACGCCCGCGCTCGTAGATGATCGGCGGGTTGAGGCATTCCTCGATCGTCGTCCAGATGGAGAAGGTGGGGGCGAACTCGTATCCCTCGACGACCAGGTTGGCCCCGTCGCGGACACCCACCTCGTCGATGGAGGAGAAGAGGTGATCGGCGGCGTAGCGCGCGAAGACGTCGGCGAGGCCGGGCTCCACGCCCATCCCCACCAGGGCCAGGAGCCCCTTGCTCTCCCATTCACCGGCGAGGGCAAACTGCTCGTCCCCGAGCTTGACGCCGGGCGTGGCGAAGGGGTCGTCCGGGTGGGGGCGGGAGAGCGACATGGCCATGTCCAGGTAATTGACCCCGGAGGCCAGCGCGGCCCGGAAGAGAGGCATGACGAACCTGGGGTCCACGGCGTTGAGGAGCACGTCGCACCGCTCCGCCGCCAGGAGTTGCGACACCGCCTTCTCGTCGCCGGCATCCAGGCCAACGGCCGTGAACCGGGCGCCGGCCGCGGCGACGGCGCGCTCCGCCTTGACGCGGTCGTGGTCGGCGACCACCATCGCCTCGAACAGGTTCCAGCGCGACGCCGTACGGGCGATCGCGGTCCCGACCCCACCGGCTCCGACCAGCAATACACGCATCGCAGAAAACCCTCCGGCCGGCGATTATACTTGCCGGCCGGAGGCGTTGTGGGGGGTGCCGGCGCACAGCGTGGACAGGTTGGTGGGAGGCGGTCGTGGGCGCTACAGACGGCAGATGGGGAAACTTCGTGGGGGGCCGGTACGTCGACCCCAAGGACGGCTCCTTCAGTCAGCTCATCGATCCGGTGACCGGAGAGGCGTTCGCCGCGGCACCACTCTCTCAACCCGCGGATGTGGAGCACGCCCTCGGCGTTGCGCAGGCGGCGTTCGAGGAGTGGCGTGAGACCACTCCGTCGGAGCGGAGCCTCGCTCTGCTGCGCTTCGCCGACGCGGTCGAGAAGCGCGGTGCTGAGCTGGTCGACCTCGAGTGCCGCAACACCGGCAAGCCGCGTGCCCTGACGACCTCCGAGGAGCTGCCGCCGCTTCTCGACCAGATCCGCTTCTTTGCCGGCGCGTGCCGGCTTCTCGAAGGACGCGCGGCGGCCGAGTACATGCGGGGCTACACCTCCTTCGTGCGCCGGGAGCCGGTGGGGGTGTGCGCCCAGGTGACGCCCTGGAACTACCCGATGATGATGGCGGTGTGGAAGTTCGCACCGGCCATCGCCGCGGGGAACACCGTCGTCCTCAAGCCGGCTCACACCACCCCGCTCAGCACCCTGCTCCTGGCTGAGATCGCCGCGGAGTTCCTCCCGCCCGGGGTGCTGAACGTGCTCTGCGGGAGCAACCGCGACATGGGTGCCGCCTTGATCGGCCACCCGATCCCCCGCATGGTCTCGATCACCGGCAGCGTACGAGCCGGACGCGAGGTGGCTCAGACGGCGGCTGTCGATCTCAAGAGGGTGCATCTCGAGCTGGGAGGCAAGGCCCCCGTGGTCGTGTTCGACGACGTCGACGTGGCCAAGACGGCCGCGGGCATCGCCATGGCCGGCTTCTTCAACGCGGGCCAGGACTGCACGGCCGCCACGCGTGTGCTCGCTGCTCCGCGTGTCTACGCAGACCTGGTGGACGCGCTGGCGGAGCGGGCCAGGAGCCAGGTGGTCGGCGCTCCGGACGATGCGCACGTGGACCTCGGTCCGCTCAACAGTGAAAACCAGCTCAAGGCCGTGAGCGGCTACGTGGATCGGCTGCCCGCGCACACCGAGGTGCGCGCCGGCGGGCACCGCATCGGCGACCGGGGCTTCTTCTACCAGCCCACCGTGGTCACCGGGGTCGAGCAGCCCGACGAGATCGTCCAGGAGGAGGTGTTCGGACCGGTCATCACGGTGCAGCGCTTCTCCGACGAGGAGCAGGCCGTGACCTGGGCCAATGAGGTCGAGTTCGGGCTGGCATCATCGGTCTGGACCCGCGACCACGGTCGCGCGATGCGCATGAGCAAGCGGCTCGACTTCGGATGCGTCTGGATCAACACGCACATCCCGCTGGTGGCCGAGATGCCCCACGGTGGCTTCCGGCATTCGGGGTACGGTAAGGATCTGTCGGTGTACGGCTTCGAGGACTACACGAGGATCAAGCACGTCATGACGGCGCTGGACGTCTGAGCCAGGTGGGCCCGAAGGTGAGCACCACCCCCGACGAGGTTCCGCAGCAGCGCCGGCTTCTGACCGAGATCCCCGGGCCGCGCTCGCGCGAGCTGGCTGCGCGCCGGGATCGCGCCATCCCCAGGGGGGTGAGCACCACCCTGCCCGTCTTCGTGGTCCGGGCGGGCCCGGGCATCCTCGAGGACGTCGACGGCAACCGGCTGATCGACTTCGGCTCCGGCATCTCGACGACCAATGCCGGCAACAGCGCTCCCTTGGTGGTCGAGGCCATCCAGGAGCAGGCCGCCCTCTTCACTCACACGTGCTTCCAGGTGACCCCGTACGCAGGCTATGTCGAGGTCTGCGAGCGCCTGAATCAGCTCACCCCGGGAGACCACGAGAAGCGCTCCTTCCTGGTCAACTCCGGCGCCGAGGCGATCGAGAACGTGGTCAAGGTGGCGCGCTACGCGACCGGCCGCCCGGGGATCGTGGCCTTCGACCACGGCTTTCACGGGCGCACCCTGCTGACCATGACGCTGACCGGCAAGGCCATGCCCTACAAGCGCGGATTCGGCCCCTTCGCCCCGGAGGTCCATCGCGCCCCCTACTCGTATCCCTTCCGAGGGACGGGGCGCCTCGCCGACACCATCACCATGCTGGAGACGAGCGTCGGGGCAGAGAGCATCGCCGCGGTGCTCGTCGAGCCGATCGCCGGCGAGGGTGGGGTCGTCGTGCCGGAGGCGGGATGGCTCGCCGGCCTGGCCGGTTGGTGCCGGGAGCGGGGCATCCTCCTCGTCGCCGACGAGGTCCAGACCGGCTTCGGGCGCACCGGCGACTGGTTCGCCTGCGAGCACGAGGGGGTCGTGCCCGACCTGGTGGCGACTGCCAAGAGCCTGGGGGGCGGGCTGCCCATCGGTGGGGTGACGGGCCGCGCCGAGGTGATGGACTCGGTCCACCCCGGGGGCGTCGGCGGGACCTTCGGGGGCAACCCGGTCTCCTGCGCCGCCTCCCTGGCCGCGATCCGCACCATCGAGACCGAGGGTCTCATCGAGCGAGCCCGGCTCATCGGCGAGGCGGTGCTGCCCCGGCTGCGCAAGCTCTCCGCCACCCTACCCGCGGTCGGGGAGGTGCGCGGCCGGGGCGCGATGGTGGGCATCGAGTTCGTCCGGGACGACGGGATCACGCCTGACCGGGAGATCACCGGCCGGGTGCTGCGCAGGTGCCATCAAGCCGGGCTCGTGGTGCTCACGGCGGGGACCTACGGCAACGTGATCCGCCTCCTCCCACCGCTCGTCATCTCGGAAGAGCTCCTCGAGGAGGGGCTGGCGATCCTGGAGCAGGCGGTGGCGGCGTCATGACCAACGGCGCCACCCGAGAGATCGGAACTGAAGACAGGAGAGGGGATCGCGGACGCGGAGGGGCCCCATGACGGCGAGCACCATCACCGAGACCCAGGTGGACAAGGGTCTCAAGCCCGGCGCGCTCTCCCTCGTCTCGAACATCGTCATCGGGGTGGCCTCGGTGGCGCCCGCGTACAGCCTGGCGGCGACCCTGGGTTTCGTCGTGGCCCTGGTGGGGCTGATCACCCCGCTCGTGGTGGTGATCGCCTTCATCCCCATGCTGTTCGTCTCGATCGGCTACAGCGAGATGAACAAGGCCGACCCCGATTGCGGCACCACCTTCACCTGGGCGACGCGCGCCTTCGGCCCGCGCACCGGCTGGATGGGCGGCTGGGCCATCCTCGCATCGGACATCCTGGTCATGGCCAGCCTCGCCCAGGTGGCCTCCCAGTACACCTACCTGCTCTTCAACGCCACCAGCATCGGCCGGGACGCGACCAGCGGCTGGGTGCTGCTGCTCGGTGTGGTGTTCATCGCCGTGATGACCTACATCTGCTACCGGGGCATCGAGATCTCGGCGCGGATCCAGCGGGTGCTGCTCTCCATCGAGGTGGTCATGCTGCTCGTCTTCGGCCTGGTGGCGCTTGTCCGAGTGCTGACCGGCAACGCACCTCCCGGCCACGTGACGCCGAGCTTCTCCTGGTTCAACCCGGGGGCGGTGCCGTTCTCGGCGCTGGTCAGCGGCCTCATCCTCATGCTCTTCATCTACTGGGGCTGGGACACGTCGGTCTCCGTCAACGAGGAGACCGCCGATCGCACCCGGTCTCCCGGGCTGGCCGCGATCATCTCCACCGTCCTGCTGCTGGGGATGTACTTCATCGTCACCCTCGCCGCCCAGTCGTTCGTCGGCGTGGGGACCACTGGGCTCGGCCTCTCCAACCCGGCCAACGCGGGTGACGTGATCTCCGTCCTCGGCATCGCGGTGTTCGGCAGCTCCTGGCTGGGCCAGGTCTTCTACCACCTCCTCCTGCTCATGGTGCTGAGCTCGGCGGCCGCCTCGACGCAGACGACCATCCTCCCGACCGCCCGCACCATGCTCTCCATGGCGGTGTACAAGGCGATCCCCGACTCGTTCGCCAAGATGCACCCGCGCTACTTCACTCCCACGGTGGCCACCCTGGCGATGGGGGGCGTCTCGGCCGTCATGTACGCGGCGATGAACTACATCTCCGGCGGTGACGTGATCGCCGACGCGGTCACTGCCATCGGCGTCTGGATCGCCTTCTACTACGGCCTGACCGGTTTCACCTGCGGCTGGTACTACCGCAAGACCCTGCTGAGCAGCGCCCGCAACCTCTGGATGCGCGGCGTCCTTCCGGTGCTGGGCGGGCTGATGCTCTACTTCGCCCTGGGCTGGAGCGTCAAGGCCGACTTCGACTTCAACAGCGGGGTCAGCTACACCTCCTGGCAGCTCCCCGTCGGGCCCCGCTGGGTGATCGGTGGCGTGTTCCTCATCGCGCTGGGCTCGGCCGTGCTGGGGGTGGTCCTGATGGCCGCCTGGCGCATCGCGCGCCCGGCGTTCTTCCGCGGCGAGATCCTCAACCGGTCGACCCCCACCCTCGTCCCCGACGAGCCCGTGATTCCCGGCTTCACCCCTCCCACCGCCACCGCTGAGCCCCGCTGATGGCCGGCATCGTGGACGAGATCGTCACCGTCAATCCCGCCACCGAGGCGGAGCTCCGCCGCTACCCGGTGATGACCGAGGACGAGGTCGGAGCCATCCTGGATGACGTCCGGAGAAGCGGCCTCGGCTGGCGCGAGGTGCCCATGGGCGGGCGCGCGGAGCTGATGCACGCTGCCGCGGGTGTGCTCCGGCGGCGCGCCGGCGAGCTCGCCGGGCTGGTCACCGCCGAGATGGGCAAGCTGACCGCCGAGGCTCGCGCCGAGGTCGAGAAGTGCGCCACGACCTGCGACCACTTCGCCGACCATGCCGAGGAGTACCTGGCTGATCAACCGGCCCCGTCCGACGGTTCCTCCAGCTTCGTGGCCTTCGAGCCCCTCGGGACGGTGCTCGCGATCATGCCCTGGAACTTCCCGCTCTGGCAGGTGATCCGCTTTGCCGCCCCCGCCCTGATGGCCGGCAACACCGCGTTGCTCAAGCACGCGAGCAACACCACCGGATCGGGGCTCGCGGTCGAGGCCGTCTTCCGCGAGGCCGGCTTCCCCGAGTCGGTCTTCCGGGCCCTGGTGATCCCCGGCCGCCGCGCCGGCGCCGTCGTCGAGGATTCCCGCGTCGCCGCCGTCACCCTCACCGGCAGCGAGGAGGCCGGCGCCCAGACCGCCGCCATCGCCGGCCGCTGCCTCAAGAAGACGGTCCTGGAGCTCGGCGGCTCGGACGCCTTCGTCGTCCTGGAGGATGCCGACATCGAGGCGGCCGCGGTGACCGCGGCGAGGGCGCGGTTCCAGAACTGCGGCCAGAGCTGCATCGCCGCCAAGCGGTTCATCGTCGTGGACGCGGTCGCCGAGAGCTTCGAGGAGGCGTTTGTCGCCGCGACCCGGCGACTTCGGGTCGGCGATCCCAGCGAAGCCGAGACCACCATGGGACCGCTGGCGCGCGATGATCTTCGCGACGACCTGGAGCGCCAGCTCCACGGGTCCCTGGACCGCGGGGCGCGCCTGCTCACCGGAGGCCGGCGCCCTGATCGGCGCGGTTGGTTCTACGAGCCGACCATCCTCACGGGCTGCATGCCGGGGATGCCGGCGTTCGACGAGGAGACCTTCGGGCCGCTGGCCGCGGTGACCAGGGTCTCGGGTGAGGACGAGGCCCGGCGCCTCGCCAACCACTCCGACTTCGGTCTGGGCGGCAATGTCTGGACCCGGGATGTGGAGCGTGGCGTGAGATTCGCCCGGAGCCTGGAGACCGGCGGGGTCTTCGTCAACGGCATGACCCACTCGGATCCCCGCCTTCCGTTCGGCGGGGTCAAGCGGAGCGGCTACGGTCGCGAGCTCTACTCCTTCGGCATCCGCGAGTTCGTCAACATCAAGACGATCTGGGTCGGTTAGCGGCCTTCGCGCCCGCCTCTCAGGTGAGCCTCAGCTGCCTCTCAGAGGTCTCTCAGTGGGCGCCACCCTCCGGAGCCTTAGCGTGGGGGCACGAACGGAACGACCCCGACGGCCAGGACGTGGGGCCGCGGCTGGGCCCGCTGCGCCGGGGCAGCGGCACTGCTCCTGCTGGGGCTGGTGGTCGGCGGCTGCGCCAATGCATCCGCCGTCATGGAATCCGTCGCCCGGGCGTTGGCCTTGCGGCGGGTGACGGGCAGGCACCCGTCCTCCAGCGGTCACGAGACCTCCCCGACCCCTCGCGCTCGGTCATCCCAGCTCGACGCAGCCTCCTATGAGACGTTCTTGCAGGAATACAACCAGATGGTTGCGGCCAACCTCGCCGGCCCGGCCGTCTCGGGCACCGGGCTGAGCCTCCAGAAGGCGATCACAGGCAGTTAACTGGCTCAGCCGACTGGTGGACCTCCCGCGCGGGGTTGCCGGGGGCATTGGTACATACGGCCTGAGGTCGAAGAGGCCGGTCACGCCTCGTCTTGACTGATGGCCGCCCGCTTTCCAGAATCGAGGCTGTGTCAGAGCAGGAGATCGACGCCTACCTGGCGAAGCTCGAGGAGCCTAAGCGGACCACCCTGCGCGAGCTGCGCCAGACCATCCATGAGGTCCTCCCCGACGCGGAGCAGTGCATCTCGTACGGGGTGCCGGGCTTCCGGCTGCACGGCAAGGTGGTGGCCGGATTTGCCGCCTTCACGAACCACCTGAGCTACCTCCCGCACAGCGGATCCGTGCTCTCCGTGCTGGCCGATGACCTCGCTGGCTACGTGAGCACCCCGGGTTCGCTCCACTTCCCCGTCGATCAACCCATGCCGAGGTCGCTCGTGGAGAAGCTCATCGAGGTGCGCCTCCGTGAGGTGCGTCAACGGGGCGCGTCACGCTCGGTTTCCGGGCTCTGAGATCGTCGCGCCCGTCCGCCGGACTGGTCGTCTAAGGAATTAGAAATATTTCGTGACGAATATTTCGTGACGAAATATAGCGAGGATCAAAAAAGAGAGGCGCCTTCCCCAGCCTTGGCAGTCGTCAGAGGTGCCAGACGGTCTCGTCGACGCCGGGAAGCGCTCGTCTCCTGTCCCGGCTGTGATGTCGCCAGTGCCGGCATACACGCCTGGAGTATGGCGAACAGATGTACGTAATCCAAACATGAGTTCGCTATACTCGGACTCCCGGCCTCGCTCCCGTCCCGTCATCCCCCTTGGGCCGGGGCCCCACGAAGGCGAAGGAGCGATGTCCACCCCGCTGTCCGAGGCTCTGGCGACGCTGCGACGGCGCCACGGCGATACCGTGATCCGATCCGGCGACGCCCTGGGCGGAGTCGAGGCCTGGCCGACCGGGCTTCCGGTCCTGGACCACCGGCTCACCCCCGGAGGGCTGCCGGTGGGGCGGGTCAGCCTCCTGGCCGCCGCTCCGGGAGCGAGCGGACGGCTCACCCTGCTCCAGGCCCTGATTGCCGCCGCCAGCCGGGAGCGGGTCGCCGTCTACCTCGACCTGGTGGGCAGCCTCGATCCCGGGTTTCTCGCCGACCTCGGGGCAGACCTCAGGGCCCTGCTGGTGGTCCGGCCGCCCTCGGGGCGCTGGGGAGAGGGGTTCTCCATGGCCCGAAGCCTGGTGATGGCTGGAGCGCCCTGGCTGGCCGTGGCGCTTCCGGCGGGGGAGGCGAGCGCCATCCCGAGGCACCCCATCTCCCCGGCAGTCGGTGCGGGCTCTGGCCCGGAGGGGAGGTCGCGCCCGCGCTCCGATCTCGGGTGGGAGCACCGCCTCTCCACCCTGGTCGAATCGGTCGCCGCACGCCGGGCCGTCTGCCTGGTCTCCGCCGCCTCACCGCTGCCACCGGCACTGGGGTACGCCGCCTCCCTGACCCTGGAATGTGCAGCGGACGGCTGGGAGGAGGCTCACGGCGACGTGCTCGGCCTGCGCACCCGCCTCACCGTGGTCAAGAGCAAGGTGAGCACGCCGGGGGAGACGGCGGCTCTGCTGCTCCGCTATCCCCGCCCCTTCGCCGTCGCCGAGGCGGTGGGCCGGCCGGCGGTGGTCGACCTGAACCTCACGGCGGAGGCCACCGATGTTCCGGCAGCGGCGGCGGGATAAGAGGTGAACCCCTCCCGCGTCCTCTGTGCCCGCTTCCCCCACCTCGCCCTGGTCGTCGCCTGGCGCCGCCATCCCGAGCTGCGCTCCGAGCCCGTGATCGTCGGCGGCGCCCCGGAGCTCCGCCAGCACGTCCTCGCCGCCTCGGCAGCGGCTCGGGCCTCCGGGGTCCGGGCCGGCCAGCCGCTGCGCGAGGCCCAGCAGCGCTGTCCGGGAGCCGCCTTCGTCG
>OCZT010002687.1_pt1 | contig 18300 bp, 18 predicted proteins | sample 1539031 | NCBI WGS metagenome assembly OCZT01 (sample SAMEA3539308, study PRJEB22396) | soil metagenome | biome: tundra; feature: field; material: soil | place: USA | collected 2010-05 | depth 0.15 m | reverse complement strand
ACTCTCGCCGCCGCTTCGCGCGACGCCCGAATTCGCCTGGCGGAAGCCGCGGCGCAGGAAGTCCGACTCGCGGCCGAGGCCCAGGCAGCGGCCGTCAAGCTGCAGGCCGAGGCCCAGGCTAACGCGACACGCGTCAACGGTGTCGCCGAAGGCGACGCGATCAAGGCCCGGGGTCTCGCCGAAGCCGAGGCCATCAAAGCCAAGGCACAGGCCGAGGCGGCCGGCATCCTGAGTCGAGCCGAAGCCCTGGGCAAGAACCAGGAAGCGGTCATCGCGCAGCAGATCGCCCAGTCGATGCCGGAGATCGTTCGCGCGGCGGCTTCGTCCTTCGAGCACGTGGGAACCTTCACAGTCCTCAACGGCGCACAGGGCGTCACAAGCGCACTGGCGGAGGTCATCCAGCAGGCCGGTGCTCTCGCCGGCATCGCCCGCAACTCGCTGGCCCCGCTGCTGTCCGATGGATCCGAGAAGTACGGTTCCAACGGCGGTTCCAAGGAAGCTCCGGCCGCTTCGGCCGCGTCAGCGGACGCGACCGAGGACGACAGCGACCCCAAGTAGGGACAGGCCTCGCCGCCGATGCGCGGTCCTACCAGTAGTCACGAGCCCGCGGAGCCGGAAACGACTCCGCGGGTCGATTCTGCCGAGCTCCAGATCGAGCTCGAGGCCGCCGAGCGGATCGAGCGGCTCGTCGTCGGCTACGTCCGGAGCATCTGCGCGCTGGACCCCCGCGCCGCCGAATACCAGCGAACCGTCGCCACCGTCGAGCGCCTGGGCGAGCGCGAGTTCGTGGCCACTGCGGCGATGAGCGGCCGTTTGCTCGATCGCCGCTTCCACGCCATGAGCGGGCTCCTGGCGTGGAAGGCGCCCATGGCGCGCCGACTGGCCGACCTGCGCAAGGCCGTCGCAGACCTCGACCCGAGCCGGATGAAGCTAGGCGGCAAGCGCTCCATCCGCCAGGAACTCGACGAGTTGATTCGCTACTTCGAGCGGTTCTGGCGGGCGCAGGGCCGCATCGAGGAGACGCTGGCCGCGCTGACCGAAGGCCGCATGACGCTGGAGCAGGACAACGCCGAGATCGAGCTGGAAGAGCGGCTGCTCGCCACGGAGATGGAGTCGCTGCGGCAGTACGCCTTCCTGGCGGCACGCCTCGACGACGTGCTGGCCGCGGAGATCGAGGGTTTCGCCACGGCCGAGCCGGAGCGCGCGGATGCCCTCCGAGCTGACGTTCTCTACGCCGTCCGCCGGCGCCGTCAGGCGATCCTCACCGAGCTGGCCGTCGCGACCCAGGGTTACGCGGCGCTGCGCATCGTCGAGCAGAACAACGACGAGGTCATACGAGCGATCGCCGCCGCCACGACAACTACCGCTTCCGCCATGCGCACTGCCGTGATGGTCGCGCAGGCCGCCGCCAGCCAGCGCGCCACGCTCGAACAGCTCGAGATGGCGGGCGAAGCCACCGAAGCGATGGCCGATCAGGCGGCCGAAATGGAGGCTCGACTGCCCGATTCGCGTACCCGCGTCGGGATGCTCCAGCAGGCCTGGGCCGAAGTCTCCGCGGCCCTCGATCGCGTCGATGCCCAGAAAGCCGAAGCGCTCCGCACGATCTCCTCGGCCGATCGCGAGCTGACCAGACCCGGCGCGCACACGCCGGGTTCGTCGGTCGAATAGGGACTCGTAGCCAGGGCGGTCGCCGAGGTAAAGTGGGTGCGGCGCGGGGCGGCATTCCGAGGCGTGCCCTGAAGAGGTAGGGGGCGAGCTCAGATGGTGAGGGGGCTGCGTATTCGGCGTCGCACCGTTCTCGTCGAGGTGGCGGCACTCGCGGTCGTCGCGGCGCTCATCGGGGGAGCGATCCTGGTGCCGGCGGCCCTCCGCTCCGGTCCCGACAGATACGACGATGGGATCCCGCGGACGTGGCAGGGCCAGCCTGTGCTCCGCGGGCAGGCGGCCCTGGATTTCGCGAAGGCGGACACCGACACCACGCCCTTCCTCGTCGCCTTCTGGACCGATTATCCGGACCTTATGAACTGCAATGCCCAGCCGCAATTCGACAACGACTGTGAGGGAATGGGCGACATCGGCGACGAGCCAGGGGTCCCTTTCGGTACGCTCGGTGCCGCGCTCCACATGCTGCCAACCCACATAGGTACCGTCACTCCGGGCCCGATGATCGTCCGAGCTCACACCCACGATCCGAAGGCGCTGGCCTGTACTACGGACCGACTTGCTTCGTGCGCGGCGGTGATGGTCATCGACGAAATCCTCTGGACCGGCGATCAAGCCACGGCGGCCCATCCGATAACGGTCAGCCAGGTGGTCGCGGCCTTTGGCGGCGTAACGGGGCTGACCTTCCCGAGCAACATGTTCGTCGGTGATCTACCGGGCGCACCGCAAGTGTTCTTCCCGGGCCCTGGTCCGTGGTTCGAGGGTGCTGCCGCGGTCTTCCCGTCGGCTGAAACGCTCGCCGCCGCCTTCCCGGACGTTGCGGCGCACGGCGAGTCCGACTCCTTCCCCGTGAACAGCATTCTCGACGGACTTACCGGAGGCGGCTCGGATCCCAACCGCGGTCCGGGCGTCTTCACTTTCAAGTACCACTGGCTGGCACGAGGAAACGTCCTGGTCGGCATTCGCTATGACGCGAGCCTCGGCCCAGACATGGATCCCTACGTCAAGATGGCCAGGGCCAACCTCGCGAAGCTGCCGGAGGGCTGAGGCGCGCCGCTCTGGCGTGTCGTCCGCCCGGCGCTGCCGCGGTGCGCGCGCACAGGTACATGTCGGACCAGCCCGAAGACTGGCGCCCCCTGGCCGCGTCAGAACTGCGCATTCGCGGATGCAGATTCGACCCGCGACGGCTTCGTCGGGGCCTGGGGCGTCAACGTTGCGCGCTTGAAGCTACAGATTCGACCTATGCGGTCAGGACATGGGGTCGAGAGGTCAGACATGTACCTGCCGACGCGCACCCGAACGCGTTTCCGGGCGTCCAGGTCGAGATTGCACTTCTCGACGCGCGGAAATGGCGACCTGCGGGCCCGGTGCCCTGCGCCACGGTTTCGACGGCGAGCCGGCCCGCGCCTTATTGGGCCAGGCGCGGGTAGAGCCGGGCCGCGATCGCGATCAGGATCACCGTCGTGACGATCAGGACCGCGAAGTCCAACGCCAGCGGGAAGCTCTCCGTCGCGCCCACGACCATCAGGCCTCGCAGCGCGTCCACCTGGTAGGTGAGCGGGTTGAGATGGGCGACCACCTGCAGCCAGTTCGGCATGATCGAGATCGGGTAGATGGCGCTGCTCGCGAAGAAGAGCGGCATCGTCAGGATCTGGCCGATGCCCATGAACCGTTCGCGCGTCCGGACCAGGCAGGCGATCACAAGCGAGAACGTCGCGAAGGCAGCCGAGCCGATGACGACGACCAGCGCAACGCCAATCACCGACAGCGGATCCAGGCGCAGGTGCACGCCGATCACGAGAGCCAGGACGTAGACCATGGCCGCCTGAACGAGCGAACGCAATCCGCCGGCGAGCGCCTTGCCGGTCACCAGCGCGCTCCGGGACGCCGGGCTCACGAGGTACTTGTGCAGCACCCCGAGGTCGCGCTCCCAGATGATCGCGATGCCGAAGAAGATGGCCGAGAAGAGTGCGCTCTGGGCCAGGATACCCGGCGCCAGGAAGTCGAGGTAGCCGAGGCTGCCGGTGGGGATGGCGCGCGTATTCGCGATCACCTGGCCGAAGACGAGCAGCCACAGCAGCGGCTGGACGGCTCGGGTGATCAGCTCGGTCGGGTCGTGGCGGAACTTGCGCAGCTCGCCCTCGGCGATCGTCCACGAATCCTGGACGGATCGGACGACGGCGGGCGGCTCAGCCCAGACGGCGGGCCGTTCGGCGCGTTCGAGCGACATCACGGTACTGACCTCCTTGCTCGCCGGACTCGCTCAGCCCCGAGCCGGTGAAGAAGCTGAATGCGTCGTCGAGGGTCTTGCCCTTGCCCGCCTGCGCGGAGAGCTCCGCCGGCGTCCCGAGGGCGACGAGTTTGCCCAGGTGCATGAACCCGACGCGGCCGCACAGCTCGGCGGCCTCGTCCATGTAGTGCGTTGTCAGCAGGATCGTCGTCCCTTCTGCTTCGCGGAGTCCACGGATATGGCCCCACACGGCTTTGCGGGCAGTCGGATCCAGCCCCACGGTCGGTTCGTCGAGGAAGAGGACCTCAGGGCGATGGAGCATCGCCTGGGCTATCTCCAAGCGCCGGATCATCCCGCCCGAGAAGGTTCGGACGAGCCGATCGGCCGACGATTCGAGGGCCATGAATTCGAGCGCCTCGTCGATTCGGGCTCGGCGCTCGGAGGTCGGCAGGTGGTAGAGCCGGGCGCTTGTCATCAGGTTCTCGCGCGCCGTCAGCGCCCCGTCGGAGGAGAGCAGCTGCGGCACGTAGCCGATCGAGCGGCGGACGAGCCGCGGGTCACGGCGGATGTCGTGGCCGGCCACGGTCGCGTCGCCGGCAGTGGGCGGCAGCAGCGTGATGAGCATCTTGATGGTGGTGGTCTTGCCCGCGCCGTTGGGCCCGAGCAGGCCGAACACTTCGCCCGCCTGGACGTCCAGACTGAGGGCGTCCACTGCAGTCAGGGCGTCGAAGCGCCGGGTCAGGTCGTGGGTAGCGATTGCCGGAGGCATCGATCTTTCTTCGTGGCTATCGGTGGAACAGTTAGCGTCGTTAACTAATGTAACATAGGACGATGCCAGAGACCACGCCCGACCAGGTGGCCATCGCGATCCTTGAAACGATCCCGCCGTCGATGCGCGCCATTCGCGAACAGATGCGCTCCGGCCTCGCCGCCAGCTTGTCCGTGGCGCAATTCCGGCTGCTACTCTTCGTCCGGCGCAACCCCGGGACGAGCCTCTCGCCGGTTGCGGAGCACCTCGGCACGACGCTCCCGGCCGCCTCGCAACTCGTCGAACGCCTCGTGCGTGCCGGGCTCGTAACCAGAGAGCAGGATCCCCGCGAACGCCGCCGGGTCGCATTGCGTCTCACGGAAGCCGGCGGCGCGACCCTCGCGGAATGCGACACCCGCACGAGGGCTTGGCTTTGCGAGCGCTTGTCCGGGCTGGGGGACGCCGAGCTGGATCGGCTCGCCGGCACGCTCAAGGAGTTGCGCGACCTTCTCTCATATGGCGGCGCCTGACTCCGGTCGGTCAAGTCGAGGCCCGATGCGCCCGACGTCTAGAACGTCAACCTCCCGCAGGATGGACTGGACGACCATGCCCCGACGCCCCGGCGCGCCCGCCTCTCGCGGCGGCGCGGCTGCGCCTGCCCGAGACCGGATCTGAGGCCTGGGGCCGAACGATATCCGGCTCGTTGGACGTGGGCCTGTCGAAGCCGGCCTGCGGCGGTTGGTCGAGGAGCTCGAAGCCCGCGTGGAGGAGCGCAACCAGGAGTTGGAGCGCACCCACGCCGAATACGAGCGGGCGCATGCCGAGCTGGAAGCCGTCAACGACGTGCTGCAGAAGCTCCTACTGGAGCAGGAGCGTCTTCAGGCCGAGCTGGCCTATCGGGCGCTGCACGATCCGCTGACCGGGCTCGCCAATCGCTCGATGTTCGCGGAGCGCCTCGATGAAGCCTTCAAAGTCGGCGGCCGCGGCGTGGCCGTGCTGTGGATCGACCTCGACGACTTCAAGGAGGTCAACGACATCTTCGGTCACGAGGTCGGCGACGAGCTGCTCGTAGCGGTGGCCGATCGCCTTCGGGAGATCGTCCGCGAAACCGACGACATCGCGCGGATGGGCGGCGACGAGTTCGCGATCGTCTTGCCGAACGTGGCTCAGGACGAGTCCCAGCTCGTTGGCCAGCGGGTTTTGGAGGCGCTGAACGACCGAGACGTGTTCCGCTTGCAGATCCGCGCCAGCCTGGGCGTGAGCTGGCAGGGCGTCCCGGCGGGCGACGGGCACGTGCTCCTCCGACGTGCCGACGAGGCCATGTACCGGGCGAAAGCCGCGGGCGGCGGGCTCATGTTCGCGTGCCCATAATCGCGCAAAATGGCCCCGTCGTAGTGGGTAGGTAGATACGTGATTTTCTACTCGCCACGCCCCGAGAGACGTGCTACTCTCCGCGCCACGGGCCAATAGGTTCGCGAATACTGCGGCCACCACGATCGCTCCTCTCAACGGTTCTCGGCGAGACAGACGTGTCGCTGAGGCCGCATGAGTAAGGAGCGTTCTTTGTACGCAGCGGATAAGACTCTGGTTTGCCAGGACTGCAACCAGGAGTTCGTTTTCAGTAGCAGCGAGCAGCAGTTCTACGCGGATCGCCAGTTCAGCGAGCCGCGACGTTGCCCCTCCTGCAGGGCGGCGCGAAAGGCTTCTCGCGGCGACTTCGGCGGCGGATCCCACACCGGTGGCGGCGCTCGCAGCGGCGGATACTCGTCCGGCCCTCGCGAGATGTACTCGGCCACGTGCTCGAGCTGCGGCCGCGAGGCCCAGGTCCCGTTCCGCCCCAGCGGCGCCAAGCCGGTCTACTGCAGCGACTGCTTCACCTCTCGTCGCGGGTAGCCAGCGGCCGCAAGGCCACGACGCAACTACGAAGAGCTCGGCGATTTCGCCGGGCTCTTCGCTTTAGGCGGCTTAGCTCGGGCTTGCGCTGGCGCTGGGGCTCGCGCTCGGGCTCGCGCTGAGTGAGGGCGGCACGCCGAGGACCGCGTTCACGAGCGTGGCGCTCGCCGCCAGGGCATTGGCCCACTCGGCGTTCGTCAGGACCACGATCGTCAGACCGGACTCGGGCATGTACATCATCGAGCTGTCGAAACCGTCGAGATGGCCGCGATGCCCCCACGCGACGCGCCCGCCGATGCTGATCACCTCCGCCCCGAGCCCGCGTGGAACGAGCGAGGGATACGGAAGCGCGGCCGTCGTGTCGAGCATGGAAGCCATGTCTGCCGCGTCCAGAACGCCGCCTCCGTACAGCGCCGAAGCCCATCGCGCTAGGTCTTCGGCATTCGATGCGATCGCGCAGGCCGAGCTGCAGGCCGTGACTTCCGATGTGAAGGGCACCATCGTCTGACCGACCGATAGATCGCGAGGATTGGCCGCCGGCGTGTAGTAGCCGTGGGCGACGACTCCGCGCGTCGGCTCTTCCGTCTGCACGAAGGTATGGCTCAGCCCGAGCGGCGTCAGGAATTCCTGGCGTATCAGCGTCGCGAGCGACTTGCCGGTCGCCTTCCCGACGACCAGCCCGAGCAGGACGTAGTTGGTGTTCGAGTAGTAGTAGCCCTTGCCGGGCGCGAAATAGGGCTTCCCGATGCGCGCCAGCACTTCCTGCGGCGTCCAGATTCGACCCGTGTCGGCCAGGATGTCGTCCGACATGCCTGGCGAGGTGAACAGGTCGTGGATGCCGCTGGTGTGGCCGAGCAGCTCGCGGAGCGTGATTGCGGCCGCGTTCGGGAAGCTCGGCACGTAGCGGGATAGGGGATCGTCCAGCCCGATCGTGCCGCGTTCGGCAAGCCGGAGGACGAGCGCGGCGACGAATGTCTTGCTGATGCTGCCCACGGAGAAGAGCGTCTCCGCTGTGACCGGAGCGGCGCTGGAGATGACGCCGACTCCCGACTGGCCCGTCCACGTAGACCCGTCGGGGAAGGCGATCGCGGCCTGGACGCCCGGCAGCTTCGCCTCCGTCCGGATCGAGTCGAGGGCTTCAGTAAGGGCGGCTTCCGTGGTCGCGCCGAGGTGGGCGAGAGGGGCGGTCGTGGCCAGATCGAGCCGTGGCATCGGGACGGGCACGATCGTGGGGGTCGGGACGGCGGTCGGCGTTGCGGTCGCGAACAGCGACGCGGTCGGCGACGCGGTCGGAGTCGGGTTGGGCGTCACGAGACCGCACGCGGCGACGAGCAGGCCGCCCGCGAGCAGGCCGCCGGCGAGCGCGGCTAGCGAGCGGAACGGGCGGGCGTGGCGTCGGGCGGCGGGCATTCCCGCATCATGCACCCGCGGCGGACCTGGCGCGGCGAGAATCGAAGGCCCCGACTCGAGGAGCCGGGGCCGGTTTGGCGTCGTTTGGTACGGGGATCAGCGGCGGCGGCCGCCCCCGAAGAGGCTCAGGAGGAACAGGAAGATCGCCACGAATTCGATGTACAGAAGCAGGGCGCCGAGAACGGACGCCTTCTCCATCGAGCCGGTCAGAGCCGCGAAGTCGCCGCGCGAGATCTTCTGCACCGTGGAAGCGGTAAGGGCGGTGAAGATCAGGACGCCGACGATGGAAATGATGATGTCGATGGTGCTGTTGCCGAGGAGCAGGTTCAGCACCATTGCGACCACGAGCCCCCAGGTCGCCATGGCCAGATAGCCGAACATATTCGTCAGCGAGCGCCGTGTAACGGCTCCGTAGAGCGCCGCGCCGCCGAACATGGCCGCCGCGCTCAGGAACGCTTCGACGACGGTGGCCGCCGTGCCGGTGTTGTAGGTGTAGGCAAGGACCACCACTCCGAGCGTCAGACCGTTGATCGCGGCGTACCCGAGGAAGAGGGCCAGGGCCGTCGTCGCGTTGATGCGGCGAATGGCCACCTGCAGGCCGACTCCGAGGACCATCTCGACGATGATCAGGGGCAGCCACAGGTTTGCGACCGTACGCGTCAGGCCGAGGTTGCTCTGGACCAGAAACGCGATGAACGCGCTCAGGATCAAGCCCATGAACATCCAGAAGAAGGCCTGGGTGATAAAGGCCGTGGACAGCCGCGCGACCGGCCTTACTCCGAGCCTCTCCGGCGAATAGTCGTTGTACACGCTCGTCCTCCCGTGAAAGATATCGGCGGATGCGCAAGGCCGCGGCTTGGGTGTCCGTAGCGCGATCGGCTTGTCCGATCCCATTGGATGATCGTACCGCGCTCTGAAGTGGCGAGGAGCCCCGGTCGCGCGACCCGACTAGGCGTCCGGTGCGGCGCCGGACGGTCGCTGTCGCCGCCGCCCGCCCAGCCGCGATGGAGTTGCCGATCGGGCTTCGCCCTGTTCCGCGGCTCGGGCTAGCACCCACAGCAGGTCCGCGAGGCGGTTCAGATATGGCACGAGCTGGTCGCCGGTGAGTGGCCGATCCCCGCTGAGTGGCTGGCCGCCGCGGAGTGGCCGATCCCCGCTGCGTGGCTCGGCCCGCCGGACGCTGACCGCTCGCCGCTCCGCGCGACGCACGATCGTCCGGGCCAGCTCGAGCTCGGCCGATAGGCGGGTCTCGCCCGGCACCACGAACTCGCGTGGCATCTGGACGTGGGCTTCGGTCTCCGCGAGCAGCGCGTCCAGGCCCGCGACCATCTCCGCCGAGACGCGGGTTTCGCCGGCACGCTGTCGATCAGTAGCGTCGGGCGCTGTCGCAAGCTCCGCCGCCGCCACGAACAGTTCGCGCTGGATGCGAAGGACCACTTCCGCGAGGCCCGCAAGCACGCGAGGCAGTTCGCCGCGACGTTCCATCTGAACCAGCTCGGCCCTCACGAGGCCGAGTGCCGCGACCGCTTCGTCGATGGCACCGAAGGCTTCGGTCCGTGGGTCGTCCTTTGGGACGCGCTCGCCGCCGAAGAGGAGCCCGGTCGTTCCGTCGTCGCCGCGGCGCGTCGCCACCGCCGACTTTCTCTCGCCCTTCTCGGTCACGTCTCCGTCACGGCTTCCCCTCGGTGGCTGCTTAGCGCCTCACCACGTCAAGCCCGCCTCGCGCGGATCCCAGCGTTCGGCCAGCAGGGTCACCTTGACCGGGTGCTCCATGACCGATTCGGCCTGCGTCTTGATCTGCTGGATCATCGAGCCCGCATATGGGCAGAACGGCGTCGTCAGGACCATCTTGATCTCGGACGACTCGGTTCCGATGATGATCTGCCTGATCAACGCCAGCTCGACGACGTCCATCCCAAGCTCCGGGTCCACGACCGAACGGAGCGCGTCGAGGATGGCCAGTTCGGTCGCCCGACGCTGGGGGTCGAAGGCGGGCGCCTCGGCCGTGGAGACGGCAGTCGCGGCGTCGCTGGCGGTGTCCGGTTGGGTGGCCTGTGCGGCCGGCGTGGTTTCGCTCATAGCCCGGATATCCTACCAGTTTCGTCGGGATAGTCGAGGCAAGCCGCTTCTGCGACCGCCGCGGTCGTCCGCCCGGCGAAACCCGCAAACCGCGAAACGCTTCGATGCGGCGATCCTGCAGATTTTCGGCCAGCCCGAACACCGATTGAGTTTCTGGCAGGACCGAGGTGCTGACGAGCCGGCCCCGACCTCCTGAGGGCGAGATTTCGGGCCCGAAACCGGCTGTCCAGGCACGCTTGGGGCTGTTGGCGATCGATCGATGGCGTTCGGCGGGCTCGATCGGAGGGTCGAAAGCCGCGCCGGGCGATTTGTGTTCGGCTCAGCCGAACATTTGCGGGATCCCGGCCTGGGACGCGGCTGACTGGGCGCGAAGCCATTGAACTCGCCCGATTGCCGCCGGGCAGCCCGAGCAGGGCGGCTGAGTCGCGCCGGCGCCTGCCGTCAGGACGGTCGCCCGGCTCCGCGTCGCGCCGCCCGGACCTTCGGAACCACTATCCCCTGCACGCGCAGGTCTTCGGGAAGGACAGCGGCCTCTTCGGCGGTGAGCCCGGGCCCGACCAGCGAGCCGTCGCGCGCGAAGAACTCGCGGTAGCGCTCGCGATGCTCACCGGCGTAGCGGTACGCTTGGGCGACACCGACGAGCCGCAGTTCCGGGTGCTCGCGCAGGAGGCGCGGCAGGTCGTAGCCGTTGCTGCGCAGCTCGAGCAGCTGGTGGACGGTGAGACGCGTTCCGTAGCAGAACGGCTCGCCGCGCATGACGAGCGGATCGACCTTGACCCACTTGATGGTCATCGCACCGCCGCCTCAGACGCCGCGGTAGAGCCAGCGCAACAGGGCGTTGCGCTTGTGGCGGTCGCCGGCCAGCCTGCCGTTCTTGCGGAACACCGCGACGGCGGCGTCGAGAGAGTGGTCGCGTGCATCCGCTTCGGCGGGTCCGAGGCGAGTTGTGGCGACTCGGATGCCCTCGCAGATCGTGGCCAGGTCCGCCAGCGGCACGCCCCGGCGCCGGTAAATGGGGCCGATCCACTCGGCGTATTCGGCGAGCCAGCGGGGGTCGTTGCTCGAGATGCACATGGCAAGGCGCTCGGTGAGCAGCTCGGCGTCGTGGAGCAGGCTGCGCCGGGCCGAGTCGTTGTAGCGCTTCGCGATAGTGGCGTCGCAATCCATCGCCACTTCCATGGCCCGCGCGGCGATGAGAACCTGATCGCGGCGCATCTCTTCGGCGGCCGCGGGGAACCCGGCGAGCATGTCGGCCGGCGCAAGCCCGAGGTTCGGGTGGTGATGCGTGGGCTCGGGCGCGACGTCGGGGACGGCGGCGACGGCGGGGATCGCTTCGACAACGGGAACGGCGGGGACGGCGCTCGAGCGCTTCCTCGAGCGGGCGCGTACGGCCGGCTTCGCATCGGCGGAGGTCGCCGGGACGACCGTCTTCGAATCGTCGGCGCGTGCGGTCTCGGTCACGTCCGAAAGTCTAGCCCGGCGCGTCCGACCGCGCCACGACGGCTCAGCCTGGCGGCAGGCCCGCCAGTCGAGCTTGGGCGCCTTCGATCGAGATCCGGTCGATCCAGCTCTCGCGCGACTCGCGCATGGCGATGGTTCGCGGTCCGGGCTTGCCGTTGCCGATGGCTCGGCCGTTGAGCGACGTTACCGGAAGAACGCCGCCGATGCTGGCGCAAACGGCCACTTCGTCGGCCGCGTAGACCTCGTCGAGTAGCAGGTCCCGCTGGACCATGCTCAGCCCGACGGCGTCGCCGTGCTCCACCAGCCACGCTCGGGTCGTTCCGGCGAGCAGCCCCGCGCCAAGCCTCGGAGTCGCGCACGTGTCGCCGGTGATGACGAGAACGTTGGAGGTCGTGGCCTCGGTGACCCGGTCGTCGGTCGTCAGGAACATGGCGTCGTCGGCGCCGGCCCGCTGAGCCTCGATCCGGGCGTAGACGAGATCGGCGCGCGAGATGGTCTTGATTCCGGACACGGGCGACTCGGCGTCACGGCGAATGCAGCTCGTGATGAATCGCTCGCCTTCCGCCAGAACGCGGTCGGAAGGCGGCGAGAAGGGCCAAACCTGGACTGCCACCGTCGCGGTTCCGCCGGCGTTGGGAGGCACGCCACGCGTCGGGTCGAAGCCGCGGCTGACGGTGATCCGGACGACCGCGTCGCCGGCCGGCTCGACGCCGTCCCAGCCTTCGGCCGCCAGCAATTCGGAGATCCCGGCCGCCAGGACTTCGTCTCCGAACGGCAACTCGAAGGCGAGCGCGGTCAGGCTCGCGTGGAGGCGAGCCAGGTGCCCGGCCAGCTCGATGGCGACGCCGCGCCGGGCCCGCAGCGCTTCGAACACGCCGTCGCCGAGCTGGAAGCCACGGTCGTAGACCGAGATGTGGGGGACTTCGGCCGGAAGTAGCCGGCCATCGAGCCAGATGTGCGATGCGACGGGCGATGTCATGCGTGCTCCGTGACGGCGGAGGGTAGTGGGGCGCCCGGCCGAGGGGGAAGCAGGGCGCCCCATGGGCAAGAGGCGGCGGGGGAGCGGGCGCTTTTCTCGGCTGCACGGGCTCCGAACGGTGATCGAGTGGCTCGAAAGCCTAGCGGATTCGTCCGTCGTGATCATATCCACGGACGCCCGGCGGCTGCACGGGCCGGCACCGCGAGGCGCGCCCAGGGCGACGAAATAGACTGCGGCCCCGCGGGGAGGGTCCGCAGGGTCGCATCGTTCGCCGGCCAGACGACCGATGGCGTCGTTGCCTCCTCCGCTCCTCGCTCACGCACCCTCAGGTGCGGTCACTTCGGTGCTCGGGCGGCGCCTAGCCCTCGGCGCGTCAGGTAGAAGAACTCGGTCGAGACGTCGCTCTTGTTGCCGGCGTCGTTGAAGACGTTCAAGCCCGTCTGCGAGTCGCCGATCGACTTGCCCTTGTCCATGACGGACTGAGAGCGCTGACCGCCCGCTGCAACGCTGGCGAACATGAGCCCAAGCGTGAAGAGGAACCAGGCGCCGAGGATTACCCAGCGGTGGCGCGCGCTCCAGACCGCAACCTTTACCGTCCACGGTTCTCGTCCCGATACCGGCGCCCTCTTGCCGATTTCCATTTCCATTGGTTAGCTCCTCCTCTCCCGACGCCGTCGTCGTTACGTGTTACGCAGGGACTGCGACAGGCGAGGCGGCCGTCACCGCCACATCGACTCGCTGCCCGTGATCGCGGATCCGTCCGTCGCGCATCCGGATGATCCGGTCGCAGGCCTCGCCGACCTCTGAGTCGTGGGTTACGAGAACGATGGTCTGACCGTGCTGGCGGTTGAACTCGCGGAGCAGGGCCAGGACCTCGGCGCTGCGCTCGGAGTCGAGGTTGCCGGTCGGCTCGTCGGCCAGGATGATCTCCGGCTTGTTGACGAGGGCCCGGGCGATCGCGACGCGCTGCTGCTCGCCGCCCGACAGCTCGGACGGCTTGTGGTCGGCTCGATCGGCCAGACCGACGAGAGTCAGCGCTTCGATCCCAGCCTGCCGCGCCTGCTTGCCGCCGATGCCGGCGTAGTCGCAGGCGAGCGTGACGTTCTCGAGCGCGGTGAGGGTGGGGACGAGGTTGAAGTCCTGGAACACGAAACCCATCCGGCGGGCTCGGATCCTGGTGCGTGCATTGTCCGAGAGTGCGGCGACGTCCTCGTCGCCGAGACGAAGTTCCGGAGCGGGTCCGTGGTTCGGGTCGGGGGCGTGGAGCAGGCCGAGGATGTGCATCAGGGTGCTCTTGCCCGAGCCCGACGGGCCCATGATCGCGACCATCTCGCCCGCCTCGATCGAAATCTCGACGCCCTTGAGGGCTTCGACGGTATTGCGCTTGCTCAGGCGGTAGGTCTTGCGGAGGTTGCGGCCTTCGAGGATTGCCATCTGATTACTCTCCTTGTCTGGTAGTCGCCTGCCAGCCGGACCATCTCTTCGTTGCCGTCTGCGGTCCTCGCTCACGGACCTCGAGCGAACTGGGTTCGCTCTAAGGTCCGCTCGCTCCGGTCCTCGCACGGCGCCTCGATCTGGCCTCGCCAGCCGGGCGATGTGTCAGGTCAGTAGTTGTGTCGTCACTCGTAGCGCAGAGCGGTAACCGGATCGAGGCGGGAGGCATGCCACGCCGGGATGAAGCCGGCGACAGCGCCCAGGCCCGTGGCGAATGCCACTGCGGTCAGGGCCGTACCGAGGGTCAGCTCGAAGAGCACGTTCCCGGACGCGCGGCCCAGGTCGTTGAAGAGGGTCGTCATCCCAGCCCCGATAGCGAGGCCTATCAGCCCGGCAATCAACCCGATGGCAGCGGACTCCAGCACGATCTCGCGCCGGATGCGCCAGCGGGATGCGCCGATCGCCCGCTTGATACCGATTTCACGAGTGCGTTCGGCAACCGACATAGCCATCGTGTTGATCGTGGACAGTCCGCCGACGAGCAGGCTCAGCATTGCCACGCCGGTCAGGACCACGCTGAAGATCGTGCTGATGCTGCCGAGCATCGCGTCGAAGTCCTTGCCGTCCATCACGGTGTAGGAGCTTCCGAGCGCGGTCTTGAGGCGAGACTTGAGAGTCCCAGGATCGACGCCCGTCTTCGGGTAGACGGTGATGCCGGTGGCAATGTCGGAGGCATTGACCTTCGACTGGATGAGAGGCGGGAGGGTCTTGACGAACAGCTGCTGAGCCGCGGCAAGCGTGACCTGAGCGTCCTTGTCGGGGGCCGTGAGTGTCGGTGCCAGGGTGCCGATCACCGTGAAGTCGACGTTTCGAAGCTTGACCGTGCTGCCGACCTTGGCGTTGAGCTTGCGCGCCAGGTCGCTCCCCAGAACCGTCACGTTGCCGGTGTCGGACGCGGTCATCAGCCGGCCCGTGGCGGCTGTCATCGGGAACGTTTCGAGCCCCTTGTCGCCGCCCGGCACGAAGCCGCTGATCATCTCGGGCGTGCCCATGGTGGCGGTCGTGCTCTCGTCCATCATCATGTCGATGGTCGGCGTCGCAGCGGCTACGCTGTCCACCTTCTCGATCTTGCCGACATCGGACAGGGAAAGCGGCTGGAAGTTGCCGCTGAACATCGAGCCGATGCTGACGATGTCCTTGCCGGCGTAATACTTGCTGCCGCCGCCGATCAGCGCGTTCATCTTGTTGGCCATCGAGCCGAAGACGACCAGGGCCATGATGCCGATAGCGATGCCGGTGATCGTCAGTGTCGAGCGGAGCTTGCGGCGGCCTAGGTCGCGCACGAGTCGCATGGGGGGTGACTCCTTCGTTAGTCTGGACGTTGGTGCTCTCTGTTTTGTTCGAGGACGCCGCGTCGGCGCCTCGTCGTCATAAGGGAAGTTACCGGTGCGAGGCTGCGGCGCAGTCGTCCGAGATGTCTAAACCGGGCTCGTCCGCGTGGGTGAAAGGGGCCTCATCCGCAGGGATGACGGGAGCGGACTCCAGACGTCGCGATCGGCGGGGATCACCGGCTACCCGGTGAGGGACGGCATCGCGGCTTCGGGTGCGCGGCGCGCGGCGTCGGGTGCGCGCCGGGAGATACACGTCGGACACGGCGACCCAGCCATGGATCTATTCCGGTCGGATGTGGACCCGCACACGAGCAGGTGCGACGCCATTTGGCAGCTTCGGGTCGGTTCTGCATCTGGGGGCGCGCAGGTTCGACTACCTCGCCGGCCTGAGTCGCGCCGACTCGTCAGACGTGCATCTCTGCACGCGCAAGTTCCATCTCCGCCGGCCACGGCAGGTCAAGCGGTGCGCCTCGCGGCCCGGCGCCGATCGCCGACACGACGGCGGCGCCTCGGCGCGCCAGTGCCGCCGGTCGCCACGATCCTGCGACTCTGAGGGCCCGAGCGATTGAGGGCCGGTTACCTGTCGCGCAACCTCATACGAGGCCTGTCTCGTAGGCGAGGATCACGACCTGGACTCGGTCGCGCACGTCGAGCTTGGATAGCACTCGAGAGACGTGCGTCTTGACGGTCGTCTCCGAGACCACGAGCTTGGCCGCGATCTCGGCGTTGGACATCCCGCGGGCGATCAGCTTCAGGACCTCGAGCTCGCGGTCGGTCAGCTCAGCCAGGGCCGGGACGGCGTTCTCCTGAGCCGGTGGAAGGCGGCTAGCCACGCGGTCGAGCAAGCGGCGCGTGATCGACGGGGCGAGCAATGCCTCGCCCGAAGCCACGATGACGATCGCCTCGACCAGGTCCTCGGGAGGCGCGTCCTTCAGCAAGAAGCCACTCGCCCCGGCGCGCAGAGCCTCGACCACGTACTCGTCCAGCTCGAAGGTCGTCAGGATCAGCACCTTCAGCGGATCCTCGACGCCCGGCCCCGCGAGCAGCCGTGTGGCGGCGATGCCGTCCATGCCCGGCATGCGGATGTCCATCAGGACGACATCGGGGCGGAGCCGCCGGGCCAGCTCGACTGCCGCGGCGCCGTCGCCCGCCTCGCCCACTACCGTGAGGCCCGGCTCCGCGGACAGGATCATCCGGAACCCGGTGCGAAGAAGCGGCTGGTCGTCGACTAGCAGGACGCTGATGGTCACGGCTGGCTATCCCTCGATCTCGATCCGCGGCCGGGCCCGGCCGTAGGGGTTCGGTGTGGCGGCACGACGCGCCCGATCATGGGCGGTACGACGCGCCCGATCATGGGCGGTACGACGCGCGGCTTCACGAGCGGCATGGGCTCCGAACCGGATCGGGCGGCTCGATGCGGGCGTTGGTGCTCGATTGTCTCGGCGGCTGCTCGCGCGGCGACGGCAGCGGCTGCGACAGCATGAAGCGCTCGCTCGCGGTCGGCCCGCGCCCGATCGTCAGACGAGAGCGGCAGTCTCGCCCAGACGCGGTATCCGCCCGGCAGCACCGGCCCGGTTTGCAGCTCGCCGCCGAACAGACCGACACGTTCGCGCATCCCGATCAGGCCGTGGCCGCCGCCCGCCGCTCCCGCCAGCAGAGGGGCCGCCGCTCCTCGGCCGTTGTCCACGACCTCGATCTCGAGTGCCTCCGGCGAGTGGCGCACGGTCACTCTCGCGGTCGCTTTGCCGCCGTGCTTGACCGTGTTCGTCAGCGCCTCCTGGACGATGCGGTACGCGGCCAGGTCCATGCCGTCGGGCAGGCAGCAGGGGTCGCCGGCGGTCACCAGCTCGACCGTTAGGCCGGCCTCGCGAACCTGCGAGGTGAGCCGCTCGAGCTCGCCCAGCCCCGGCTGTGGGCCGACGCCGCCTTCCTCCGCTCGCAGGACCTCGAGCATGCGGCGCATCTCGGCGAGCGCCATACGTCCCGCGTTCTCGACGGCGGACAGGGCTTCCTGCGCTGCAGCTGGGTCTCTTTCGGCCACTCGCCGGGCAGCGGCGGCCTGGACGACCATCACGCTGACGTGGTGGGCGACGACGTCGTGCAACTCGCGAGCTATGCGGCTTCGCTCCTGCGCGACGGCCAGAGCCGCCTGCTCCTCTTGCTCGCGTTCCAGCTGGACGGCTCTGTCCTCGAGTTGCCTCGTGTATGCCCGCCGCACGCGAAGGTTGTCGCCGATGAGCCAGGCGAGTCCGAATGAGAGGTACGTGACCGTGAGGCTCGACGTCCAGCCCGTCATCGAATCCAGTACGGCATAGGCGGCGAAGCTGACGAATATTCCTCCGGCGGTTATGACGGCCGCGATGCTGGCCCGACGCCGCGGCTCGTTCGCGGCCACGGTGTAGAAGGCCACGAAAACGCCGGCGCCCGCGAGCGAGTCGCGATAACCGAGCAGGCTGTAGAAGGTGATCGCGGTGCCGACGATGTACAGGATCCTCATTGGATCCCGGCGGCGCCATGCCAGTGGCAGAGTCTGCAGTACCAGCAGCGGGACACTGAGGAAGTCGAGCCGGATGTTGTCGCGAAGTCCCGCGAAGAGCGCCGCGCCCGTCAGGACCAAAGCCAGGGCCACGTCGGCGTAGTCCTGGTTCCAGTGGATCCGCTCGAGGTTGAGTCTCGGGGCGGCGAGAGAGCGCTGCATGGTGGCAAGGTACGCCGAGGCTGCGGACCGTGCATCCGCCCCACGCACGATGCTGCCTGCTCCCTGCGGGGGAGTCGCCACTCCCCGGCGCCACTCCCCGGCGCCACGCGCGATCCTGCGATCTAGTCACGTGGCGACTCTTATCTCCGCTCGGGACGCAACGACACGGCGAGTGGACCCCTCAGGAGCACGGGCCGAGCATGCGAGGCGGCGCCAAGCGAGGTGCAGACTGGTTTGGCACTGCCTCAGTTCTCGATATAAGGGCGTTCTCAAGTGACCGATGCAACAAGCCTTGCGAACGCCTCTGATGGTTTC